>OMER01001302.1_pt1 | contig 9904 bp, 8 predicted proteins | sample 1645431 | NCBI WGS metagenome assembly OMER01 (sample SAMEA103958144, study PRJEB25191) | human gut metagenome | reverse complement strand
ACCGGAATGCTGGACTTGTTGTGTGCTTTCAGTGCTTCTACCGCGCCCATTGCCATCGCGTCGTTGTTGGCGATAACCACCTCGATTTTGTTGGCGTTCGGGCCAGACAGCCAGGCGTCCATCTTATCTTTCGCCTGAGCGGTATCCCACATAGCGGTATCTAACTGTAACTGTTCAGTTTTAATGCCTTTGTCGTTCAATTCTTTAATCACGTAAGTGGTACGTGCTTCTGCATCCGGATGCCCCGGCTCACCTTTCAGCAGTACGAATTGAATCTGACCGTCTTTGTTCAGATCCCAACCCTGATTCGCCGCCCAGTGTTTAGCAATCAAATCACCCTGAATAATGCCGGACTCTTTGGAGTCAGTGCCAACGTAGTAGGCTTTGTCGTAGCTATCCAGCGCCTTACGAGACGGTTCTTTGTTGAAGAAAACCACCGGCACGTTTTGCCCACGCGCTTTCTCAATCACCGTACCCGCAGCTGCCGGGTCAACCAGGTTGATTGCCAGTGCCTTCACCCCTTTCGCCAGCAATACGTCGATCTGATCGTTCTGCTTGGACTGGTCATTCTGAGAATCATTCATCAGCAGCTGAACATGGCGCGGCTTTCGCATCTTGCTCAATAGCCTTGCGCACTACAGACATAAAGTTATCGTCGTACTTATAGATTGTTACACCAATGCGAGTATCAGCAGCGTGTGCAGCGGCACCGAATAACATGCTGGCCATCACAGCAGACAGGGTTAACACCTTCTTATTCATGGTATCTCCGGTTTTTCTTATGCAGGGTAGTGCTTGAGATAAATGCTCGGCGGGGCAGTAGAGTTAATGAAGTGTTACTGAACGCCGAAGCTCACTTTTTAAAATTCGTTCTTCCATGCCCGGTAACGCTCCAGAAAACGGCTTTAATTGTTGTTATGACGCTATTACCTCGGTGAAAGTGATTATTCACTGTTACATACGGGTTACAACGTTAAAACGGTGCAATCATAGCCATCACATTGTTAAGATACTGTGAAATCACTCACAGATTGAAAGCGGTTACATCGCCTGATTTGTTGAGTTAGTGATCGCCGCCGCATTCTGGCGTGTTGCGACAGAATGGCGACGCACTAACGTCGGCATAAAACAGTGGCTGGCACGAGGATCAATATTGTCTGCTGCCCCCTGCAAGGCCAGTTCGGTAGCTAATTTAGCCATTGAAGCAATGGGATAACGCACAGTCGTTAATTGCGGGTCGGTGTAACGGGCGATGGGAATATCATCGAAACCAATGATTGAGAGATGTAACGGAATCGCAATGCCATTATCTTTTAATGCTGTCAGTGCGCCAGCGGCCATATTGTCGTTATAAGCAAATACAGCGGTTAGTTGTAGATTGCGCCCCAGCAGTTCAACCATCGCCGCCTCACCGCCCGGCATGTCCGGCGTGCCAGTGCCAATCCAGCTTTCCGGCGGAATAATATCCTGCTCTTTCAACGCACTCATCCAGCCTGCTTTACGCATGGCGTCATCTTCAATGCCGTGGCTGGAAGAAAGATAACCAATACGTTGATGACCGTTATTCAGCAACATGCGCGTCGCCATTCGGGCACCGCTGAGATTATCCAGGCAAACGCAACGATGGGCGTACCCCGGCACAACGCGGTTGATTAACACCATACCGGGAATGTTATCCATAAATTGTGCCAGTTCATCGTCACTCAATGCTTTTGAGTGAACAATCAACGCATTACAACGCTGGCGAATTAACACCTCAATGGCGTGACGCTCTTTTTCCGCTTCATGATAGCTATTGCCGATTAGCACGTATTTCTGATGCTGCTGGGCGACCAGATCCACCGCTTTTACCAGCGCGCCGAAAAACGCATCAGAAACGTCCATCACCACCACGCCAATGGTATCGCTAACCTGAGTTGCCAGCGCCTGGGCATTGGCGTTTGGCCGATAATCCAGCTCACTCACGGCTTTCATTACTGCTTCACGCGTATCGGCACTGACCAGCGTGCTGTTATTGAGCACCCGGGAAACCGTTGCCACAGAGACGCCAGCCTGACGCGCTACATCACGAATGGTGATCATATTCACTACCTGTTATGAGATTGCAGTAAATGACTGCTTGCTGGCGGCTATTTTGTCAGCACTGAATACAGGACTTCGTGAATCGAGTCACAGCAATGGAAACGGTTACAGCCGTTTTGTTAACGAATGTGATCCAGATCGTTATCTTGATGTTTTAGATATTGTCGGTCCGGCAGCACGCAAAGTTAACTGACGCCAGAGCCATTCCACCGGCCCCTGGCGGAAGTAACGCAGCCAGATAACAGAGAAGAAGATATTCGCCAGCCATACCGGAATAACAAACGCCAGCAGCTCCAGACGGTCAAACTGCATAAACAAACCGAGGTGGTAAAAAAGCGTAGTACAAATCAGCGTTTGCAATAGATAGTTGGTCAGTGCCATCCGTCCGACACAGGCGATTGCCAGCACCAGCTTAAAGCGGCTTAATTGCGGCCAGAAGCCATAAAACAGCGACGCATAGCCAATCGCCTGAAACGGCGCACTCAGTTCCCGCGGCATCTGAAGTAAGAAGGCGCACCAACGATACGCCCAGTCCAGTCGCCATTGCAGGGCGATGGCAGGAAGGTTAATGATCACCCCAATCGCCACCAGCACAAAACCAGTACGACGATAGTGACGAAAGCTGAACTGCCCTTTCAGCCAGCCACTGCGCATCAATGCGGCACCAATGAGCATCATCCCTGCCAGTTGCCAGCCATACTGTGCGCCCAGTGCCAGTAAACTGTTGCCAACACCATCGGCACGATTACTGATCGCGTCAACACCACTGTGAAGTTTTCAGTGCTTTTCATACAAAATAGCCGATGCATCAGGTGTCCAGGCGCGGCTGGTCTGGCTGTCGGAAATCAGCCCCAATAACAGCAAAACGCCAAGCCCCACCAGATAAAGCATGACGCCTGTATTAAACAGGCTTTTTACCGATGGCGCATCGCGCACCAGCCGCCAGCAGATTAAGCCCACCAGCCCGTAAGCCAGCAGAATATCGCCGTCCCAGAACAATAAACCGTGAATAAAGCCCAGCAAGACTAACAGCGTTAACCGCGACTGGATCCATCGTCTGCCACGGGGCAGCAACATTTGCAGGCCCGCACCAAACAGCAGAGCAAAAAGCGTGAGGAATTTCACCTGGCCGATGAGATCGAGAAATGCCCAGGTCCATGCATCCTGCGACGTAATAGCGCCGTACCAGGCGGGATTGAGATAAGCCGCCTTTGGTAGCCCAAAGGCGCTGATGTTTAATAGCAGGATCCCCAGAATGGCGACGCCGCGAACAAAATCGAGCGTGACGTTGCGCTCCATGGTTCCTGCCTTTTAATCAGTTGTGATGACGCACAGCGCGCAGAAACTCGTGGCGCGTATTCTGACTGGATTTGAACAATCCACCAAGAGAGGTCGTTGTCGTGGCACTGGTTGCATCGCGGATGCCACGCGCCTTCACGCAGTAATGCACCGCGTCGATAGAGACAGCCACGTTATTGGTGCCCAGCAGCGTTTGTAGCGCAATGAGAATTTGCTGCGTCAGACGTTCTTGTACCTGCGGACGCTGGGCAAAGAACTGCACGATGCGGTTAATTTTTGACAGACCGATGACCGAATCTTTCGGGATATAGGCCACCGTCGCTTTGCCATCGATGGTAACAAAATGGTGTTCACAGGTGCTGGTCAGAGTGATATCGCGCACGGTGACCATTTCATCGACCTTCATTTTGTTTTCAATGAGGGTGATTTTCGGGAAATTGGCGTAATCCAGACCGGAGAAAATTTCATCGACATACATTTTAGCGATGCGATGCGGCGTTTCCATCAAACTGTCATCAGCCAGGTCGAGATTCAGCAGCTGCATGATTTCGGTCATATGACCAGCAATAAGGCTTTTGCGCGTTTCGTTATCCATTTCATGCACGGGCGGGCGCAGCGGTGTTTCCAGTCCTCGCGCAACTAACGCTTCATGAACCAGGGCCGCTTCTTTACTGAGTGATGGCATTTATGATTTCTCCTGCAGGTGTGACGCCTCCGCCCTGCGTGGGGGCAAAGTTATTAAGCTGATTTACAGCCTGATTATTGTGCGTGAGGCGGCGCACATAATCCAGTATTCACAGCGATAATTATTGTAATTGCCGCTGCCTTTCATCAGCAGATGTTAAAACATCGTTATGCAAATACGGAAGTGAAAGTTACTCACAGCACATTGAATAAACGGTATGATGAAGAAATTGCAAACAACACAACAAGGAGCCACGCATGGAAATGCTCGAAGAGCACCGCTGTTTTGAAGGCTGGCAGCAACGCTGGCGACACGACTCCAGTACCTTAAACTGCCCGATGACGTTCAGTATCTTTCTCCCACCACCTCGTGATCACACCCCGCCACCAGTGCTGTACTGGCTTTCCGGATTAACCTGCAATGACGAGAACTTCACCACCAAGGCGGGTGCCCAGCGCGTGGCGGCGGAACTGGGGATTGTACTGGTGATGCCAGACACCAGCCCGCGCGGCGAACAGGTTGCCAACGACGATGGCTACGATTTAGGCCAGGGCGCGGGGTTTTATCTTAACGCCACGCAACCACCGTGGGCGACGCATTACCGGATGTATGATTATCTGCGCGATGAATTACCGGCGCTGGTTCAGTCGCAATTTAATGTCAGCGACCGCTGCGCTATTAGCGGTCATTCCATGGGTGGTCACGGTGCGCTGATTATGGCGCTGAAAAATCCGGGTAAATACACCAGCGTTTCCGCCTTTGCGCCAATTGTGAATCCGTGCAGCGTCCCGTGGGGAATCAAAGCGTTTAGCACTTATTTAGGTGAGGACAAAAATGCATGGCTGGAATGGGACAGTTGCGCGTTGATGTATGCCAGTAACGCGCAGGATGCAATCCCGACGCTTATTGATCAGGGTGATAATGATCAGTTTCTTGCTGACCAACTGCAACCTGCAGTACTGGCAGAAGCCGCGCGCCAGAAAGCGTGGCCGATGACGCTGCGTATTCAGCCGGGATATGATCACAGTTACTACTTCATCGCCTCTTTTATAGAGGATCACCTGCGCTTCCATGCGCAGTATTTACTGAAGTGAAAGTCCGCCCGGTTCGCCGGGCATCTTCTCATCAGAAGCGATAATCCACTGCCATAAAGTAACGACGTCCGTCTTCGTTATAGCTGTAGTCGTCACGACTGAGATCCTTGTCGCCAAGGTTCAGCACGCCTGCGCGCAGTTTGACGTCTTTAGTCACCTGCCAGGCCGCGCCGGTATTCCAGATGGTATAACCGCCCGGTGTTTTAGCCGTCGCGCTGTCGGCGCGTTTCTGCCCGGTATAGTGACCAGAAACATAGAATGACCAGTCTTCCAGCGCCAGCGGTTTCCAGTCCAGCGTACCGTTAGCAGTATGGAACGGCAGATCGGATAGCGGTTTGTTTTCGCCGTTGCTGACATCACGACCATCGTTGTAGGTGTAGTTGATCGACAGTTTCCATTCATCGTTGAACGGAATTTTCAGTTCGGTTTCCACGCCCTGAATACGAGCTTTGTTAACGTTGTAGTAGCTAAATACCGGTATGCGCCGTCCGTTAGCGCCCGTCTCAAAACCGACAAAGTTTTGGTAGCCCGGTGCAGCATTGACGTCAGACGTACGGCTAATGCTGATACGATCTTTCACATCGTTACGGAAAACGGTAACGCTGGATTCAACCCCTTCCAGCCAGCCTTCTTCACCCATGTAGTAAAGCCCCAGCTCCCAACTTTCGCTGGTTTCTGGTTTCAGATCCGGGCTACCCACAATCTTACATGCGCCACGGCAGGAATTGCTCGTCCAGTCAGGGCTAAGTTGCAACAGAGAAGGGGCTTTAAATGCCGTCGCCCAGCCCCCTTTCACCGTTACGGTGTCGGTGGCGTTATAAACCAGGTAGGCACGCGGACTCCAGTGTTCACCGTAGGTTTCGTGATCGTCCATACGCACGCCGGTCGTCAGCGCCAGCGGCTCGAAGATCCGCCATTCATCTTCCACAAACAGCGCGTACTGGCTGGCAGACGTTTTGGAGCTGGTTCCCCCGGTCAGGTTCACCGCATCGCTAAGTTTGTCGTGACGCCATTCACCGCCAACCGTGAGAAACTGATTAATCGCCGTCAGCGGCAACGTGTATTTGCCGTCGACCGTATTGCTTTCGGAAGTTATCGGGCTGCTGTTGCCAGGGTTTTTGTTCTCGACTTTCTCACCGTAGTATTTCAGTTCGCTGGTGCCGTAATCCCAACGCCCATTATGGCTGACGGAGTAGTTCTGGCGTTCCAGGCGGTTTTTGTCCAGCGAGTCGGAATCACGATCCTGACGGTCGAAACCGTATCCGGCAGTAAAATCGTGATTTTGATTCGGTGTCCAGGCAAATTCGACATTGCCGTCGCGGCTGGAGAATCCTTCAATACGCGGCGTTTCTCCGGTATCGGTGGTCGTTGAGTTTTGCGGGTCATCCTTTTCACGTTTTGCCAGGCTGCCGTAAGCTTTCATTCCCAGCACGCCGTCAATTAATGGTCCGCTGGTAAAGAATTGACCGTTATAGGTATCACCGCGATCGCGATGTTCCTGAACGGTGGTATCGACGGTAACGGTGCCCGACCATTTCTGACCGATTTTTTTGGTGATGATATTCACTACACCGCCGAGCGCATCGGAACCGTACAGCGACGACATCGGGCCACGAACCACTTCAATACGTTCGATGGAATCGACCGGGATCCAGTTCAGATCGAAATCATTGTGGCGGAAGACGGCATTGCGGGAGTTAACGCGTTTACCGTCGACAAGAATCAGGGTGTAGCTGCTGTCCAGACCACGAATACTTACGCCCTTACGGTTATCCCCTTCGTTCGTCAGTTGTACGCCAGGCACTTCTTTGAGGACATCCTTCAGATTCTGTACCGGTTTTCGCTGCAGGTCTTCCTGGGTAATGACGCTGATACTGGCGGGAGCATCTTTAAGGTTTTGTTCAACGGAAGATGCAGTGACAACCATCGTTTCGCCATCATCATCGACCGCTAACACAGGCCATGCACAAGAAATAGCGGACAAACACAGCCCGACCCGTACGAAAGGGTTCAACCTAAACATTCCATATCTCCATGAGGTAACTACGAAAATAAAATGGGTATCGCTCACATCTTCTTTACGTCCCCTTGCGTACGGCAGCATCGCGGTGGACTTATTTGTATGCAGGTGATCATCCCAGAAAGCCGGAACAGCCTCTGATTTGTCAGCCTTTTTTGATTGCGGCGTAACGATAATGCAAACGATAACAATTATAAATCCAAATGTTAAATTTTATATCCGCATGATTTGTCAGGGAAATGGAATTGAAAAAGCCCTCTCGGTTGAGAGGGCTTAGCAAGGAAGGGAGGAAACTTATTTCTTATCGTTCTGCGGGAACTTCATTTCGCTGTAGCGTACGAAGTGAGTTCCTTTAATCAGCTTGTAGCCGAACCAAATAATCAGGAACAGCGGGATACCAATATACGTTGCCGCTACGCCGCCCCAGTCAATGGTATCTTTCAGGAACGCTTCGTAGTTCTGGCCCAAAGTGATAATCAGACACAGAATGAATGCGAAGATCGGCCCCAGTGGGAAGAAACCGGAACGGTACGGCAGATCGTTAATGTCGTGTCCCTGCAATACGTACCCGCGACGGAAACGATAGTGGCTAATGGCAATCCCCAGCCAGGCGATAAAACCCGTCATCCCGGAGGTGTTCAGCAGCCACAGGTATACCGTCTGGTTGCCAAACATGGAGGTCAGGAAGCACAAACCGGCAATCACCGTCGTCGCATACAGCGCATTACGCGGCACGCCACCACGCGACAGTTTAGCGAAAATGCGCGGCGCTTTACCGTCACACGCCAGGGTATACAGCATACGAGTAGACGCATACATACCGGAGTTACCTGCTGACAGCACCGCCGTCAGAATAACTGCGTTCATCACCGCCGCCGCAGAGAGCAGACCCGCGTGCTGGAACACCAGGGTGAACGGACTGACGCTGATGTCTTTAACATCGTTACGCAGCAGGCTCGGATCGGTATACGGAATAATCAGGCTGATAATCAGGATCGCGAACACATAGAACAACAGGATTCGCCAGAATACCTGACGTACCGCGCGTGGAATGTTTTTCGCCGGATCTTCGGACTCGCCTGCAGCAATACCGATCAGCTCGGTTCCCTGGAAAGAGAAGCCGACAATCATAGCTACGCCGATCATCGCCGCAAAACCACCAGCAAACGGCGCTTCGCCGATTGTCCAGTTGCTCCAGCCTGCAGGCTGCGCGCCTTTGAAGATACCGATAATCATCAGCACGCCAACGATGATAAAGACAATAACTGTCGTGACTTTGATCAGTGAGAACCAGTATTCCGCTTCACCAAAGCCGCGAACAGAGATGTAGTTCAACAGGAAGATAACGCCGAGGAACAACGCACTCCAGATCCAGCCCGGTGTATCCGGGAACCACCAGCTCATGACCAGCTGTGCTGCAACCAGGTCAACGGCAATAGTCACCGCCCAGTTGTACCAGTAGTTCCAGCCCAGCGCGAAGCCAAAGCCTTCTTCAACATAGTTCTGACCGTAAGTGGCAAACGAACCGGAAACCGGCATATATGCAGCCAGTTCACCGAGACTGGTCATCAGGAAGTAAACCATCAGGCCAATCAGCATATACGAGAGCAATGCCCCGCCCGGACCTGCCTGAGAAATCGTTGCGCCAGAGGCAACAAAAAGACCTGTACCGATGGAACCGCCAATGGCAATCATCGTCAGGTGACGCGCCTTTAATTCACGGCGTAAGCCCGGCGCTTCTGTAGTTTTAGTTTCGGAACCCATACAAAAATGCTATCCATCTTAAAAATGAGGCGCGATTGTAGCAGACGATTGGCAATCCTTCCGGCAGAAATACACGGTTATAAGACACCTTCATGATCGCCCAGGGATTATAAGTAAAGCAGCCAATCTCTTTTCTGGCGAATGCATGCTGAGGGCGCTGCGTCACGAAATCGACACAGCACCAGCATGTTCTTGTACAGCACCTTAACGCGGTACATTCGCGGGATCGCAATAGTCCAGAAAGCGCCGTAGCGCGTTGGAAAGGTGTTTTTGCCGATGATGTATACGCCACAACGTACGCATCAGGCGCGGCAGAGGGACCGCAACTTCACTTAATGTGCCTGCCTGCAATTGATCTTCAATCACCCGTCGCGACAGGCAACTAATTCCCAACCCATGACGCACCGCATGTTTGATTGCCTCGGAGTTACCTAATTCCATCGCCATCTCAAACTTCGGTAAATGTGACAGCAACAGATAATCGACAATCTCCCGCGTGCCGGAACCGCGTTCACGCAGGATCCACGGCGCAGCGGCCAGCTGTTCTAAGGTGACCGGACCACGAGCCAACGGCGAAGTCGGCGCGGCGAAAACCACCAGCTCGTCTTCCAGCCACGGTTCAGAAATGATTTCAGTGCTGTGGCACGGTCCTTCAATAAAGCCAATATCAACGCGGAAATCCAGCACCGCTTGCATCACGTCCTGGCTATTCCCAACGCTAAGTTCAATCGGCAACTGCGGATAATCATGGCGATAACGGGCGATAACTGCAGGCAGAATGTAGTTACCGATGGTACTACTGGCATAGATACGAATCGCACCGTTGTCTTCGCGAAACAGTTGTTCGATTTCAACCGCCTGTTCAAGCAGTGCCAACGCTCGCGGATAGAGCAGCCGCCCGTGTTCATTAACAACCAGTCTTTTCCCCACGCGATCAAACAGTTGAACGCCAAGCTGCCC
>OMER01001292.1_pt1 | contig 9959 bp, 8 predicted proteins | sample 1645431 | NCBI WGS metagenome assembly OMER01 (sample SAMEA103958144, study PRJEB25191) | human gut metagenome | reverse complement strand
CGCAAGCAGCCTCTCATCCAGGTTCTGTTCACTGTTCCGCAGGCGGCGTCGGACGTAATATCGCGCATAACCTGGCTCTGCTTGGTCGGGATGTGCATTTAATTTCAGCTATTGGCAACGATTTTTACGGCGAGACATTACTGGAAGAAACGCGCCGCGCGGGCGTGAACGTTTCAAACTGCATTCGTCTGCATGGACACAGCACTGCAACTTATCTCGCTATCGCTAATAAGCAGGAAGAAACTATCCTGGCAATCAATGACACACATATTCTGCAACAGCTAACGCCTCAACTGCTCAATACTTCACGGGACTTGATTCGCCATGCTGGTGTGGTGCTGGCTGATTGTAATCTCACACCTGAAGCCCTGGAGTGGGTCTTTACCATTGCTGATGAAATTCCGATGTTTGTCGATACCGTTTCCGAATTTAAAGCGAACAAAGTAAAAAACTGGTACAGCCGGATCCACACTCTGAAACCGACACAAAATGAACTGGAAATTTTGTGGGGGCAACCGATTAAAGACGACAACGATCGCATCAGAGCTGTAAATTCGCTGCATCAACAAGGTGTTAAACGCATTTTTGTTTATCTGAAAGATGAATCTGTATTTTGCAGCGATAAGGATGGAGAACAATTTTTGCTGACCGCGCCAGCGCATACGACAGTAGACAGTTTTGGTGCTGACGATGGTTTTATGGCGGGCCTGGTATATAGCTTTCTTGAAGGATACAGTTTCCGCGACAGCGCCCGTTTTGCGATAGCCTGCGCGGCAATTTCACGCGCCAGCGGCAGCTTAAACAACCCTACCCTGTCTGCCGATAACGCGCTTTCATTAGTGCCAATGGTGTAACAATGTTGCCGGATTCGACGCTTGACCGCATCTTATCCGGCTCATAAATTGCGCACTACGCTAAACCAATAAAGAATCCTGCAATAGTAGCACTCATCAGGTTACTGACAGCAAAAACGCAATAGCCAGTAATACCACCATTCCCAGAACACTTCTCATGACATCCATAGTTATTATCTCTTCATGTCATTTTGGGCGACGGCTCTCTGCCCATCATAAATAGCCGGGCCTGCATCTTGCGATACTGACCCGGCTTGTTATCAACACTTAATGGGTTTTTATGTAGCCGCGTACGCACTCTTCGACTAATCCCCAGAACCAGTCGGTATCAATAGTGATGCCGACTTTGGTATTGGCGGGCTTGCCAAGAACACCCAGCTCGTCGCAGACGGTACGCCCATAGCAAGGGCCACTGTTAACGTCCACTTCGACGTACATCTCCTGGGTTTTAATGCCATCAGGGTTAATCAAATAACCGATGCAGGTGGCGTCGTGCACCGGGCCGCCAGCCAGGCCGTAGTTTTCGAACTGCGTTTTGAGAGTGAAGTTCATGATGTCGCTGAACAGCTCTCCGGCAGGGCCGCCAGCCCTTTCCATCCGAGCAATCACGTCCGGGGTGCAAACGGTCTGGTTGGTAAGATCGAGGCCCATCATCACTAATGGAACGCCGGAGGTGAACACCACGCGTGCGGCCTCCGGGTCAGCAAAGATGTTGAACTCAGCAGATGGGGTGAAGTTGCCAGTACCATAAGCACCGCCCATCAGAACAATTTCACGGATTTTCGGCAGGATCGCGGGTTGCATACGCATTGCCACCGCGATGTTTGACAACGGACCAACCGGCACCAGAGTGATATCGCCATCGCTTGCCATAAGGGTATCGATGATATATTTCACCGCATGAGTGTTTTCTGCCTGGCGGGTCAGCGGCTCGAATACCGGGCCATCCAGTCCGGTTTCACCGTGAATATTATCGGCAACAATTTGTTGACGCATAATGGGCTGCGGCATCCCCGCATAAACCGGAACATTAATCTCCAGTTTCTGGCAAACATTCAGGCCATTAATTAATGTTTTATCGAGGGTTTGATTACCCGCTACAATGGTGATACCTAATAAATCAATCGCCGGATGTTTCGCCGCCATCATTATAGCAATAGCATCATCATGACCCGGATCACAATCCAGAATAATTTTTCTCTTTTCCATTGTTTATTTCCTCTGTTTCCAGTTGCGTTATTGTTTCTACAGCAAAGAAAATTCGACCTGGCCGATGATTGAATCTTAACAACAGCGTACGTATGCTAAATATGAGAAATCTCATAGCGGATAAACATCGTGAAAGAAATCCACAATAATGATCTTAAGCAGCAATTGATGAGTGAATCTGCGTTTAAGGATTGCTTTTCAACGGATGTTTCAGCCGATACGCGGCTGTTTCATTTTTTAGCGCGTGACTACATTGTGCAGGAAGGGCAACAGCCGTCCTGGCTGTTTTACCTGACGCGAGGCCGCGCCAGGCTTTACGTCACGCTTGCTAATGGTCGCGTGTCGCTGATCGATTTCTTTGCCGCGCCCTGTTTTATTGGCGAGATTGAGTTAATCGACAAAGACCATGAACCGCGTGCAGTGCAGGCTATTGAAGAGTGTTGGTGCCTTGCGCTCCCTATGAAGCATTACCGCCCGTTGTTATTAAACGACACGCTATTTTTACGAAAACTCTGCGTCACCTTAAGTCATAAAAATTATCGTAATATTGTTTCTTTAACTCAGAATCAATCATTTCCGTTAGTGAATCGCCTGGCAGCTTTTATATTACTCTCGCAGGAAGGTGATCTTTATCACGAAAAGCATACGCAAGCGGCAGAGTATTTAGGCGTTTCTTATCGACATCTTTTATATGTTCTTGCGCAATTCATTAATGACGGTTTATTAATTAAAAGCAAGAAAGGGTATCTCATTAAAAACAGAAAGCAGTTGTCAGGACTGGCGCTGGAGATGGACCCGGAGAATAAATTCTCCGGGATGATGCAGTAAAAATTATTGGCAATAGTGCGATTGCCGGATGCAACGCTTAATAAGGCGTACATCCGGCAATGAAACTCAAGCTAAACCAATAAAGAACCCGGCAATGGTCGCGCTCATCAGGTTGGAAAGCGTCGCCGCCGCCAGCGCCCGTAAACCAAGCTGGGCGATTTCCGGCGCGCGTTTTGGCGAAATAGCCGAAAACGCTCCAACGACAACACCGATAGAACCAAAGTTTGCAAACCCACAGAGGGCGAACGAGATAATGGCAATGGTCTTGACATCCAGCGTGCCGCTCGTTTGCAGATAGGGCGAGAAATTGAGATAAGCAACAAACTCATTAATCGCCAGTTTCTGCCCAATCAAACTTCCGGCAAGATTTGCATCACTCCAGTCCACCATAGCCGAAAATGCTTTCCAGAGAGACATTGGCAAAACCAAACCAGCCGCCAACTCCACCAATAATGCCGTTGATCAGCGCAATAATTGCGACAAACGCCATTACCACCGTCGCCACACCGGCGGCGATTTTCAGCCCAGTCATTGCACCGTTCGCCGCAGCTTCAATAATGCTTTTTGGCGGTGTTTCGCTAAACGACAGATTTTCAAACGTAACTTGCGAAGGTTCCGTCGCCGGACTAAGAATACGTGCAAACAGGATACCGCCAGGAATAGCCATCAGCGAAGCGGCTAACAAATAGTCAATCGGCACGCCCATTCCGGCATAGCCAATCATCATCGAACCCGCAATAGACGCCATGCCGCTACAAATAGCCGTAAATAGCTCGTTGCGATTCATGCGATCAATAAAAGGTTTAACGATCGCCGGGATCTCATTTTGCCCGAGGAAAATAGTGGTGACTGCGACAAAAGATTCGATTTTGCTGATGTTGAGGGCTTTCTGAAAAATACTGCCAAGAATACGAATCAGCAGCCCCATTACGCCAATGTAGTACAGCAAGCTGATAAGCGCGGTAACGAAAATAATCGCCGGGAGTACGCGAAAGGCGAAGATAAAGCCCGCACCGTCAAACAGAACATCCATTTTGGGACCGACCAGCGAACCAAAAATAAAGGCACTTCCTGCGTCACTGTAGGACATCACTTTATGGACGCCTAATGCCGCCTGCTCTACTGCCCATTTTCCCGGGGGAAAATAGAGCATGATGCCACCAATGGCAATTTGCAGCAGCAGCGCAGCCCCAACCGTGCGCAAGCTGATGCTCTTTTTATTTACCGACAACACAAAGGCAATTGCCAGCAATACCACCATCCCCACAACACTTCTCATTATATCCATAATGATTTTCCCTTCATGCCAGTAAACCCGGCGTCAGCGCCAGGTTTTGGTATGTTTGATGAGTACGGGCGACGGCTTTCTGCCCACCAGAAATTAACCCACGAGACGCTGATATTCTTTGGCAATTTCGCTCGCCAGAATGGCGTTATTAAAGACCAGTTGAATATTGGATTTCAGGCTATCACCGCCGGTTAGCTCCGCAACACGCGCCAGCAGGAACGGTGTACTCTCTTTCCCAATAACACCCTGTTCTTCGGCTTCAGCAACGGCTTGATCAATTGCTGCATTGATGGTTTCTTCTGGCATCGCAAACTGTTCCGGGATCGGGTTCGCTACCACCAGGCCGCCGTTCAAACCGGTTTGCCACTTCACTGCCATCGCGCGAGCAATTTCGCGGGCACTGTCGAGACGAATGCTGACTTCAAATGGGCTGGTTCGGCAGAAAAACGCAGGCAGCGCTTTTGTCTGATAACCAATTAACGGTACACCGAAGGTTTCTAAATATTCTGTTGTTAATCCTAAATCGAGAATAGATTTTGCCCCCGCACAAACAACAGTGACATTGGTATTTGCCAGTTCCTGTAAATCGGCAGAAATATCGAAGGTATGTTCCGCTCCGCGATGCACACCACCAATACCTCCGGTTGCAAAAACTTTAATCCCAGCCAGTGCTGCAATAATCATGGTTGATGCAACGGTAGTCGCGCCATTTTTCCCTGCAGCAACGACAAAAGGTAAATCACGACGACTAACTTTCGTCACGTTATGTCCTTCACGGCCCAGCAATTCGATTTCTTCTTTACTTAAGCCCACTTTCATCACACCGCCAATAATGGCGATAGTGGCTGGTACTGCGCCCTGTTTACGAATTGTTTCTTCTACTTCAATTGCGGTTTGGGCATTTTGTGGGAATGGCATTCCGTGAGAAATTATGGTCGATTCCAGCGCAACAACCGGTTTTTTATTTTTTAAAGCATCCTGTACTTCAGCGGATATTTGTAATAATTCAGGGGACAGAGTTAATTCAGACATTCTGTGTTCTCCACTAACGATGTAACATTGGCAATTGATAATTCAGGGTTGTTGGTATATTCACAGGCAAGTGCCATTGACGAACATCCCTGCGCAAATCGAACAGAATCGATAAACGGCATACCGTCTACCCAACAGGAGGCCAGCCCCGCCATCATGGCGTCGCCTGCCCCAGTAACATTGATGACATTCGTTTTAATAGGGGCCGACCACCCACTTTCACCGTTGATATCACTGTAGTAAACGCCATCCCCTCCCATGCTAAGCACCAGGCGGTTCAGGCCGTGTTGATGAAACCAGGCGGCGACCTTTGCGACATCTTCACGTCCGGAAAGTGCAATTCCGCTCAACGTTTCGGCTTCAAGACGGTTAGGTTTTAACGTATGGATTTTGCTCAGATGATCGCGGATTTTGACGCATTTCCATGCCGATACCGGATCAATAAATACAGGCGTTTCCCCGCTATTTTCCAGAACCCAGACCAGCGCCTCTTCACTAAGGTTGCAATCCGCGACAATAACCTTTGCACCGCGAATAAACTCCTGATGCTGGGCAAGAAATTCTGCAGAAATACAGTCACTAATACTCATATCATTTATCGCGACAAGCATTTCTCCTGTATTATCGAGCAGTGATAAATAGCTGGATGTATTCTCACCCGGAACAATTAAGCATTTATCGACATAAACACCGGATTGATTAGTTTGCGCCAGTAATGATTGCCCATAAAAATCACCACCTACTGCACTTAAAAGCCAGGCATTTTTCCCCAGTAACGCCAGATTATGAGCGATATTCCTTCCCACGCCACCTGGGGTAAATTTAATTTTTCCGGGATTCGAATCCGCATAATTCAATGGATGATGTGAATACCCAGCCACATCAATATTCGCCGAGCCAATAATTACTATGTAGTCCTTTTCGCGCATAGCACGCCCCCTGGCAATAAATTGCCAACGAAGAAATTGGGTAAAATAGTCATTACAGTCAATAAGACTATTAGAGCACGTGTTCAGATTTAAACACATGTTCATAATAAGCATGTTTAACGCAATGTAAATCGATCAGAAAAAACGAAATCGGCCAGATATGAAGGCGGTCACAAAATTTGTCTATTTATGCAGCAACAAAAGAGAAAGTTGTGATGTGTAACACACAATATGGCAGGCAAGAAAAAGGGCAGAGATGTTTCTGCCCTCAGATTGTTGACAATGCGCGCTTTGTTCATGCTGGATGTGGCGTAAACGCCTTATCCGACCTACAAAAGCGCAAAAATTCAATATATTGCAGGGTTCATGTAGGTCTGATAAGCATAGCGCATCAGGCAATTTTGCGTTTGTCATCATCGGGGCAGAGATGTCTCAGCCCCGATGATGAAGAGAAATTATGCGTTTTTTTCTACTATTTGTGTTTCCGGGCGTTTGAGGAAGGCATAGGCCAAACCCGCCACCAGCGTACCGGCAATAATTGCTACCAGGTAACCCAATACCGGCGTAATAGCGCCAGGGATCAGCAGAACAAACAGACCACCGTGTGGTGCCATCAGTTTTGCACCAATCGCCATTGAGATTGCGCCAGTCAGCGCCCCACCAACGATACAGCACGGTAGCACACGCATCGGATCACGAGCAGCAAACGGAATTGCACCTTCCGAAATAAAGCACAGACCAAGTACCAGAGCGGCTTTGCCACCTTCCTGCTGCGCTTTGTCGAATTTGCGACGCGCCACCATTGTTGCCAGACCCATTGCCAGCGGTGGCACCATACCTGCCGCCATAATCGCCGCCATCGGGCCATAGGTTTGAGTACTCAGCAGACCCACACCGAATGCGTACGCTGCTTTGTTTACCGGACCGCCCATGTCAGTACACATCATGCCACCGAGGATCGCCCCCAGCAGAACCGCATTCGCAGTCCCCATGGTCTGCAGCCAGTGAGTCAACCCATCGAGAATGCCAGCAACCGGTTTACCGATTAGGTAGATCATCGCCAGACCGACCACCAGACTGGAAATTAGCGGAATGATCAGGATCGGTTTCAGTGCCTCCATACTCTGTGGCAGTTTCAGTTGCGTACTGATTAACTTCGCAATGTAACCCGCCAAGAAGCCCGCAATAATACCACCAATGAAGCCAGAACCGGTGCTAACCGCCAGCATACCGCCAATCAGACCCGGCGTGAGACCCGGACGATCGGCAATGGAGAAGGCAATATAACCTGCCAGTACCGGCACCATCAGCGCAAAGGCTGAACCACCACCAATCTGCATCAGCGCCGCTGCCAACGTACCCGGCTCTTTAAACGCTTCGATACCAAAAGCAAAAGAAAGCGCGATACACAGACCACCTGCAACAACCATCGGCAGCATGTAAGAGACGCCCGTCAGCAAGTGACGGTAAGCGCCTGCACTCTCTTTCTTACCTTCAGTGGTCGCTGTTTGAGTTTTGCCCGCCGGTTCATACGGCGTTGCTTCAGCAACCGCTTTATCCAGTTCCTGCGCAGTTTTCTTCAGCGCCAGACCGGTAGAGGTGCGATACATCGGTTTACCAGCAAATTTCGCCAGATCTACTTCGATATCTGCCGCCACAATCACCAGATCCGCTGCTGCGACTTCTTCAGGGGTGATTGCATTACCCGCGCCAACAGAACCACGGGTTTCAACTTTCACCCACCAGCCACGTTTTTTCGCTTCGGTTTCAATGGCTTCAGCCGCCATAAAGGTGTGTGCTACGCCAGTCGGGCAAGCAGTCACCGCAACTACGCGTTTCGGACCGCTGGCAGCAACCGGTGCTGTCGCAGCGACCGGCGCAGTGTAAGGTTTCGCATGGCCTTTGGCTTCACTCAGGAACAGCTCAGGGTGCGCAACTGCCCGGGAAATATCGCCCAGCCAGACATTTTTACCGTTCAGCGCGCTGTCGTTCGGGATGGAATCACCGAGAACAATCGCCATTTCAGCGTCGTTCGGATTGTCGATGATTTCCAGTTTTGCTTTTCGCGCCGCCGCGCCCAGCAGGGTCTTCGCCATATAGGCGCGTGCCTGACCGAGATTAGCGTCAATAATCAGCAGCGTTTTCATTATGCCTCTCCTGCTGTCAGTTAAAAGGTTGTAAGTCGACGCGCGCCATCATTGCGGCCAACTGCGGACGATCGGTAATACCCACATTGCTTTGACTTACCGCCAGGGCTGCAACAGCTGTCGCCAGACGCAGTGTGTGTTCACTGGATTCACGCATCAGCAAGCCATAAATCAGGCCACCAACCATAGAATCCCCTGCGCCAACGGTGCTTACGACATCGACTGACGGTGGTTTGGCGATCCATTCGCCGGAGGCATTAACCCAAAGCGCGCCTTCGGCACCCAGTGAAATAACGACATGCGCGATACCTTGTTCACGCAGCGCATGCGCAGCTTCAATCACATCTTTCATTTCAGGCAGTTTACGGCCTGCCCAGATTTCCAGCTCGCGGCGGTTAGGTTTCACCAGCCACGGTGCCGCTTTCAAACCTGCTACTAACGCTTCACGGCTACTATCAAAGATAATGCAAGGACACTGACTACGCAGGCGAGTCATCCAGTCGGTGAACGCTTCCGGGCTGACGCCTGACGGTAAGCTTCCGCTGACACAGACCATATCGAACTGACCGAGCCAGCTCAGAGAATCAGTCACAAAGCGTTCCCAGTCGGCGGGGGTGACTTCAAAACCCGAGAAGTTGAAGTCGGTCACTTCGCCGTCTTTTTCCGTCAGCTTAACGTTAATTCGGGTGCGCCCCTGTACAACCTGGAAACGGTTGGCAATGCCCAGCTCGCTGAACAGTTGCTGAAAACCATCCTGATTGTCTTTACCCAGGAAGCCGCCAACGGTGACATCAATTCCCAGGTCTTTTAATACTTTGGCCACGTTGATGCCTTTACCCGCCGCATGCAGACCGGTGGTTTTCACCAGGTTCACTTCGCCGCGTTCAATTTCCGGGCAGAAACCAACAAGGTCATAAGCCGGATTAAGGGTGATCGTAGCAACACGTCTGCTCATTATGCGCCCTCCCCAAGACCAGCAGCGATAGCGTCGCCAATGGCTTTCAGCGCCTGTTCAGCATCTGTACCCTGGGCGGTAAAGCGTAGGCGATGACCTTTCTTAACGCCAAGTGCCACAACTTTCATCAGACTACGTCCGTTTGCCGGTTTGCCGGTGCCATCAAGGTTTGTCACGGTAATATCACTGTTAAATTGTTTAATGGTATTGACCAGCATGGTACCTGGACGAGCATGCAGGCCGTGTTCATTGCGCACCACAAACTCCGCGCTTAACACGTCGTCGGTCGGCGCATCATCGCTGGTCAGCAGCGCCAGCAACGTTGCCGCATCCGCTTTCAGCAAGCGGTCAGCTTTATTATCGAGCAACAAATCAGCGAGACGCTTAAGAACCGCGATGGGCTGATCGTCATTCATCGCCACACTCACCAGCATGGCTGCCGTTTCGCCGTCCACATCAAAAGCATTTGCCGCACGGCTTACCGCAATCGCGCTACGCAGATTGCCTTCGGCGCTATCGCTCAGCCAGATACCCTGCCCGAGGTTCAGCGGTTGTTCATTGATGGCTTTGGTGACGAAAGTGGCGTCAACTGCCCCCGCTTCTTTCAGACGCGCAGCGTTCAGCGCCTGAAGAGTCAGCAGATCGCTGGCGACGATATCCAGCGTCAGCATTTCGTTGTCGAGCTTCAGCTGCTCACTCTGCTTTTCGCCCATCAGC
>OMER01001282.1_pt1 | contig 10010 bp, 7 predicted proteins | sample 1645431 | NCBI WGS metagenome assembly OMER01 (sample SAMEA103958144, study PRJEB25191) | human gut metagenome | reverse complement strand
CAGCTACTACGGCCAGATCATCACCCAGACCTATCCCCTCATCGGCAACTACGGCATGAACCACGATGATATGGAGTCCGACCGCATTTGGGCAAAGGGCTACATCGTGCGCGAAGCCTGCACCACCCCCTCCAACTGGCGCTGTGAGGAGACGCTGGACAGCTTTTTGAAGAAAAACAATACCATCGGCATCGAGGGCATCGACACCCGCCACCTGACCCGCATCATCCGGGAGAGCGGCGTGATGAACGGCGCGCTCACCACCGAATATAAGAGCGCGGACGCCGTGCGCGCCGACGCCGCTTTGATGGAAAAGATCAAAGCCTATACGGTGAAGGACGCGGTGGACAGCGTTACTACAAAATGTATGGAAACATTTAACGAAAACGGAAAGTACCATGTTGCGCTGTTCGATTTCGGCTATAAACGCAACATCCTGCGCAATCTTGTGAAACGCGGCTGCAAGGTGACGCTGGTGCCCGGACGCACCACCGCGGCCGAGCTTGCGGCGCTGGAGGTGGACGGCGTGATGCTCTCCAACGGCCCGGGCGACCCGGCCGAAAATGTGAAGATCATTGAAAACCTGAAGGAGATCGCGGCGCTGGGCCGGCCTGTTTTCGGCATCTGTCTGGGCCACCAGCTCATGGCTCTTGCCACGGGCGCAAAAACGGAAAAGCTGAAATACGGCCACCGCGGTGTGAACCAGCCGGTGACGGATTTTGCCAAGGACCGCACGTTCATAACCAGCCAGAACCACGGCTATGCCGTTGTGGCCGGTACCGTGGACCCCGCCGTGGCCGAGGTGAGCCATGTAAACGCCAACGACGGTACCACCGAGGGCATCCGCTATAAAAACATCCCCTGCTTTACGGTGCAGTTCCACCCGGAGGCCTGCGGCGGCCCCAGGGACACAGAATACCTGTTCGACGATTTTGTCGCCATGATGAAAGGAGGCTGCTGAAATGCCAAAGGACCCGTCTATCAAAAAGGTGCTGGTCATCGGCTCCGGCCCCATCATCATCGGCCAGGCCGCCGAGTTCGACTACTCCGGCACGCAGGCGTGCCGCGCGCTGAAAAGCGAGGGCATCGAGGTGGTGCTCGTCAACTCCAACCCCGCCACCATTATGACGGACCCGGACATCGCGGACCGCGTGTATGTGGAGCCGATGACCCTGACGGTGCTGAGGCGCATCATTGAAAAGGAAAAGCCGGATTCCATCCTGCCGAACCTGGGCGGCCAGACGGGCCTGAACCTGGCCATGGAGCTGGCCCGCAGCGGTTATCTGGAGCAGGCCGGCGTGCGCCTGCTGGGCGCGAAGCCCGACACCATCGACCGCGCCGAGGACCGCCAGCTCTTCAAGGACACCATGGAGAAGCTGGGCGAGCCGGTTATCCCCTCCAAGGTGGTGGAGAGCCTGTCCGACGCGCTTGCGTTCGCAGGCGAGATCGGTTACCCGGTCATCGTGCGCCCGGCGTTCACCATGGGCGGCACGGGCGGCGGCATCTGTGAGACCGTGGAGGAGCTGCACGAGATCGGCACCAACGGTCTGCGCCTTTCGCCCATCCATCAGGTGCTCATTGAAAAATGCATCTCCGGCTGGAAGGAGATTGAATACGAGGTCATGCGCGACGGAAAGGGCAACGTCATTACCGTCTGCAATATGGAAAACTTTGACCCCGTGGGCGTTCACACCGGCGATTCCATCGTCGTGGCGCCCAGCCAGACGCTCTCCGACAAGGAATACCAGATGCTGCGCACCTCGGCGCTGAATATCATCACCGAGCTTGGCATTGAGGGCGGCTGCAACTGTCAGTTTGCCTTAAAGCCCGACAGCTTCGAATACGCCGTCATCGAGGTGAACCCCCGCGTGTCCCGTTCCTCGGCGCTGGCCAGCAAGGCCACGGGCTATCCCATCGCCAAGGTGGCCGCGAAGATCGCTATCGGCTATTCGCTGGACGAGATCACCAACGACGTCACGGGGCAGACCTGCGCCTGCTTCGAGCCCGCGCTGGATTACTGTGTGGTCAAGTTCCCGAAATGGCCGTTCGACAAATTCGTATACGCCAAGAAATCCCTGGGCACGCAGATGATGGCCACGGGCGAGGTGATGGCCATTGCCAACAGCTTCGAACACGCCTTCATGAAAGCGGTGCAGAGCATCGAGCTGGGGCTGGAAACGCCCACGCTGGAAACGCTGTCTGCGCTGACGGACGAAGAAGTGGTGGAAAAACTGCATGTGTGCGATTCCGACCGCTCTTTTGTTGTGTACGAGGCCATCAAGCGCGGCGTGTCGTTTGAGACGATTTACAATATCACTAAAATTGACCCGTGGTTTTTGGCAAAGCTGCAAGGGTTGGCCGAAACAGAGCTTGCGCTGGCCGGGCTGCGAGGCGGCATACTGACGGAAGAGCTGTACCGCACCGCAAAAATGCAGGGCTTCCTGGACAAGACCGTGCTGCGTCTGACGGGACTGGATGCGCTGCCCTTTGAAAAGCTGCGCGCGTCCTATAAGATGGTGGACACCTGCGCGGCCGAGTTCAGTGCGAAAACGCCGTATTTCTATTCCACTTTTGACGAGGAGAACGAAGCGGCGCAGTTTATCGCGGAACACCCCTCCGACAGGAAAAAGGTGCTGGTGTTCGGCAGCGGCCCCATCCGCATCGGGCAGGGCATCGAGTTTGACTATTCGTCCGTCCACTGCGTGTGGACGCTCAAGGCCATGGGCTACGACGTCGTCATCGTCAACAACAACCCCGAGACCGTCTCCACGGACTTCGATACCGGCGACCGTTTGTATTTCGACCCGCTCACGGAAGAAAGCGTGGAGCATATCATCGCCACGGAAAAGCCATGGGCCTGTGTGGTGCAGTTCGGCGGCCAGACGGCCATCAAGCTGACAAAACACCTGACAAAGCTGGGTGTGAAGATTCTGGGCACCAGTGCGGACGCCATCGACGAGGCGGAGGACCGGGAGCGTTTCGACGCGCTGCTGGAAAAGTGCGGCATTCCGCGCCCGCAGGGCCACACGGTGTTCACCTGTGAGGAGGCACTGGCCGCCGGCGCACAGCTGGGCTACCCGGTGCTGCTGCGTCCGTCCTACGTGCTGGGCGGACAGAATATGATCATCGCCTACAATGAGAACGATGTGAGGGAATACATGGCCATCATCACCAGCCATGTGGATATGTCGAACCCGGTGCTGGTGGACAAATACCTGATGGGCACCGAGTGCGAGGTGGACGCCATCTGCGACGGCGAGGACTTCCTCATTCCGGGTATGATGGAACACATCGAGCGTGCGGGCATCCATTCGGGCGACTCCATCTCGGTGTATCCGCCGCAGAACCTCAAGCAGAAGATCAAGGGCACCATTGTGGATTATACGGGCCGTCTGGCCCGCGCGCTGAACGTGGTGGGCCTGATGAATATCCAGTTCGTGGTATACAACAACGAGGTGTTCATCATTGAGGTGAACCCCCGTTCCAGCCGCACGGTGCCGTACATCAGCAAGGTGACGGGCGTGCCCATGGTGGAGCTGGCCGTGCGCTGTATGCTGGGCGAAAAGCTGCGGGACATGGGCTATGGCACGGGCCTGTATCCCACGGGCGATTACTGCGCCGTAAAGGTACCGGTGTTCAGCTTCGAAAAGCTGCACGATGTGGACACCCAGCTGGGGCCGGAAATGAAATCCACCGGCGAGGTGCTGGGCATCGACAAAACCTTTGAGGACGCGCTGCTCAAGGGCCTTGTGGGCGCGGGCTACAGCCTGCGGCAGCCCACGCCGGGCAAATGTGTTATCCTGACGGTAAAGGACGCGGACAAGCGCGAGCTGGTGGACATCGCCTGGCAGCTCAAGGACATGGGGTACAAGCTGTACGGCACGTCCGGCACGGCGTACTATCTGGGCCAGAACATGGTGGCCTGCAACGAGGTGCGCAAGCTCAGCGAGGCGCGGCCCAATATCATGGACCTGTTTGAAAGCGGGCTGGTGGACTATGTGATCTCCACGTCCTCAAAGGGCCGCATTCCCTCCCACGACAGTGTAAAGATGCGCCGCAAGGCGGTGGAGCTTTCCATTCCGTGCCTGACGGCCATCGACACGGCGCGGGTGCTGGTGAAATGCCTGCGCAGCGGCAAAACGCTGGCGGATGTGGACCTGGTGGATATTTCGACCATTTGAAAAAGAAAAAGGACCCGCGTCAGCGGGTCCTTTTTTTGTGTTTTATAAAACTGCACCGAAAACAGGCTGCTCAAAATGGGCAAGTATTTCATTGACATCGTGCAGGTCATAAATCTGATGTTCAATGCAGAACAAAATGATAATATCTCGAACCATGCTCTGGGAAAGGGCGTGCCCGGCGGAAGCAAGCATTTCTTCAGTTTGCTCTTTGGATAAATGAAGCGCCAATGATAATGCCAGCGCTGTTTGCTTGGAAGGATGATAATTCGGGTTGGAACGGATTTTGGAGAACAGACGGCGGTCGATACCGGCGCGGCGGTAAACATCCGTATCGGCAAGTTCCATATTGTCGATATACCCGAACAGAAGGGTGTGGAAACTGGGTTTCAGCTCGTTGGCGACAAACTGTTCCAGTTTCCGTCCCTCGTCCGCTTCGCGATTGTTAAGAAGACCGAGGATGTCGTCAAAATATGAAGTGTTATCATCTTCTTCGCAGTTTGGACAGGCCAGAGGCATTGATGGGGCTGCACCTCTAAAGACAGGGGCCTTTGGAACAATTTCGGACTGCGGGTCATTTTCCAGTAGCCCTTTTTGCCTCAACAGTTCTTCTAGCTCGGATAGGAGCTGGGGGTGCAGCATATGGATTCCTCCAATTTGTCGCCGTAGCAGCGACCAAATTTTTTTATGGGAAGCTAAAATAAAAACAGAAAGCTGTTTGGGGGAGATACATGGCAATGAGTAGAGAAATTATTTTTTTGCTTGACAGGAGCAGCAACATGGCAGGAAAAGAAGCAGAAGTTATCACGGAATATAATGCATTTCTTTTACAGAATGGGCGGGGAGATTACAATGTTACGACAGTATTGTTTGACGACCAATATGTACTGTTGTATTATTGCCTTCCCATCGGTTATGCACAGCTTTATCCCGAGCAGTATTACGTGCGGGGTGCTTGTGCGTTGTACGATGCGATTGGCCGCACTATAACAACCGTCAATGCCTGCCATGCGCAGCTTGCAGAGAGCAAGCGCCCCAAGACCTATCTGTTCATCAGGACGAATGGAGGGGACAATGCCAGCCTGACCTATACGAAAAAAATGATTTGGGAGATGCTGGAGCGGCAGCAGCAGAAGTGTGGATGGGAGATATTTTTCGTTGGCTGCGATGTACAGACGGCGTTGGCGGCGGCACCCACACACAAAGGCATCAACGGTGCGGAGGACAGCCAGGATGATGATTACTTTGATATACTGCGAAGGCTGCTGGAAAGAAGAAATTTTTCGAAGGAGGAATAATTTCAGTATACAAGAAATATAAAAAATTTCAATATGAGACCCGTCGCGTTGATACGCGCGGGTTTCTTTTTTCAACAGGATATGATATACTAAATTTTGTATGAAAAAGAACGGAATTGAAAATATGTGTTGCAGGAGCGAAGCATGAATTACAGCGAACTGAACGTGCCCGAGCAGATCCACAAGGCTGTGGAGCGCATGGGCTTTACCGAAATGACCGAAGTACAGGAAAAGGCGATCCCCCCTATGATGGAGGGCAAGGACATCATCGCCAAAGCGCCCACGGGCACGGGTAAAACCTGCGCTTTCGGCATCCCGCTCATTCTCGGGCTGGACCAAAGCCGGAATTACCCGCAGGCCGTCGTCATGGCGCCCACGCGGGAGCTGGCGCAGCAGATCACCGAAGACCTGCAGGACCTGGCGCATTTTTATCCGGACATCCGCGTCGTCACCGTCTATGGCGGCGCGAATATTCAAAAGCAGATCGAAAAGCTGAAAAAGGGCGCGCAGATCGTCGTGGCCACACCCGGCCGCCTGCAGGACCACATGAACCGCCGCACCGTGGACCTTTCCCACGTTACCACCGTGGTGCTGGACGAGGCCGACGAGATGCTCAACATGGGCTTTTACAAGGATGTGCGCAAAATTCTGGACCAAATCAAATCCCGCCAGCGTTTGGCAATGTTCAGCGCCACCATCAGCCGCGAGGTGATGGACATCGGCTGGCTGTATCAGCGGGACGCCGAAGAAATCACCGTGCAGCCTGTGGAGGATTCCGCGCCCAGGATCGACCAGTACCTGGTACTGACGACAGGCCGCAACAAGCTGGCGGACATGGCGGAGATCATCGTACAGAAGGGTTACAAGCGCGTGATGGTGTTCTGCAACCAGAAATACACCACCGCTATGCTGGCGAACCAGATGGCCCGGCTGAATTTTGTGGTGGACTGCCTGCACGGAGACCTTTCCCAGGCGGAACGCAACAAAATTATGGGCGAATTCAAAGCGGGCAATATCGCTGTGCTGGTGGCGACAGACGTGGCCGCCCGCGGCATCGACGTGTCCGAGGTGGACGCCGTGTTCAACTACGATGTGCCGGACTCCAACGAATATTACACGCACCGCATCGGCCGCACAGGGCGCGCGAAGCATACGGGCGAGGCCTATGTGCTGTACACGAAGGAAGAGCACAAGCGCGTGCGCGACATGCTGCGCTACACCCGCAACACCGCCACACCCATTGCTTTCGATGAGAGCCGCAGCATCATCCCGGGCACGTTTTAAGCCCGGAAAACAGATTATAAAAGCCGCCCCATATCTCATGGGACGGCTTTTATTTTACTGAAAACAATGCGCTGATCTCTACTTCAAGACTTCGGGCGAGCGCATAAACCTCTTTGTCAGAAACCGAACGGGTCTGGCCCTCCAACTTTGATAAACTGGAATAGCTGATATCAGCACCAAAGGTCTGCATTTTAGCCATCAACGCTTTTTGTGTAATACCCTGTTCAAGGCGGAGCCGGGTGACGGTCGCGCCGACAATATTTTTATCACCCAGTGGTGCCACACGTTCCCGCATCTGCCGCTCTCCTCTTTTTGATTCTTTAACAGAATTATAAGGAGAAAACAACTTGATATAATTCCAAAAAAGAATGATGCTGAAATAAAAAGAAACGGAGTGAAAACGATGGAGCGACAGATGGATGCGTTGGGGAGGATCGTACTGCCTGCAGGTTATCGCAAACAAAAAAATCTTCAAGCGGGAGATGTTCTCTGCGTGGATGAGCAAGAGGGAAAACGGATGATTTATCCCAGAAAAGCGCGGTGCGCACTATGTGGTGGAAAAAAGAGCTTCTTTCCCATGGGAGACATACTTTATGTGAAGCCTGTTGGAAAGAACTGCATATATAATTGTATATCTGCCCCCAAATTGGCAAAAGGCGCTGCCGCTTGCGCGGCAACGCCCTTTGCCAGTATAGGAGAATAAGGAAAAGGTTCCGTGCCCCGTACCGGACGGAACCGGTACGGGTTCAGTTTACGCCGAACAGAAGATCTGCGTAAGTGGGGAAGGGCCAGTAGTCTTTCCCCGTGGCAAGCTCCAGCGCATCAGCCACCGCGCGCAGCTCGGCCATCTTCGGCAGCACCCTGTCTTTGTAGCAGGCGGCCTCCTGCAGGCTGTCGCCGCGGGAAGCGCCGTCCACGGCGGCCTGCAGCTCGTCGATTTTTTCCACCAGCATGTCGGCCCCGGCTGAGAGCTTGGCCAGCAGCGTTTCCTCAGCGCGGGTGGAAAGGGCAGAGGACAGTGCCTTTTTGCTGCAGGCGGTATCGGCAAGGTCGCCCATGTAGGCGGCTACCGCCGGGACAATCTGTTTTTTGGCCATATCCAGCATGGTCAGCGCTTCAATGTGCAGCGCTTTGGTGTAGTTTTCCAGGCTCACTTCATAACGGGCGCGCACCTCAGCCTCGCTGAAAATGCCGAATTCCTCAAACAGTTCGATATTTTTTCGTTCCAACACACAGGGCAGCGCGTCTACGGTGGATTTCAGGTTGCACAGGCCGCGCTTTTCCGCCTCTTGTTCCCATTCATGGCTGTAACCGTTGCCGTTGAAGATGATGCGCTTGTGGTCGCGGATGGTGCGCTTCACCAGTTTGATAACGGCGGTGTCGAAATCCTCCGCATTCTCCAGCTCGTCGGCATAGCCTTTCAGCTCTTTGGCAACTGCGGTGTTCAGCACGATGTTTGCGTCAGCGATGCTCATGGCGCTTCCCGGCATGCGGAATTCGAATTTATTGCCGGTGAACGCGAACGGAGAGGTGCGGTTGCGGTCGGTCGTATCCTTGGAGAACGTGGGCAGGATATCCACACCCAGCTCCATGCGCGTTTTGGCCGGGGCAATGTAGTCCGCGCCGGAGGCGATGGATTCAATGATGGCTTCCAGCTCCTCGCCCACAAAAATAGAGATGATGGCCGGCGGCGCTTCATTGGCGCCCAGACGATGGTCGTTGCCCGCGGAGGCGACGGTCACACGGAGCAGGTCCTGATACTGGTCCACAGCCTTGATTACGGCCGCGAGGAACAGCAGGAACTGCAGGTTTTCCATGGGCGTTTTGCCTGGGTCCAGCAGATTTTCCGTGGGTGTGGAGATGCTCCAGTTGTTGTGCTTGCCGCTGCCGTTCACGCCGTCGAAGGGCTTTTCATGCAATAAGCAGGCCATGCCGTGGCGTGTGGCAACGCGCTTCATCATCTCCATAGTGAGCTGATTGTGATCCACGGCGATATTGGTGGTCGAGAAAATGGGCGCCAGCTCATGCTGGGCGGGGGCCACCTCATTGTGCTTCGTTTTGGCTGCGACGCCCAGCTTCCACAGTTCGATATTCACATCGTGCATGAAACCGCCGATGCGTTCACGGATAACGCCGAAGTAATGGTCATCCATCTCCTGGCCCTTGGGCGCAGGAGCACCAAAAAGAGTCCGTCCGGCGAAAATAATATCTTCACGTTGCAATGCCTTGGCAGAATCCACCAGGAAATATTCCTGCTCTGCGCCCACAGAGGGTGACACCCGCCGGACGCTTTCGTTTCCGAACAGCTTCAAAATACGCAGTGCCTGTCGGTTCAGGGCCTCCATGCTGCGCAGCAGGGGTGTCTTTTTATCCAGCGCCTCTCCGCCATAGGAGCAAAAGGCCGTGGGAATGCACAGGGTCTTACCTTTAATAAAGGCAAAGCTGGTGGGGTCCCAGGCGGTGTAGCCCCGGGCCTCAAAGGTAGCGCGCAGGCCGCCGGAGGGGAAGGAGGAGGCGTCCGGCTCGCCCTTGATAAGCTCCTTGCCGGAGAACTCCATGATGACCCGCCCATCGGGAGCGGGGCTGATAAAGCTATCGTGCTTCTCTGCGGTAATCCCGGTCATGGGCTGGAACCAGTGGGTGAAATGGGTGGCTCCGTTCTCAACGGCCCAGTCCTTCATGGCCGAGGCCACGGCATCGGCCACGGTGGGGTCCAGCTTAACGCCCTTTTGAATGGTCTGCTTCAGAGAGCGGTATACATCGCCGGACAGGCGGGCCTTCATCACACGGGTATCAAAAACAAGGCTTCCAAAATATTCCGGTACAGTTGTCATAACAGATTCTTCCTTTCCGAAAAATAAAAAAGGAGACACTGCGTCCGGGCGGGAAAGCTCCCTCCGAGACGCCTGTGTCTCTTAACATGGCCGAATAGTACACCCCGCGGCGGCAAATGTCAATAAAAAAATGCGGTTTTTGTGCATTTTTGCACATTCTGTCACAATGCGGAAAAATTAACAAATGATTTTTTTGCAATTTACCAGATTGCATTATTCAAAATTATGGATTATACTATGCTTGAACGACGGAGTTCTGCAAGAGAGATTAGTTTCTCTTGCAAAACTCTGTCGTTTTTTATTTTTATAGGAGCTGATTTTATGAATAAAATGGAAGGCCAGGTACGCATCCCTTCCGGCTGCGCCATTTCCGCCGTTATATCCAGAGACGGAAAGCGTATGACCGGAGAAAAGAT
>OMER01001281.1_pt1 | contig 10016 bp, 10 predicted proteins | sample 1645431 | NCBI WGS metagenome assembly OMER01 (sample SAMEA103958144, study PRJEB25191) | human gut metagenome | reverse complement strand
GAAATTAAGATTAATTCTGTTAATGATACGCAGGCATTAATTGCTAAGAATTCCGCAGACGATAGTTATTATGTCCACGTCTTTGGCGGTGAATAGGAGGCAAACGGTGAAAATTACAAAAGATGAAATCAATCACGTTGCAACACTATCTCGACTTGAGTTTGGTGAAGACGAAATTGATAAGTTTACTGAACAAATGGGTGACATTATCAATATGGCACATCAATTAGCCGAAGTTGATACTGAAGGAGTTCCTGAAACTGTTCAAGTTGTTGATCGAGAGACTGACTTTAGAGAAGACAAGCCTGAACATTGGGAAAGTCGCGCAGAATTAATGAAGAATGTTCCTGAAAAAGCTGATGGCTTCATTAAGGTGCCAGTAATTATTGATAAGGATGATAATGAATAATGAATTACTTAAATGAAAACATTGACTCATTAAATAAAAAATTACAAGATGGCGAAATAACAGCTGAAGACTTAGCTAAGGAAACAGTTAAAAATATTAAAGAAACAGACAAAAAAATTAATGCCTGGATTACTGTTGACGATGACGCAAAGCCAGCAGAAGATTTAGATTTTGCTAAAAATAAATTGGCTGGTATCCCAATTGCAATTAAGGATAACATCATTACTAATGGTATGAAGACTACTGCAGCTAGCCATATTCTTTACAATTACATGCCAGTTTATGATGCCACTGTAATTAGCAAGTTAAAGAAAGCTCAAGCAACCTTTGTTGGTAAGACTAACATGGATGAGTTCGCAATGGGTTCATCTACTGAACATTCTTACTATGGTGCAACCCATAACCCATGGAACTTAGAAAAAGTTCCTGGAGGTTCATCTGGTGGTTCTGCAGCTGCAGTTGCTAGTGGTGAAGTTGTAGCAGCTCTTGGTTCTGATACTGGTGGTTCTATTCGTCAACCAGCTGCTTTCAATGGTATTTTTGGGATTAAGCCAACTTATGGGCGTGTATCACGTTGGGGATTGATTGCCTTTGGTTCTTCATTAGATCAAATCGGTGTTATGAGTAAACGTGTTAAGGATTCAGCAGAAGTATTAAACGTAATTGCTGGTCCTGATGAACATGATGCAACTGTTTCAGAAAAAGAAGTACCTGACTTTACTAGTTTCTTAGGTCAAGATGTTAAAGGCTTACGCATAGCTGTTCCTAAGGAATACATGGATGCTGTTGATGGTGAAATGCGCGATGTTGTCCAAAAGCAAATTGATGTCTTGAAGGATGCTGGTGCAGTTATTAATGAAGTTTCATTGCCACATACTAAATATGTTGTTCCTACTTACTATATTGTTGCCTCTAGTGAAGCTTCTTCAAACCTTCAAAGATACGATGGTATTCGTTATGGCTACCGTGCGAAGGATACTAAGAACTTATTAGATGTTTACGTGAAATCTAGAAGTGAAGGCTTTGGTGACGAAGTTAAGCGTCGTATTATGCTTGGTTCATTTGCTTTATCAGCAGGTGCATATGACGAATTCTTCAAGAAGGCTGCTCAAGTTAGAACTTTAATTTGTCGCGACCTTGAAAAGATCTTTGCAGAAAATGATGTTATCGTTGGACCAACAACTACTGAGCCAGCATTTGGCATTGGCGAAGAACTTTCAGACCCAATTAAGATGTACAACAACGATATCTTAACAATTTCCGCTAACTTAGCTGGTATCCCAGCCGCTAGTGTACCTGCAGGTTTAGTTGATGGTATGCCTGCTGGTCTTCAAATTATGGCTAAACGTTTTGATGAAGGTACTGTATTTAAGGTTGCTGATTTCATTGAACGTAATAACAAATTCTACGAAAAAACACCTACAGGAATGGAGGATTAATTAATGAATTTTAAATCGACTATTGGTCTAGAAGTCCACTTCGAATTAAAAACAAAGAGTAAGATTTTTTCTCCATCACCAGTTACTTATGGTGCTGAAGCAAACACTGAAACTAATGTTATCGACTGGGCTATGCCTGGTGTCTTACCTCGTTTAAATAAAGATGTTTACCGTCTTGGTATTATGGTTGCTTTAGCAACTCATTCACATATCTTGCCTGTAACTCACTTTGACCGTAAGAATTACTTCTACCCAGATAACCCTAAGGCTTACCAGATTACGCAATTCTTCCAACCACTTGCTCGCGATGGTTACATCGAAGTTGAAGTTCGTGGTAAGAAGAAGCGCATTGGTATTCACGAAATGCACATCGAAGAAGAGCTGGTAAGAACACTCACGGAGCTAATGGTTATTCATACGTTGACTTAAACCGTCAGGGTGTTCCACTTCTTGAAGTTGTTTCTGAACCTGATATGGAAGATCCAGAAGAAGCTTACGCATACTTGACTAAATTACGTCAAATCGTTCAATTTACTGGTGCTTCTGACGTTAAGATGGAAGAAGGTTCAATGCGTGTTGATACCAACATTTCTATCCGTCCTGCTGGTCAAGAAAAGCTGGGTACTAAGGTCGAAATGAAGAACTTGAACTCATTTGACCACGTTCGTCGTTCTCTTGCATATGAAGAAAAACGTCAACAACAAGTACTTCTTTCTGGTGGCAGAGTTCAACTTTCTACTCGTCGTTTTGATGAAGCTACTGGTAAGACCGTCTTAGAGCGTGTTAAGGAAGGTGACGCAGATTATCGTTACTTCCCAGAACCAGATATTGCACCTTACCACATTAAGCAAAGTTGGATTGATGAAATTGCAGAAAGTTTACCTGAATCACCATTTGAACGTCGCAAGCGCTACGTTGAAGAATACGGTATTAAGGAATACGATGCTGACGTTATTTTACAAACTAAGGAATCAAGTGATTTCTACGATGCTGCAGTAGCTGCCGGTGCTGATCCAACTTTAGCTGCTAACTGGTTGAACACTCAAGTTAATGGTTACTTGAATGAAAACCAAGTTGGTATTGCAGATATTAAATTGACGCCAGAACACTTAGCTGAAATGATCAAGATGATCAAAGATGGAACTATTTCATCTAAGATTGCTAAGAAGGTCTTCAAAGAATCTATTGAAAATGGTACTGATCCTAAGAAGTATGTTGAAGACAAGGGCATGGTCCAATTATCAGATGTTTCTGTTCTTGGGCCAATGGTAACTAAGGTTGTTGATGACAATCCACAATCTGTTGAAGACTTCAAGAATGGTAAGGATCGTGCAATTGGATTCTTAGTTGGTCAAATCATGAAGCAAACTCGTGGTAAGGCTAACCCTAAGGTTGTTAACCAGTTGCTTAATAAGGAACTTCAAAGTCGTTAATCATTTTAGGGAGGCGAAAGGCGATGACGAAAAAAGCAAGATTAATTTATAATCCTGTTTCAGGTCACGAGCAGATGCTTCAAAATGTCGCAGATATTTTAAACGTATTAGAACAGGCTGGTTTTGAAGCGAGTGCCTTTAGAACTACGCCAGAACCTTTGTCTGCTCAAAATGAAGCAAAAAGATGTGCCCTAGCTGGTTTTGATTTGCTAGTAGGTGCTGGTGGAGACGGAACGATTAACGAAGTAGTCAATGGTGTAGCTCCCCTAGAAAAAAGACCTAAGCTAGCTGTTATTCCAGCAGGAACAACGAATGATTTTGCTCGAGCTTTAAAAATTCCAAGAGATAATTTAGTTGATGCAGCTAAAGTAATTCTGACGGGTAAAACGCAAAAGATGGATATCGGTCGTGCTGGTAAACAATATTTTATGAATATTGCGGCCAGTGGTTCATTAACCGAATTAACTTATGGCGTTCCTTCAGAAGTGAAATCGGTTCTTGGCTATAGTGCATATTTGCTTAAGGGTGCAGAAATGTTACCAAAAATAAGCAGTAACAAGATGCGATTAACCTATGATGATGGTGTCTATGAAGGGAACTTATCAATGTTTCTTTTAGGGATGACTAATTCAATCGGTGGTTTTGAGCGTATTATGCCTGATGCACAATTATCTGATGGTTTGTTCCAGTTAATCGTGGTTAAAACCGCAAATCCGGTAGATGTTTTACGTTTAATGGCGATGGCCTTAAATGGAAATCATGTTAATGATCCTCAAATTATCTATACTAAGACTAAGTACTTAAAAGTTGAATTACTAGATAACAGTAAAGATAAAGAACCAATTCCCGTTAATTTAGATGGCGAAATTGGTGGACATCTACCAATTGATTTTGAAAATCTGAAGCAGCATATTGAATTTTATGTTGGTTAATATAAAATAGAGACTAATAATTTGTTAGTCTCTATTTTTTATGGGGAGAAAAATGAAAAAGATTATTCGTAATTTGAGTACAGACGTCAATGGAATTAGTGAATGGATATTATTCTTTTATGTAGTTTTTCCTCTAGTAGGGTTCATTGCTAGTTTGGTATATTTAGTAAGGAAAGAGAAAGTCAAGGCTCAAGCAGCAGCTTGCTGGGCACTGCTGGGACTTGTGTTAAATGTAATTTTCTATATGATATTTGGAAGATAGGAGTATGTATGGCGATTAAATTAATTGCAGTAGACTTAGACGGAACTTTGCTCAATAGTGGCAATGCAATTTCACCTGAAACCTTAAGAACTTTGCAAGTAGCGCATGGTATGGGAATTAAAGTTGTACTTGCTTCGGGACGTCCTCTTTCTGGTGTGATGCCATTTGAGAATCAGTTAGGACTTGAGGGATCAGAAGAATATGCAGTTGTTTTCAATGGAGCTGTGGTCCAAGATTTATCTGGAAAAGTTTTAATGAGTCAAGAGATGGACTACCGTGATTTTGAAGTAATGCTTCATCTGCAACGTCTTGCCCATGTGAACTTGCACTTTGAAACGACTGAACGTTTTTGGACTTTAGATCGTGATCTTTCAGTACAAATGCAAATTAATGCGGCCTTAACTGATAATGAAATTAGAGTTCGTGAACGGAAAGAAATTCCGCAAGACTTTACCTTCAATAAAGTTGGCTTTACTTGTCCAAAAGATAGCGACCAAATTGAAAAGCTCTGGAATTCTATTCCTTACTGGGCCTTTGAATCTTACGATATTGTTCGTAGTTTAGATAATTGCATTGAATTAAATGGTATTGGTGCTTCAAAGGGAAATGCCTTGATGAATCTAGCAGAGCGGTTAAAGATTAGTCCAGAAGATGTCATGGTCTTTGGTGATCAAGGTAATGATGTTTCGATGTTTGAAAATCCAAGCTTTAAGAAAATTGCGATGGGCAATGCAATTGAAGATATTAAAGAAAAAGCAGACTTTGTTACAGATGATAATGATCATAATGGCATCGCAAAAGCACTTAAAAAATTCGTAATTTAATTCAAAAGCCTCTGGCACAGCAGTCAGGGGTATTTTTTTACAAAAAAATTATTTTAATATATTAAAAAACAAAACAGTTGTAATGTTAACTCTAAAAAATGATAGACTATAGTTGTATAACAAATAAGTTAAGTTCCAACATACAATAACGAGGCATTTTATTTTGATAAAAAACAAAAATCTCTTGAATGTCATTAAAAGAGTTAGTTTCAGTTTAGGAATTGTAATTATCTATGTCATGGGGACATATATTCCATTGCCGTTTGCAGAGATTACAAAGCAATATGCACAAACTATGAATCATACTCCCATTACCTTGCTAGGAGTATTTAGTGGAGCCAATTATGCTCGCATATCAATTTTTTCTGTGGGACTTAATCCACTTATGTTTTCAATGTTGATCTTGCAGTTGTTAATGATGACCAAGCTTTTCGGCTTTGATGCATTATCTCAGCCGCAAATTGAATTTTTTATGCAGGTGATTACACTTGCTTTAACAATTTTACAAGCAGTTCTTTTAGTCTTTGGTATGACGCCACAAAGAGATTTCTGGCGGGACTTTGAGATGATTGTAATTTTAATTGCTGGATCTTGTCTAGTTGTTTGGCTATGCTATCGGAATATTAAATATGGAGTTGGTGCAAGTGCTCCAATTATTTTGACTAGTATTATGACCGGCGCTATTCCAAATATTTTTAATAATATTAAGATGTTGCTAAAGTTTAAAAACTCTTGGATCTGGATTACTTTATTATTTATGTTTATTTTGCTATTTATTCTATTTTGGATGGCATTTAATAAAACTTACTATCCATTAAGAGTTATTAATCCTAGTTTACCGTCGAAAAGCAAAGCTATGCTTGTTCCAATTGGTTTAAACATGGCAGCAATGATGATGTACATGGTTGGAATGGCCATTTTAACTTTGCCGGTGATGATTGCACCATATTTTAGTTCTAATAAATTGCTCAATAGTTGGCAATTTTCAGCTACTTTTTCAACTGTAATGGCAATTTTACTATTTTACTTTTTCATGTTTGTTGCTTTCAATCCTAAAGATCAGGCAAAGGCGATGAGAAATAATCATAATTATATCTTAGGAATCGCACCAGGTAGGCCAACTCAAACATATCTTCGAAAATTAATTTGGATTCTGGGCTTTCCTGGAGCTATATTGAATGCTGCACAATTGGTATTAGGATTATATGGCTCGCGCTTTATGGGGAGATATGCAGGCTTTGCAGTTATTCCAATGAAATAGTTATGTTTATGAGCGGAATTCGTGATCAAGTGGCAACTCTCTTGTTCCCATATAAGTATGACCGCTTAGAAAGAGAAAAATAAAATGGAATACTTTATCCCAGCTTGGCATGAAGACAATAGTGATTGGGCTGTTGCAATTCCATCGATTACTATTTTAGATGCTACAAGTCATATGCGTATTTTACAAAATAATGGTCATCAGGTAGGAATTATTATTTCTACTTATGAGCCCGGACTAATGACACGTCTAAATCAATTGAATTATTATCCAGATCAGCTATTTTCAATTTATGATTATTTGCAAGGTATCCACAATTTAGAAAGTAGAGTCGTTGAAATAAATGATTTTGCTTGGCCGAAAAATGCAATTTTTGATTATACTCCATTTAGAACGATAATAGCAGATAAAGATAAATTCATTGCCAAAGTCTTTTATGATTTTGCTGGAAAAGTTATTCGTATTGAGCATCATGGAGATACGCCGTCTGAAAACTATACATTGATCATGGATAGTCGGGGATTTATTTCTTCTAAAAATACAGACCATGAAGCTATTTTTTATGACCCGTACGGCAATTGGCGTTTTAAGCAGGATAGGGATACTGGTGTGGTAACAATTAATCCTAATTTTAATTTTTATCAAAAAACGACCTATTCTAATATTGAAGATTTAATTAATGAGGTTTTACAGCAATACTTGGAAACGAACTTAAAAAAGTCTGATCATTTGATTGTGACCCTCGATAACGATAGTTTAGTAGATTTAAACCAACTTAATCATTCAAATGCAATTTTTATGATTAATCCAAGGCAGCCTTATCAAGAAGAGCTGTCAAATTTGAATCAAGGAAATTTACTAGTTAGCAAAACGGACTTGGCTGATAAATTAGAGCAGCAATATCCTGAAAAATTTAGCGTTAATGTAATTCCAGCTTATAATTCTGAATTTCGATTAGGGCATAGTTCTAGAGAACGGGTACAAAGAATTGCCTTCTTTGCAGAAAATGCAAATCAAGCAGACATTGAAAAAATTATCAAGCATTTGTGCAAATATGTAAGTCATGATTTTAAGAATAAAAGTATCCAAGTTTTCACTTACAGTCTTGATAAAGATAACTGGGTAAATCAGGTAATAGCTAAAATTAAGAAAGACAGTAAAGGAAAGTGGATTATTAGTAGTGGCGATGAAAAGGAAAAAGTCGAAAATATTGAAATTGCTGGTTTAGGTAAAGCTAAAGGGTTGCCACAAATTAAAATAAAAGAATTGCGTTTGACTAATATTTCTCAGTTGCTTAAGGCATTGGATAAAACTCGTGTATTGTTTAGCTGGGGCAGCGTGGATGAGTTAATGCAAATGGTAGCTGTAAGCATTGGAATACCGCAAATTCAAAATTTCGCTTCAAAAACAGTAATCCATCAAAAAAATGGATATGTTTGCCAAACGGCTGAGGAAATTGATACGCCACTTAATGATTATTTAAATAATTTAACTGCTTGGAACAATGCAATTGTATATAACGTTAAAATGCTAAATCGTTATTCAGAAGAAAATATTATGAAGCGTTGGGAAAAATTACTAGGTGATGCAAAATGAGAGTCTTACAATTAGGATCAATAGACTGGTCTAAAAAGTATGAATTAACTAAAAACTTAGAGTGGCATTTCAATGATTTTCCACCTATTGAAAAGGTTGATGAAAAGGATCCTAAGAAGAAAAAGATTGAAATAAAAAATTATGATGTAATTTTGATTACAGGCCCAACGAATCTGACTAAAAAAAATTGGGCTGATTTAAAAGGTTTAGTCCCACCATATCAGGTTCTTTATTTACCTAAAGTTCTAGAAATTGCTGATACCGAGGAAAGCTACTTTTTGAAAAGTATTGCTGCTCAAGAAATTACTGAAGATCCTCAATATCTAATTAATAAATTAGAAGAGCGCTACTTTGTGGGTCAAACAGGAATGCGTGTTGCAGCTGTTAATTTTAAGCTTAATGATCGGCAAGTACACAGCTTTGAATATTTAGGTCATGGTGAATTGAAGCTGAATTTAGATACCAATAACGAATGGATTAATCTTGGAGTATACAAAACCGGTATTTATATTGACCCGGGTAAGCGGATTAACTTTTGGCTAACGATGAAAAATAATAACTTCCAAGTTCGGATGAGAATTTTTATTCAAAATCCTGGTTCAGATGGTGATGTGAAAGATCAAGTTGTTATTGACTTAACTAAGTTTCAAAAAGATGAGTATTTTTCTCAACTTGAGGTGCTTGAATATTATCGAAATGCAACTATTAGCCTTGAAGTAAAGGGAAGCGGTGAGTTGACGATTGGTACACTTCACGCACGTTGGGGACGAGATGGAGCTGGTGATTTTATCAGTGGTGGAAAACGAATCGTTGATCCAGCAACTCGTGAAGATATTGCATATTACTTTAATCCCGGTGATTTAAAACCGCCACTAAATGTTTACTTTTCAGGTGCACGTGAACGAGAAGGTTTTGAAGGATATTTCTTAATGAAAAGATTAAATGCTCCAATGCTCTTGTTTACGGATATGCGGTTAGCTGTTGGTGGTTTCTATGATGATGCAGAAGGTTACTTTGGTAAAAAGATTATTGAAGTAATTAAGCAAACTCTAAAAAAATTAGGATTTGATTCATCTCAGTTAGTAATGACTGGAATTTCCATGGGAACTTATCCAGCAATAAAATATGGTGCCAAACTTAAGCCATACGCAATCAATGTAGCTAAGCCCTTATTGAATTTAGGCTATATAGCACGTCGAGCTGCTTTAGATAGACCAGGTGGTTTTGATACCATTTTCGACGTTGATGGGGCAATTAACCGGTCTTTATCTTTTGAAAAGTTAAAAGAATTAGATCAAAAGACAATGAACGAACTTGGTCAAAGTGATTTATCTCAGACTAGACTTTTTGTAGCTTATATGAAAAATGATGATTATGATGACCATGCAGTGGCTGAACTAAAAAAGTCACCCGCTGTAAGAAATGCTATTCAGTTTTCAATTAAAGGATTTGATGGGCGACATAATGATGATCCAGCTGTTAACTATTGGTTTATTTATCGTTTGTATGAAATTATGGGTAATTTTGGACGAAAGTATGAATAATGAAAATTATTAATCAAATATATTGGGATCGAGTTAATGAGACCTATATGTATGGAACAAAATTAAGTAAAAGAATCGATGAAACAGTTACTTTCCAAAATAATTTAATGGCGTCGGGTGAGAAGATTATGCGCTGGTCGTCTAGGCTTAATTATCAGGCCTATAAAGAAGTTCCACGTCTACCAATTTTATTAAGTGGCAAAAAATATCGTATAAAAATAAATATGAAAGTAAATCCTGAAGATACTGCAATTTTTTGCTTACGTTTCTTTGATATACAAACCGATGAAGTTAGTAAAGTAGTGTTTTCATCCAT
>OMER01001269.1_pt1 | contig 10119 bp, 10 predicted proteins | sample 1645431 | NCBI WGS metagenome assembly OMER01 (sample SAMEA103958144, study PRJEB25191) | human gut metagenome | reverse complement strand
ATCTGCGATTATTAATCGCCTTTATAGTGCCTAAAAACCGCTTTTTAAATCGCAACTTAAATCGCAATTAAAAAGTTTTCACGCGTCGATGCCGACCGCCTCGCTGACATGTTCGAACCCGTCGCGCCTGAGCAGTTCGGCCAGTCCACGCTTCAACACGGTGATCTGCTGCGGACCACGGTACATAAGCGCGCTGATGAACATCACCAGCGACGAGCCGCAACGAATCTTCTCATACGCCTGCTGCGGGGTGAAGACGCCACCGATGCCGGCGATTGCGAACCGGTCCCCATACTCGCGGTAGACCTGCTTGATGCGTTCGTTGCTGGTCGCGTAGCACGGCGAGCCGGACAGTCCGCCCTCCCAATCGCGCGGAATGGACATGCCGGTGCGGTCCTTCTGCAGATTGGCGATCGACAGTCCCTGCACGTTGTGCTCGGCGAGCACGTCCAGCAGATCCTTGAATTCCGGCCACGTCTTATTGAGCGGCATTTTGACGAGCGTCGGCTGCGGACGGTCGATTTTGTCCAGTTCGGTGAACAGCTTGTCGAGCGCTTCCGGGCTTTGGTTGAACGGTTCGCCGGCCATGGTGTTCGGGCAGGAGATGTTCACTTCGACCATGGCGGTGCGTCCGGCCGCGCGGCGCATCGAAATGCAGTAATCCTCGATGCCTTCGTCCAGATCGCCGGTCTTGCTGTCGTTCGTGCGGGCGATCGAAACCGACACCTGCATGCTCTTCGCCTTCGTCCATGCGTTCTCGGCGCGCGGAATCACCACCGCGGAACCCTCGTTGGCAAGGCCCACGTGCACCATCATCGAATCGTATTCAGGCAGGCGGTGGAACCATGGGCGCGGGTTGCCGGGGCAGGGGCGCGACGTGGTGGAGCCGACCGTTTCGAAACCGAAGCCGACGTTGTCGAGCAGCACCGGCATCTCGCAATCCTTGTCGAGGCCGGCGGACAGGCCGAACGGATTGGCGAAGTCGACGCCCATCACGTTGGTTTCCAGTATCGGGTCGGTGTAGTCGAGCATTTCGCGGCATAGCCACATCAGCGGTGGAATGTTGCGGGTGACCTTGCAGAAATCGATCATTTGGCTGTGGGCCACGTCGGGCGTCTGGTTGAAGATGAAATGCGGTTTGATGATGTGCTTGTAGCCGAACGTGAAAAGGTCGGTGGTGGCTTTGTTCACTGCGTCGTGCCAAAAGTTTTCGGAAACGTATGTCATGGTTCCTTATTCTCGCACGTTTTCATTGGTTTCGCATGGCATTTTGGGCAAAAGCCGGTGTGTGTCGGTGTGGCATATAGGACGTTCGTTTTTGTTCGTTTTAGGCTGAATTTGAGTCGATTGTGGTGCGGCTTTGCGCGAAACACGCGCGAAACGCTCAACTCAGTTGTATTTTTGAGTGAACATGTGCGATAATGTTCATATGATTTCGTCGCAACGCCAGCATTTGATTTTGAGCCGTCTGCGTACCCGTGGTGCGGTGCGCATCACTGCACTGTCCAAGGAATTGGGCGTCTCCGCGATGACCATCCGCCGTGACATCGCCGATCTGGCGGACAAGGGTCTGCTGAAGCGCGTGCACGGCGGTGCCGTCAGCACCAGCACGCTGCTGAGCGAACCGCTGTTCTCTGTAAAGTCGCAGATGGACATCGGTCTGAAGGACGCCATCGCACAGGAAGCCGTCAAATACGTGGCCCCCGGCGACGTGATCGCCATCGGCGGCGGCACCACGGCGTACGTGTTCGCGCAGCATCTGCTCGAATCGCAGCAATCGTCCGGCATCACCATCCTCACCAACTCCATTCCGGTGGCGGAGCTGGTGCAGGCGCTCGAATCGAAAGACGTGGAAGTCATCGTGACGGGCGGCGTGACCACCCGTTCCAACTCGCTCGTCGGGCCGATCGCAGACAAAGTGGTCGCCTCGCTGCGCGTCAACACCGTATTCCTGGGCACGCATTCCGTGTCCATTCCGCGCGGTTTCCTCATGCCGAACTCGCTGGAAGCCGCAACCGATATGGCGATGATGGACATTGCCGATCGCACGATAATTTTGACCGACCACACCAAGTGGAGCTGCACGTCACTGTCGCTGTTCGCACGTTTTGACCAGGTGGATACGGTCATCACCGATGACGGATTGGACCCCGATTCGGTGTCGAAAACAAGGGATTTGGTCAAAGAGCTCGTTCTGGCACGCCAGGCCGAGCCGGTTCAGGAAGGTGAATAATCACATGAGTGATTTCGTCAACTACACTCCGGGAGAATATGCGAAGGAGCATATCCGTATCACGCCGACCACGCTTGCCGATGGCCGCGACTTCTTCTATCTCGATGACGATCCGGAATACGTCTCCGGCGTCAAGACTCGCGAACTGAAGGATCCGCGCCAACTTCCGTACCGTTTCTCCAACCAGCTCAACGCCGCTGGCGAGGAAGTGCCGTATGCGGCTCCCGAAATGCGTCGCGACCCACTGACCGGCGATTGGATTCCGATGGCGACCGCACGTATGAACCGTCCGATCACCGCCGGTCCGGGCGCGACGGCCAAAGGCAATCCGCTGGCCGCGCGCAAGCCGGGCGATCCGTACCAGGATGGCGAAGTGCCGGATACCGACTACAACGTGGTCGTGTTCGAAAACCGCTTCCCGTCGATGGTTCGCGTGCCGGGCCGTTCCGAAGCCGTGGAATACGTCAACGGCAACCCGCTGTGGGAGAAGAAGCTCGCCGCAGGCCGCTGCGAAGTGATCTGCTTCGACCCGGACGAAAACGGCCTGCCGGCGGACCTGCCGGTCTCCCGCCTGCGCACCGTCGTGGAGGCATGGGCGTTCCGTACCGCCGAAATCTCCAAGATGGAGGGCATCGAGCAGATCTTCCCGTTCGAGAACCACGGACAGGAAATCGGCGTCTCCCTGGCGCACCCTCACGGACAGGTCTACTGCTACCCGTTCATCGCACCGAAGATGGAAGCCGAACTCAAGCAGACCGAAGCCTACCATGAGAAGACCGGCGGCAACCTGCTCAAGGATCTCATGAACTCCGAAATCGAAGCCGGGGAGCGCATCGTCATGCGCAACCACAGCTGGGTGGCCTACGTGCCGGCCGCAGCCCGCTGGCCCCTCGAGGTGCATGTGGCCCCGGTGCGCGACGTGCTCACCCTCGACGAGCTCAACGACCAGGAACGTTGGGATCTGGCCGTCATGTACTCCACCCTGCTCAAGCGCGGCAACGCGTTCTTCGACAAGGGCGACGGCAAGGGCATGGACCTGCCATACATCGCAGCATGGCACCAGGCTCCGATCCACGACGCACGCCGTGAAAACTACCGCCTGAATCTGCAGTTCTTCTCGTTCCGCCGCGCAGCCAACAAGATCAAGTATCTGGCCGGATCCGAATCCGGCATGGCCGCATGGGTTTCCGACACCACGCCGGAACTCATCGCCAAGCGCTTCCACGAGCTCGGACCAATCGATATCGAAGGCTGAAAGCCAATAAAACCCAAAGGACAAAACACCAATGACTGCTGTTGAATTCATTGAGCCGCTCTCGCACGACGAGGGTGTGAAGAACGCGACCGACCTGTTCCGAGCCACCTACGGTGAGGAACCGGCTGGCGTATGGGCCGCACCGGGCCGTGTGAACTTGATCGGCGAACATACCGACTACAACGCGGGCCTGTGCCTGCCGATCGCACTGCCGCACCGCACGTTCATCGCGCTCAAGCCGCGTGAAGACACCAAGGTGCGCGTGGTTTCCGACGTTGATTCCGAAAACGTTACCGAAGCCGACCTCGATGGTCTGCAGGCCGGTGGTGTGGAAGGCTGGGCCGCCTACCCGGTAGGCGTTGCCTGGGCATTGCGCGAAGCCGGCTTCGATGCGGTGCAGGGCTTCGACGCGGCATTCTCCTCCTGCGTTCCGCTCGGATCCGGTCTGAGCTCCTCCGCAGCCATGACCTGCTCCACCGCCTTGGCGCTGGATGACGTGTACGGTTTGGGTTATGGCGCATCCGATGCCGGTCGTGTGACGCTGATCAACGCCGCCATCAAGTCCGAGAACGAGATGGCCGGTGCCTCCACCGGCGGTCTTGACCAGAACGCTTCCATGCGTTGCACCGCCGGCCATGCGCTGCTGCTTGACTGCCGCCCGGAGTTGACCCCGCTGGAGAACGTCTCCCAGCAGGAATTCGATCTCGACAAGTACGGTCTGGAACTGCTGGTGCTTGACACTCAGGCTCCGCACCAGCTCAACGACGGCCAGTATGCCCAGCGTCGCGCCACTTGCGAGAAGGCCGCCGAAATCCTCGGCGTGGCCAACCTGCGTGTGGTCGCCGACAGCATCGCCAAGTCCGACGATCCGTTCCAGGCGCTCAAGGAAACGCTCGACAAGCTGGAAGACGATACGATGAAGAAGCGCGTGCGCCACGTCATCACCGAAATCGCCCGTGTCAATTCCTTCGTGCGTGCCTTCGCCAACGGCAAGATCGACGAGGCAGGCCGACTGTTCAACGCGTCTCATGATTCGCTCGCTGCGGATTATGAAGTGACTGTGCCCGAGCTGGATATTGCCGTGGATGTGGCTCGTGTCAACGGCGCGTACGGCGCACGCATGACCGGCGGCGGCTTCGGCGGCTCCATCATCGCGCTGGTGAACAAGGGCCAGGGTCACGAGATCGCGCAGAAAATCGCCGACCGCTTCGAAAAGGAAGGTTTCAACGCGCCTCGCGCCTTGCCGGCGTTCGCTGCGGCTTCCGCGAGCCGCGAGGCTTGATCGCAGAAGCCGATGTAAAAACGCGCGTTGGCGCACGCCCATGAAAAAGGACGTGCGCCAACGCGCGCTTTTGCACGATTTATTTGTGGACCAGATGGCGCACAGCGTATCCCACGGCGATGACCAGCAGGTACGATGCCGAACGCTTCATCCCGGCTCCCGGTGCGGCTACGTGTTTGGCCTGGTGCTGTCTGTGATCGTATTCGTGCTCCCCTCCTTCTTCCTGAAGGAGGGGAGCATCTTTCGTAAGTAGCGACGTGTCGACTTGGTGGCCGTCCTGTTCGGCTACGCTTTTGTGCGTACAACGGACGGGTTGTACGTGTATTTGATGAAAAACGATACGTTATACGATTAACGGCGTGTCGCGATGTGGGTGATTCCGGTGTTCTGCAAGAACGGCAGTATGGAGCCGAAGTTTACGCTTGCGACGCTGGGGGGACTGGTTGATGAGAGCGCTAACTATTGAGATAAACGATTAACGTTTGACATTAAACGATTAACGATTTATAGTGTTAACCACCGCAAGAAAACAGTCACAAAGTAAGTGGCTGACGGGGTCGTGCTGGTGTGTCTCACATCGGTGCGAGGAGGAAACATCAAGGAAGAAGGAGCCTAATCATGGCACGAAGAAGTGTTCGCCTGCTGGCATCAATCGCTGCAGTCGCGACTATGGCCACGGCGCTTACCGCCTGCGGCAACAAGCAGGCCACCACAGACGAGAATGGCAAGCCGATCGTCAATATTCTGGTTCGTCGCAACGTGACCGACCATCCGATGCAGGACACCCAGTACTCCAAGGATCTGGAGGCCGCCTGCGACTGCACCATCAAGTGGCAGGAAGTCGCCGACAATGCTTGGGGCCAGCAGAAGAGCGCCAAGATGGCCGCCGGCGAATTCCCCGACATCGGCCTGAGCCTGTTCAGCATGGTCGACGCGGCCAAATACAACACCTACTTCGAGGATCTGAAGCCGCATCTGGATAAGATGCCGAACGTCAAGAAGTTCCTCAAGAACAACAAGGGCGCCGAAAAGTACGTCACCGACGGCACGAAGATCGCCATGCTGCCCTCCGATCGAGGCAAGGGCTACGAGGTCTCCGGCACCCACATGTTCATCAACAAGACCTGGCTGGACAAACTGGGCCTCCAGACGCCGACCACCTGGGACGAGCTCGAGAACGTGCTCAAGGCCTTCAAGAGCGACGATCCGAACGGCAACGGCAAGGCCGATGAGATCCCGATGAACATCCGCAGCGTCGGCTTCGGCCTGTGGAGCCCGCTGACCCTGATGAACTCCGAAGGCGTGGTCACCTCCTTCATGGGCGGTGGTGCCTCCGAGCAGGGCTACTATGTGGACAACGGCAAGGTCAAGAGCTACTACACCTCCGAAGCGCTCAAAGACGTCGTCTCCTACCTGCACGAGCTGATGGCCCAGGGGCTCATCCCGAAGGACGTGCTCACCCGCGATGATTCCCAGTACAGTTCGCAGACCGTCAGCGACGGCAAGACCGCACGCACCGGTGTCTCCTTCGGCTGGTCCAACTACTCCGAGTACGGCAACGCGCTTGGCGATCAGTACGTCACCCTGCCGCCGCTGAAGAAGGACGCCTCCACCCCTGACTCCCAGGTCAAGTGGGATTACTCCCAGGACGCCGCACGCTGGGCCTACTCCGGTTCCGGCCTGACCGTCAATCCGAACGCCGCCAACAAGGACGCCATCTACAAGGTGATCGACGCCATGTACGGCGAGAAGCTTTCCGTGGCTGGATTCTTCGGCTCTATTCCGGATATCGTCTCCGATGACGGCGACCACCAGTACACCATCGACAAGGCTAAAGCCTACGCCGAATACCCGGACACCCGTGCCGTCGCATTGCAGGATCGTTTCGGCGGCTGGATCCGCGACGACGTGAAGATGGTCAACGATACCAACGCCGATCAGGTCACCGCATCCGATCTGGCCGTACGTGAAGCACGCAACCGCGTCGACGGCATCAAGGACGTCGTGCCGGTCTACGTGCGCCCCGACACCGAAGATTCCAACACCCTGCAGAACAACAACACCGCCATCTCCAACTACGCGAACAACCAGATCGCCAAGTGGGTCCAGAAGGGCGGCGTCGACAAGGAATGGGATTCCTACGTGAAGAAGGTCAGCGAGCCGACGCTCGGCCTGGACGCCAACATCAAGATTTGGCAAAAGTGGTACGACAAGTACACCAAGTAGCCAAGTAATACCGCGGGGTCCATCGCACGGGTTCGTTTCTCTCCCGTGACTGCCGCCGGACCCCGCATTTTTGTTCCCTAGCAATCATCCTAAATTGGAGACCAACATGAGTGCACAAACATCGCAAGGCGTTGCTGCACGGACCGTGGCGATGGAAGCGGCTCCCGACCGCAAGAAACCAGGTCTGCTCGATCGCATCGCCGACCACTTCCGCCGCTACTGGCAGCTGTGGATCCTCACCGCTCCCGCCCTGTTCTTCGTCGGCCTGTTCGCCTACGTGCCGATGTGGGGCATCCAGCTTGCCTTCCGCGAGTTCGACCCGACCAAGGGCCTGACCGGCGGCAAGTTCGTAGGGCTCAAATATTTCAACGAATTCTTCCATAACCCGCTCTTCGGCGAGATCATGACCAACACCGTCCGCATCTCCCTGTGGACGCTGGTCATGGGCTTCATCTTCCCGATCATTCTGGCCCTGCTCATCAACCAGATCGGCTCGAAGAAGATCAAGGGCTTCGTGCAGACCATCACCTACATGCCGCACTTCATCTCCGTGGTGGTCATCGTCTCGATGCTGAACATCTTCCTGTCCCCGGGCTCCGGCATCCTGGGCCGCTTCTTCGGTGACGAATCGCTGATGGGCTCCACCAGCGCCATCACCGCCGTCTACTGGATCTCCGAAGTCTGGCAGCACGTCGGCTGGAACTCCATCATCTACTTGGCCGCGCTCGCCGGCGTGGACACCTCGCTGTACGAGGCCGCGAAGATCGATGGCGCCGGTCGTCTGCAGCTGATCCGCTACGTCGACCTGCCGGCCATCATGCCGACCTGTGCGATCCTGCTCATCATGAACATGGGTTCCGTGCTGAACGTGGGCTTCGACAAGATCTACCTGATGCAGAACTCGCTGAACATGCCGGCCACCGAGGTCATCGCGACCTACACCTACAAGATCGGTATTCTTAACGGCCAGTATTCGTATTCGACCGCTATCGGCCTGTTCAACACCCTGATCAACTTCGTCTTCCTGATCACCGCGAACGCGATCGCCAAGCGCGTTTCCGATACGAGCATTTTCTAGGAGGCAGCAATCATGTCTGCAACAACAACCGGGGCCGTTTCCCGCAATACGAACGATATTCCCTGGAACAAGCATGTACGGCAGAAGAAGACCCCAGCCGACTGGGCGGTCGACTTCGTCATCGTGCTGCTCCTGGTATTCACCGTGGTCGCAGTGCTCTACCCGCTGTGGTTCGTGGTCATCGCGTCGTTCTCCAATCCGAACGCCGTGGCCGGCGGTGAAGTGTCACTGCTGCCTAAGGGCGTGACCTTCGCCGGCTATGCGAAGGTGTTCACCAACCATCGCATCTGGCAGGGCTATCTCAACACGATCATCTACTCGGTGGTCGGCACCGCGGTCAACATGGCCGTGACCATCCCCTGCGCTTTTGCACTGTCCCGCCGCGAATTCAAGCCGCGTCGCGTCATCATGTTCCTGTTCACCGTCACCATGTTCGTCAGCGGTGGCCTGATCCCGAACTACTTGCTGTACAAGGCCCTCGGCATCAACAACACCATGTGGGTGTTTATCCTGCCGGGCGCGGTCTCCGTGTACAACGTGATCGTGGCACGCTCCTTCTTCGAAACCTCCATTCCGGAGGAGCTGCATGACGCGGCGCAGATCGACGGCCTGAGCTACTTCGGCTACTTCTTCAAGATCGTGCTGCCGTTGAGCTCCGCCATCCTCGCCGTCATCGGCCTGTACTACTTCGTCGGCCACTGGAACGACTTCATGACAGGCTTGATCTACATCACCGACGACACAAAGCAGCCGTTGCAGGTGGTCTTGCAGCAGTTGCTGCTGGTGGCGCAAGGTACCGGTACGAACGTCAACGCCGCGGCCCAACAGCAGGCGGCCGACCAGATCAAGTTCGGCATCATCATCGTCTCCACCCTGCCTCTGCTGGTGCTGTACCCGTTCCTGCAGAAGTACTTCAACAAGGGCGTCATGCTCGGCGCCGTCAAGGGCTGATTGAAAGGGATTCGCCATGCTCGCTCGTTTTTCCGTGGCCTATGAACGGTTCTGCCGTCTGCTGCTCACGATCTTCGTGGTGAACATCGCCATGCTCGTGCACACACTGCTGGGTGCCGTGGTGCTGGGATTCTTCCCATCCTGCGCCGCCGCGCAAACCACGTTCCGCACGTGGCTGCGTGCCGAGGATCGGTCGATGCGTGCCAAGGAAGTATGGGGCATCTTCCACGGCGCATGGAAAAACGAGCTCAAGCAGGCGAATCTCTTCGGCTGGCCGTTGGCCGTATGCTGGGTGGTGCTCGCCATCGACTACTACATGATGAACTGGCATGCACGCGGAACGTTCGACGTGGCGGTTTCCGGCGTACTGTTCGTGCTGGCACTGGTATTGCTGGCCTTCACCATGCTGGTCTGGGTGGTGCGCGCGAACTATGACGAACGTCCGCTGTGGATCGTCCGCACAACACTGACCATGATCGTGGCCCGTCCGCTGTGCACCCTGCTGCAGATCGGACTCGCACTGCTGGCGATCCTTGCCTGGGCGCAATGGCCGGGTCTGCTCATGGTGTTCGGCATGTCGCTGCCGATGTTCTGCACTGCGTGGATCGTGTACTCGTTCGGCCGGATTCCGGGAATGGACATCCATGACCGGGAGCAGCCGGGCATCCGATACGCGAAAAGCTGAACGGCAGAGTGTCGCCAAAGAAAGGCGGGCATACAATGGAATCCGCTTCACAAAGCCGCCAAGCAGACAAGGCAAAACCATTGGTATCGATCAAAGACATCGCAAAAGAGGCCGGCGTCTCCAGTTGCACCGTGTCATTGGTCATGAACAACAAGGACCGCAATCGCGTCAGCAAGGCGGTGGCGCAACGAGTGCGCGGAACGGCCCAATCAATGGGATACAAGCCGAACTCCGTGGCGCGTACATTGCGCACCAGCAGGTCGTATGTCCTCGGCTTTATCACCGATGAGATCGCCACCTCGCCACATGCCGGGCGCGTACTGGTGGGAGCGCAGGAGGCAGCGCGCAAACTCGGCTATATTCTGCTCACCGTCAACACGGGAAACGATCGGGAACTGGAGAACCAGGA
>OMER01001251.1_pt1 | contig 10252 bp, 9 predicted proteins | sample 1645431 | NCBI WGS metagenome assembly OMER01 (sample SAMEA103958144, study PRJEB25191) | human gut metagenome | reverse complement strand
AAGATCCTCGGCCAGCTGATGGTCGTGCACCAGCTGGCAGCACACCGTATATACCAGCTTTTCATATTGCCGTACCATCGCTTCAAACGCCTGTTCCGTCATTGGAAACCCCTCCCGCCTTTTTGCCCCGCCCGGCGCGCCGGGCGGCTTGTCTTCAACGTGTTTTAGTATAGGACCGCAATCTAAAAAGGCGCGGGGGGAAAATCCAAAGAATTTCTAAAGATTTGCTGTAAATTTTATAAAACCGGGAACAAAAGGCTGCCGGAAGGCGGGTAATATTTCTGTAAAACAGCGAAACTACTTGTGATTTGCCTGCGGGGATGGTACACTTTTCTATGTGATATACTAACCTTAAAGCCGCCGCCGCTTGCGCGGCTGCGCGTGTGCGCTGCACACGCCTCTGTGCCGGCGCGCAGGGCTTTGAGAATAAGGAGGAACCGGGAAATGACAAAGGACGAGCTGCTTGCCCTGTGCGCCGCATATCCCGGCGCTGCTGTGGACTGCCCGTTTGAGGACGGCGGCAATGTTGTGGTGCGTCACGCCGCCGGGCGCAAATGGTTTGCTCTTGTTTTTGAACGCGACGGAAAATTATGCGTAAATTTGAAATGTGAACCAATGAAAGCCGATTTCTGGCGGGCGGCCTACCCCGCCGTTACGCCGGGCTGGCATATGAACCATACCCACTGGAACACCGTGGAGGTGAACGCCGGCGTCCCGCCGGAGGACCTTTGCGAAATGATCTCCGACAGCTATCGCCTGACAACCTCTCCCGCTCGCGCGGAACGGAGTACGCGCCGCGCAAAGCAGCGGCCGCAGCCGTGAGACCTCGCTTCCGGCAAAAAACGTCCGCAGAGCCTCCTGAGGCTCTGCGGACACTTCTTTTCTCTTTACACCCCAAAGGATACGCTCATGCGCGCCAGGCGTCGTACAAGGCCTGTACCTGCGCAGCCATGCGCTTGAGTTCCTTGTTGGGTCTTCCTCCCGCCCCCTGGGCCAATGCGGAAAGCTGCTTGACGGCCCGCTGCAGCTCACTGAAGGCCGCCATTGCGCGCGGGTCGCGCGCGGCCTCCTCCGGCTTTTTGCGCAGCACTCCGGCGGGCTGGGCCAGAAACGCCCCGGCGGCCAGATCATAACACGTTCCGCTGTACGGGGCCATCGCATTGTAACCGTATTCTTCTCTCAGGCACTGGGTAAAATCCGTACATGCTTCATCGTCGCCATGATTGACGAATATCTGCGCCGGCTTCGGTGAAACACCCTGGAGCCAGCGGATGAGCCCGTTTTTATCCGCGTGCCCGCTCACGCCCGCCAGCACGCGGATTTCTGCGTTGACTGCGATCGCTTCGTCGAATATTTTTACCGATGGTGCGCCGTCCACCAGCGCGCGCCCCAGCGTGCCCTCCGCCTGATAACCAACAAACAGCACCGTATTTTCGCTGTGCCACAGATTATGCTTTAAATGATGCCGGATACGCCCCGCATCGCACATTCCGCTGGCAGAAAGGATGACCTTCGGCACGGCATTCGCATTGATGGCTTGGGAATCCTCCTTCGTCACGCTGGTCCTAAGCCCTTCAAACCAGAGCGGATTTACCCCGCTCCGCACCAGTTCCCGCGCCTCAGGGTCCAGATTTTCCGTGGGGCATTGCAGGAAAATGCTCGTTGCCTCATTGGCCAGCGGACTGTCCACATAAACAGGGAATCCGTCGTGCCCGTGCACCCGGCCCTGCTCCTTGATCTCCCGGATAAAATACAGCATTTCCTGCGTGCGGCCCACAGCAAAGGAGGGAATGACCACCGTGCCGCCCCGGTCAAAGGTCTGCTGCAGGATCTCCGTCAACGCGCCCACATAATCCGGGCGCTCACCGTGCAGCCGGTTGCCGTAGGTGGATTCCAGCACCAGATAATCTGCCTGCTCCACCCGCTGCGGGTCGTTGAGGATGGGCTGATGCGTATTCCCCACGTCACCGCTGAACACCATCTTTTTGGTAACGCCGCCCTCGCTCATCCATATCTCAATGGCGGCGGAGCCAAGCAGATGCCCGATATCCGTAAAGCGCACCGCAACGCCTTCGCCAACGGCCGTCAGCTTGTTGTACGGGCACGGACGGAAGCGGGATAAAACGCCCTCTGCGTCCGCCATCGTGTACAGCGCCTCCGCCTCCGGGCGTCCGGCCCTGCGCGCCTTTCGGTTTTTCCACTCCGCCTCGCTCTCCTGAATATGCGCGCTGTCGCGCAGCATGATCTGGCACAGGCTGGCAGTGGATTCCGTAGCATACACGGTGCCCCGAAAGCCGTTTTTGTACAGCAGGGGCAGATATCCAGAATGGTCGATATGGGCGTGCGTCAGCAGCACGCAGCTCAGTTCTGCCGGGTTCACAGGCAGCGGGATATTCTCGAACCGGTTTTCCCCCTGCTCCATCCCGCAGTCCACCAGGAAAGCGCTGTTCCCCACCTCCAGCAGGGAGCAGCTCCCCGTAACCTCATGCGTGGCGCCGATAAACGTTACCTTCATGGCTTTTGCATCTCCCTTTTCCGCGGCCCTTCCCGCCGCTTTCGCCTCCGTCCGTATGCGGACGAAGGACGTGTTTTTTTCATTGTATCACAGCCTCTGCCGCCGCGTCCCGTATTTTCCGCAAAATTTACAGGATGTACAAAAAGCCCCCGAAGGGATTATCCTTCGGGGGCTTTCGTTATGGATTTGCCTGAGGTTCGCGTTCCGTGCTTACGCCTGAGCCGGGGTCTGCGCGTTGTCATCGGGCTCTTCTTTTTCCTTGCGGGCAAAGATGCACACAATGACCTGCACCAGAGCGATGAGCACCATGAGCCATGTCCAGCGGTCCACGAACACCATCGGATTGCGCATATTCTCCGTGAGGAGGAAGGCGATGATGGAGCCAATGGCCGGGATGCGTATGTTCGTAGGTGTATCCACAAATCTGTTCTTCAGTGCCCGGTACTGTAACGATATCGTGCACAACAACTGTTTCCTCATACTTGCCACTTTTACCCGGCACGTAGCTGCCGCCGTTGGTGTTGTACGTCAGGTTATAGGTGTTGCGCTCATACAGCACCTCCACCGTCACCGCGTCGCCGTCCAGCAGCTTCTGCTCGACGGGCTGCACGGTAAAACCTTCTTTTGCCTTTTCCACGGCTTCGGTAAGCGCACCGTATTTGCCGCTTTTGGTTTCGGCTTCCTCTGTGTATGTACCATCCAGGTTCGGGTATTTATGCACAACGGTATAATCTACCATACCCGCGGTGAATGTTACTGTAAGCTCATACCGGTCTGCTTCACCCAGCATGCCCGTGATGGTCTTCCCGTCTGCCGCTACCGCAAAGTCCGGATCGCTGATGGTCATTGTGTATCCGGCAGGAAGAGCCACTGTGTAACTGAACGGATACGCGCCGTCCTTTTCGTCCACCATAATGGTTTCAGAAGGCAAAGCAGTTACACCGTCTTCATCGACAAACGTCAGCCTGACAGCCTTCTGCCCCACAGGAACAACCTCTACATCGTCAAAAGAGCCAACGTAGATGGCGCGGGCGCGCAGCATGCCCGATGCGCCGCCTGCCGCGGATTTCCGCACGGCCTTGTAGCCCTCGGCCACCTGATAGGTCAGACGGACATACGCCTCGCCGTTCACAAAATCGTCCAGCGAGACCCGGGCAGATTCAACAAGCTGGATGCCCGTGCGCTGGTACGCCAGCGCAGCAGCATCATAGATGCCCTCTGCAAAATCCTTTTCAGAAAGTGCAACCGCCACGTTCTGGTCGGCAAACGTACCAATGTCTGTATTCAGTACATGCGTGACATACAGCGTGTACGGCTGCACCGCCGTCTCCGAGCTTGCAGGCTCCGACGAGGATGCAGCCTCCGAGCTTGCAGGCTCTGTCGAGGACGCAGCCTCCGAGCTTGCAGGCTCTGTCGAGGGCGCAGCCTCCGAGCTTGCGGGCTCTGGTGTGGTTGGCTCTGTCGTTTCAGACGAAGCCGGCTCGGACACCGTCGTAGACGGGGCCGGGTCGACAACATCCTCAGCGAGCGCGCCTGTGGGCATGCTGGTGAACATCATCGCGAACACCAGAACCACACTCATGACGCGACGCAGAGCGTTGGATGTGTTTTTCATGCGTTTTTCCTCCTTTTGGAATGCGTGTTGATCGTCCACTTGGGGCGGGAAATGTATCTTACATACTCAGTATAACGGTCGCCGGTCACAACTTGGTCACAAAACGATTTTTTGCTGACTTTTTTTGAAAATATTTTAAGCAGCAGCCCTTCACCGCGTAAAACCATGGCTTTTTCACCCCTTCGGCTGCAGGGGAAGCTCCCCCATGGGGTAAACGTCATACCGCAGCAGCAGCCCCGCATCGGGCGCAACGCGCGACATAAACCGCGTGTGGATGCGCCCGGCGATGACGGCCGCGTTCTCGCTGGACGCGCCCAGCACCATCAGCAGATATTGGCAGCCGCTGTACGGCGCGAACAGGTCGCCGCTGCGCAGGCTGGCCTGCAGGTCGTCGCTGAGGCGGCTCATATACTCCTCGCGCGCGGCCAGCGGCACAAACTGCCCCTGTGCGTCCGTAAGGGTCATCAGGATAATATATGCGCTCTGCCCGCTGCGCTTGAGGCCGCGCTCCACAAAACGGTAGATCTGTTTGAAGGTCTCGTAATCCTGACAGAACGCGCCTTTGGGCGGGTCTTTTTCCCGCAGCTCACGCCGGATGAGCGCCATGTCTGTGCAGATGCTGCGTTCTCCTCCGGCATCCGCACTGTCTGCACGGCGGGCGCGGCGGGCTTTTTTGCGGGCCAGGAGCATCTGGTCGGCACGGTCAAACAGGGAAATATAATCGTCCCCCGCCTGCTTTTCCGCAAGGCCCAGCGTAAAGGAAAGGTTCCACTGCATGCCGTAACGCCGGCCCGCCTTTCGCAGGCGCTCGGCCAATTGCGCCGCACGGCCGTCCACCGCCTCCTGAGAGCATCCGCCCAGAATGTAGATGATGAACTCATCGCCGCCCACGCGGCCGATGATATCCCGCGGAAAAAAGATATCCCGCAGCGTGCGCGCCGCCTCGCACAAAAGAGCGTCGCCGATGAGATGGCCGTAGCGGTCGTTCACTTGTTTGAAATGGTCGATATCCAAAACCAAAAGCACCCCGCCGCCGTTTTTCAGCAGCGCTTCATCTACATGCGCTTCCGCAGCACGGCGGTTGTACAGGCCGGTGAGCCAGTCGTGCTCCGCCAGCACGCGCAGACGGGTGTTTTCGTCCTTCAGCATGTCAAGCTCCTGGTCCACCAGCATCCCCCCATTTCACATGCGCCCTGCGGCCGCCGGGCATTTCTCCGGGAATGTTCCCGGATTTTCCGCGTTTCCCGGACGGTCGGAGGCGCACCTTCCCCTCTTATTCTTTTATAATAGATTCATAAATTTTGACCGTCAAGAGTATTTCATAAAACAGTCTATTTTTTACGTGATTTTATCTTTTAAAAGACTTTTCCTGTGTTATCCTATGATTTTACTGTGTTTAAAACCACCTCATTTCCAGCGGCACTTGTATTGGAGGGCGCAAAAGGATTACAATAAAGAAAAACGCCCGGTGTGCTGCGACACGCGGGCCGGGAGGGAATTGAAATGACTTTGACGGAGACCGTGCGCGCCCAAACGCGGCAGGCCGTGGCGGAGCTTCTGGCGGCAGCCCGGATGCGCGCGGGAGATATTTTTATCATCGGCTGTTCGTCCAGCGAGGTCGTGGGCCAGCGCATTGGGCGCGGCTCCAGCATGGAGGCCGCGCAAGCTGTGTGGGAAGGCGCCGCGCCCCTGCTTGCGGAAAGCGGATTGTATCTGGCCGCGCAGTGCTGTGAGCACCTGAACCGCGCCATCGTTGTGGAACGGGCGGCGCTTCCGCCGTGGGCGGAAACGGTAAACGCCGTGCCTCAGCCCCACGCGGGCGGTTCCTTTGCCACCGCCGCATATGCGCACATGGCGGACCCCGTGCTGGTGGAGAACATCCGCGCGGGCGCGGGCATTGACATCGGCGGCACACTCATCGGCATGCATCTGCGGCCTGTGGCCGTCCCCGTGCGGCTCAGTCTGGCCCGCATCGGCGAGGCCGGCATTCTTTGCGCGCGCACGCGGCCGAAATACATCGGCGGCAGCCGCGCCGTATATCAAACAGACGAATTGGAGGTGCCGCGTTAAATGACGGCAGAAGAGATCAGGCGGATGGAGGAACGCGTCGCACAGGTGCGCGCGGAAATGGAGCGGGCGTGCCGCGCAGCCGGGCGCGCCCCCGGGGAGGTTCTTCTGTGCGCCGCCAGCAAAACGCAGAATTCCGAGACCGTGCGCGCGGCGGCTGCGCTGGATATCGACCTGTTTGGAGAAAACCGCGTGCAGGAGCTTTGTGAAAAATACGCCGCCGGCGCATACAGCGGCAAGCCGCTGCATTTTATCGGCCATCTGCAGACCAACAAGGTGCGCCAGGTGGTGGGGCGTGCGTGCATGATAGAATCCGTCGGCTCGCACAGGCTGCTGGAATGTGTGGCTGCAGAAGCTCAGAAGCAGGGCATCCGGCAGGATATCCTGGTCGAGATCAACATTGGGGCCGAGGCAAGCAAAAGCGGCATCGCGCCCGAAGAGCTGCCCGGGCTTCTGGAATGCGCCCATGCTTTGCCCTCCCTGCGGGTGCGCGGCCTGATGTCCATCCCGCCTGCTGCGGATGCGCCGGGCGCGAGCCGCCCCTACTTTGCACAGATGCGCGGCCTGTTCGAGCGGGCGCAGGCCGCGCAGGGCGGCAACGTGAGCATGGAGTACCTTTCCATGGGCATGAGCGCCGATTTTGCAGACGCTATTTTGGAAGGGGCAAATCTGGTCCGCGTCGGGACCGCACTGTTCGGCGCGCGGAGCTATCCTGCACAGTAGCTTTATATAATATGTATTATAAAGGGAAAACGGCACCGGGATATTCAAATCCCGGCGCCGTTTTCCAAATTCCCAGAAACAGATCCTCCCTCTGCGTCAGCGCCCCGGCGGGCGGCGGCGCGGCGGACGCGGACGGGCAACGTCATGTTCGGCCCGCTCCCCCACATACACACAGGCATATACTGCCAGCGTGATGGGCACCGCTACCACGAACACCGCTTTGAAGATCGTATCCCAGATAGTCATCCTGCACTCCCCCTCCGTCCCGCTCATGCTCCTGCGGCCGGATACGCTGCCTGAGCCCTTTATAACTTATATGGACATCTTTGCCGCGGATATTCATTGAAAAAGGCGTACGAGGTGGAAAGTTCTTCCTTGTGCGGAACGGCGGCTGCCAGACAGGATTTTGTCACACCGCTCCTCTTTACATCCGCCGCAGGGCAAAGTATGATAGATGCGGAGACCGCATTCGTGCGTTAAGAAAGGAGCCGGCAATGAAACACGAGCCGTCGTCTGATTTGCTGCAGTTTCTGCGCAGCAAAAACATCCTGCCAAACGGGTACTTTTCCCTTGAGGAGCCGGACGGAACGTATACCTTTTACAGCGTATCCCGTTCCGGCGTGCTGTACACACTGGATCTGGAGCCGGCGGCTTTAAGTGCGGATGACGTTTGGGAAAAGCTGGACCGTATTCAAAAAATCTCCCGGGAGGTTTTCGAACAGGCACAGGAGTCGCTTTGGGACGCACGGAGGCTGGCGCGCGGCCTGCCCACCAACCGGGAACTGAAGCCGGTTGCGGAACAGTTTTACAAGGACTACACACAGCATTATGCGGAAGGCCGCTGGAAAACCGCCGCCCGGTATGACGAGGAAACGATCCGGCACATTCTGAATATCGTCTGTTCGAATCTGCAAGGGGGCGGCAAAAATCAGCAGGCCGCTTGGGACAGAATGTTCCGGGACCTTGTCCAGGCAAAGGTGTTTCGAACCCAACGCGATATTTAAAAAATAAAAAGCGCAAAAGTATTGACAACGGCGTTATTATTGGATATACTAGATAAGCACCTTAAAGAGGCGCAGACAATTTATATCGCGGGGTGGAGCAGTCCGGTAGCTCGTCGGGCTCATAACCCGAAGGTCGTCAGTTCAAATCTGGCCCCCGCAACCAAGTTGCCTTAACAAAAGAGATATAAGGCCGAAAAAGCCCGCAAACAAGCCGTTTGCGGGCTTTTTTCGTACCCAAAATTAGGCCCCAGTTTGAAAGATATTTTTCGCCCATTTTGGGCTTTGGTGAGGACTTGAACTAACGACTACCGATTTTGCGACTAATTTTGACTGGTTTGGAGCGTTTTTTTCCGATTTTGACCCGGCGAAATTGTAAACAAATTATGAATTTTTTGAAATAGTCACAAGTGACGACTCAGTACCACCTGATTAGTCCCCGATCCCCCCCTTTTTTGAGAAAATATATTGTAGAAAAATTCGGCTTAATTTTGTTTAGGATGCCGAAAATTCAAGTTTTTGCGTCTGTATTGGATTTGTCCAAACAGGCGCTTTTTTATTTTCCGAAGTCATCATCATATCTGGGCAGAAATCCCTCTTTACACCCAGGGGAAGGTGCGTCACTTTCTCGGCCTCTTGGGCAGGAAGACTGTCGCTCCCCCCTCTCACACTCTCCCCCCAAGATACACTTACCTACTGGGAAGAAGATATCAGTGCTTACAGAATGCACTCCTCTAATCCCAGCAATGCAAACATCAACGCCGAAATGGAAGTCATCGTTTTTCCCAGCCGGTGATTTCCTTGAACAACCGAACCAGAAGGAGGAACGGAATGTCGATCAAATTCAAAAACAAAGAACACGAGAAATTCTATGAGCAGTGCCTCGGCCGGACCGGCAGCCTTGATCCCTATCACAAGGCTTTTTTCTATACCATGGGCATCAGCGGCGAGACCAGGAAGCACATTGAGGATGTCTTCAACTTCCGGGAGGATGCCATCCGGCCGGAGGGCCTGAACAAAGGCTGGCAGACCAGCGGCAGCTGTTGCCTGACCCGCTTGGCGTTCAACCTCTGGAACGGGTGGAACGCGGATGGCTGCGCGACGCCTTACGATCTGTTCACCACTTCGGATGCAACCTACATGTTGGAGGCGGTTCGGCTTCGGTACCCGGAGTACTGCAAGGAACCCCAGGTCCCCAGTATGAGTCGGGCCAGATAAGATGGGACGGGGCCGAAAGAAAAAACTCAGAAATAAAGGCAAATGCCAGAAAGGACTTCATCGTGGTGGACGCCCTATGCGGTGACTTGGATTACGAGGAGGGCGGCAATCCGGTGGTGTCGAACCGCCTGTTTGCCGCACTTGACCCCGTGCTGTGCGACACTTTTGTGGCGAATGAGATGGGGTACACCGTGGACGAAATTCCCTACATCGCCATGGCTGGTGACCTGGGCGCGGGCAGCACCGACCTTTCGGCTGCGCATGTGCGCCACCTTAACCCCGCCGCCGACGCGGGCGCCAGTCCAAAACCCACCGGCAAAGCCCGCAGCCTGGCCCGCTACCTGCGCGAGGGTTCGGCCTGCAGCAGTTGCTACGCGGCGGCCACCCGGGCACTCTCGCGGCTGGGCCGCGGGGAGTTGGGCGCCCTGCCGGACACCTTATGCATTGGACAGGATTACAAAGGCCGGAGCGGGGCGGTGGGCATCGGCCAGTGCACCCAGGGGTTCGCCAAATCCGTGCCGGGTTGCCCGCCCTCGGCCACCGCGGTTTTGGACTACCTGCGCAAAGAGGTTTTGTAGCCGCTTTCAATAATCGGCAAACACACCCCAAGTGGTGCGTTTGCCGATTATCATCTCGCGTAACAGTATTTGTGACACACTACCCGGTAAAGAAAGCAGATGAACCCTTTGACGCCTGTAATGTGATGTTCGTCTCTTATCTTTATGCGCAGACGAATTCCACCCGTTTATTCTTTCTCCCTCAGCTCTGTGGGTGCAAATCCAGTGTGGCGCTTGAATATCCGGCTGAAATAAAGCGGGTCGTCATACCCCACCGCCATGGCAATATCCTTTACAGTCAGCGAGGCATCGTTTCGAATGAGGTTGGCGGCCACTGAAATACGTTTTTGGATGATGTACTGGTTGAGCGATAAATGGGTATGTTTACGGAAAAGCTGCCCCAGATAAGATGGATTAAACCCAAACCGCTCCGCCAGATTTTGCACAGTCAGTTCCTCTGCATAATGGGTGTCGATATACACCCGAATGGACTCCACCGCTTCCCTGCCATCCACCACGAATACCTTGGCATGGACAAAACCGGGGCTCCACTCGC
>OMER01001248.1_pt1 | contig 10301 bp, 10 predicted proteins | sample 1645431 | NCBI WGS metagenome assembly OMER01 (sample SAMEA103958144, study PRJEB25191) | human gut metagenome | reverse complement strand
AGCGTCTCGCCGCGGCGGCCGATGAGGATGCCGAGGTTGTCGCCCACGAGGTCAACGAGGTACGTGTCGTCGCTCTTTTTCATGGCGTGCGGCACGGCGTCGGAGCCCATGTGCTCCAGAAGGCCCTTGATGAAGGTCTCGATGCGCTCTTCAGTCGAGCCGGGCTCCGCGGGAGCGTAGACCTTCGGCTCTGCCGGGGCTGCGGGCTTTTCGGCCTGCTGCTGGCGGGGCTTGGAGTCGCGGCGCTCAGGCTTCGGGCCGCGGTTTTTGCCGCCGCGGTCCTGCCGGGGCTGCTGGGGTGCCTTGGGAGCAGCGGCGCGGGTCTCGGCCGGGCGGGGCGCTTCGGGCGCGGCGGGGGCGATGACCTTCGGCGCTGCGGGCGCGATGACCTTCGCGCCGTCCGCGGGCTTGGGCTCGGCGGGCTTTTTCGGCTTGCTGCGGGAGGCGGAGGACAGGGCAGGCTTGGGCGCTTCGTCCGGTGCCTCATAGGTGACCTTGACGCGCGCGGGCTGCGCGCCGATGCCAAGGAACCCGGACTTCGGATTGTCCAGCACTTCGACGGAGACGCTGTCGCGGTCCATGCGCAGCTGCTCCAGCGCAGCTGCGATGGCCAGATCGATCGTCTTACCGGTTGCGGTGATAAATTTTTCCATAGTTACTCCTTCGTCTGTTCTGCGTCAGACTCGGCAGCGCGTTTTCTGCCGTAGTGAGAAGGATCGTAGGCCCGGCCGCGGCAATACGGACGCTCCGGATCGCCGGAGAGCGGCTTTTTGACCTCAGACTCCGGAACGGGGTTCTTCTTGGCCTCATAGTCTCTGGCGGCCTTTTCCGCAGCTTCCTTTTCTTGCTGACGGATCTTCTTCTTGCTGACGTTGTCGGTGATGCCGTCGGGGTTCTGCTCCCGGCGCAGGGCGCGCTGGCGCTCTTTTTCCGCCTCTTCGGCGCGGCGCTTGGCTGCAAGCTCCTGCCGGACGGCGTCTTCTTCCTCATAGACCTTGCGGTAGTGCTTCGTCAGGAAATAATCCTGCACGGCGCCGAACACGGCCTGCGCGATCCAGTAGATGGAGATCGCGGCCGGCATGGAGAAGCCGATCCAGAGGGACATCAGCGGCATCATGAGCATCATGGTCATGTTGGTCTGGTTGGCCGTCTTGGCAGCCTCGGCGTCCTGTTCGCCGTCGGCGTTCGTGGCGACCTGGTTGTTCATCTTCTGGCTGATCCACATGGACGCAGCCTGCAGACCGGCCGAAACGACCGGAATAAGGAACAGGCCGATCTCGCCCCAGCCTTCGCACTCCCAGAACTTGATGGACGGGATGCCGGACAGGTCGATGCCGAGGAACTGGAAGTTCATGGCCTGCAGATTGGCGTTCGCGGTGACAGCCAGCGCCTTGAGATCGTCCATGAACTCGCCGATGTGACCGGCGGCGGCCAACTGTGCATAGTAGGCATTCTTGCCGAGGTTGACGCCGCTGGCCTGCATGAAGGCGACGATGGCGGCGGAGGTGGACTGCGGGTTGTGCATCATGTACGTGATGGGCTCACGGATGATGTAGTACAGCGGCAGCAGGATGATGAGCGGGATGAACGACCACAGGCAGCCGCCGCCCATCGAGACGCCCTCTTCCTTGTACAGCTGCTGGACAGCCAGCTGATATTTCTGCTTGTCGTCGCCGTACTTCGACTCGAGCGCCTTGACCTGCGGCGACAGGCGGGACATTTTGAGCATGCTCTTCTTGCTCTTCACCGACATCGGCAGCAGCACGAGCTTGATGATGAGGGAGAAGAGGATCAGCGCCAGGCCGTAGTTGTTCGTGAACATGTACAGCCAGTCGAGCAGATAGCCGAACGGCACGCGGATGATGTCGGACAGGCTCGCGGTGTCTTTGGTCTCCGCAGCAGCGGCTTCCGCGGCGGCAGCCGGCTCCATGCCGACGTACTGGTCGTTCGTGGAGCTGACGTTTGCGGCCGAGCAGCCGACCATGGACAGAAGCAGCACGGCGGCAAGGACCCAAACCAGGACTTTTTTCTTCATTGTTTTCCTCCAAATGTGGTGGGATGGCCACGGACAACGGGAAAAAACCACGCTGCCCTATGGCACCGGGTCAAAATAGTCTCCCTTGTAAAAGGGATTACACCGCAGCAGCCGTTTGAACGCCAGCCAGCCGCCCTTCACCGCGCCGTACTTCTCGATTGCCTCCAGGGCATACTGCGAGCAGGTCGGCGAAAACCGGCACCGGCGCGGCAGGCCCGGGGAGATATACTTCTGGTACAGGCGGATGAGCCGCAGGCATACCCGCTTCACGCCGTCTGCCCCCCGAGAAGACCGAGCTTCGCGGCAAGCGAAAGATAGGCGCGCTCCAGCGCCGCATAGTCCGCGCCGATGGCGCGGGTCCGTGCGACGACGACGATATCATATCCCCTTGCAAACTGCGCTTCATGCAGCCGGTAGATCTCGCGCAGCTGGCGGCGCAGCCGGTTGCGGTGCACGGCGTGGGCCAGCTTGGCGCTGACGGTCAGGCCGATGCGGTTCTGCCGGGAGCCGTTCTTGTGGCAGTAGAGCACGAGATAGCCGTTGGCCGCGCTCTGGCCCTTGCGGTAGAGGCGGCGGAAGATATGATTGAGCTTTAACGAGGAAGAAAACTGCATAATGCGCCCACCTTCGGGACAAGACGACGGTCTGCGTCTTTTTGCGGCTGATAAACAGATGGGGCGAACAGAACTGCTTCCATTCACCCCGAATGTATGTGTGTTGCGGTGTAGGCGCGTCCAATTACGCGGAGAGCTTTGCTCTGCCCTTGGCGCGGCGACGGGCGAGGACCTTGCGGCCGTTGGCGGTAGCCATTCTCTTTCTGAAGCCATGCACCTTGGATCTGTGACGCTTTCTGGGCTGATAGGTACGAACAGTTGCCATGGAATCTACACCTCCTGTAAAAATATGCTCAACAGCGGACGCAGGTCTGCCTCCGCCGCAGCGAGTCAAAATTTAGCTGCTCCTATGGAGCATACGAATGGTATTATAGCCGATACGTCTGCCTTTTGTCAATCGTTTTTTGCACATTCCCCGCATTTCCCGAATCTTGTGCCCGGAAACCGGAAAAAGCACAACATAGCTCCCCATTACTTCTTCTGCGTCAGCGGCCGCGACTTCTGCTGCGCCTCCAGCAGCTCGACCAGAATGGAGTTGGACAGCATGAAGCCCTTCGGCGTCAGATGCCAGCGCCCGGCGGAGAAGGCCGCATACTCCTGCGCCTGCAGGCGGATAAGGATCTCCTCGATGGGCTCGAACGGCAGGAGGAACGAGCGGGTATATTCGCCCTTCTCGATGCCGTCGACGGTCCGCAGGCGGAGCATCAGGTACTCCCCCGCGCGCTCGCGCAGCGGCACCAGCTCCGACTCCGACAGAATGACGCCCTTTTCCATGACGCCCTTGATGTATTTTTCCAGATTCGGCTCGATGGTGAACCGGCGGCCGGCAAAATCGGACGCCGCACACGGGCCGAAGCCCAGATATTCGTCGCCGACCCAGTATTTCATATTGTGGCGGCAGATGAAGCCGTCGTGCGCGAAGTTGGAGATCTCATACTGGTGATAGCCGAACTGCTCGAGCGTCTCGACGGCGTAGAAGTACATGTCGGCCTGCGCGTCGTCGTCGGGAAGGTTCGCGCAATCCTTGTAGGTCCAGAGCTTCGTGCCGGGCTCGACCTTGAGGCCGTAGCAGCTGATGTGGTCGGCCTTGAGGTCGATGACGTTGCGCAGGGTCTGCATCCACTGCTCGCGCGACTGGTTCGGCAGACCGTACATGAGGTCGACCGAGATATTGTCAAAGCCCGCGCGGCGCGAGAGCGAGACGGCCTGCTGCGCCTGCCGGTAGTTGTGCGGGCGGCCGAGGGCCTTGAGCTGGGCGTCGTCGTCCGACTGCACGCCGATGGAGATGCGGTTGAAGCCCGCGCGGCGCAGCCGCATGAGCATGGGCAGCGTCACGGAGTCGGGGTTGGCCTCAAGCGAGACCTCTGCGTCGCGGCTGACGTCGAAGCGGCGGTCGATCTCGGCGAAGATCTTCGCAAGTCCGCCGGCGCCGAAGAACGAGGGCGTGCCGCCGCCAAAATAGACGGTATCGACCTCATAGCCGGCCGCGCCCTGCGCCGCCTCACGGATGTGGAGGATGACGGCATCGAGATACCGGTCCATCAGATCCCGGCTGCGCGCGCCGGGGATGGAATAGAAATCACAGTATTCGCATTTGCTCCGGCAGAACGGGATATGGACGTAGATGCCGAGGCTTTTTTTCTTGTTTTCAACGATTGGAATGAGCGCCACGGAAAACCCCTCCTACGATTCGTCGTCAAGCTTGAGGACGGCCATGAACGCCTCGGACGGCACGGCGACCGTACCGAACGTGCGCATCCGCTTTTTGCCCTCTTTCTGCTTTTCGAGCAGCTTCTTTTTGCGCGTGATGTCGCCGCCGTAGCACTTGGCGAGCACGTCCTTGCGCAGGGCCTTGATGGTCTCGCGGGCGATGATCTTGCCGCCGACGGCCGCCTGCACCGGAATTTCAAACATCTGGCGCGGGATATTCTCCTTGAGTTTTTCGCAAATTTTGCGCGCGCGGGCGTAGGCGTTGTCCGCAAACAGGATGAAGGACAGCGCGTCGACGATCTCGCCGTTGAGCAGGATATCGAGCTTCACGAGCTTCGACGGGCGGTAGCCCTCGAGCTCGTAGTCGAGCGAGCCGTAGCCGCGCGTGCGGCTCTTGAGCGCGTCGAAGAAGTCGTAGATGATCTCGTTGAGCGGCATGGAATAGTGCAGCTCGACGCGGGTGGGGTCGAGATACTGCATGTCCTTGAACTCGCCGCGGCGGTTCTGGCACAGGTCCATGATCGCGCCGACGTATTCGGGCGGGGCGATGAGGTTCGCCTTGGCATAGGGCTCCTGCGCCTCGGCGATCTCGGCGGGATCGGGGTAGTTGAGCGGAGTATAGACGTCGAGCTGCGTGCCGTCGGTCTTGGTGATCTTGTAGACGACGTTGGGCGCGGTGGTGATAAGGTCGAGGTTATATTCCCGCTCGAGCCGTTCGAGGATGATCTCCATATGCAGAAGACCGAGGAAGCCGCAGCGGAAGCCGAAGCCCAGCGCGATGGAATTTTCCTGCGTGAAGCTCATCGACGCGTCGTTGAGCTTCAGCTTTTCCAGCGCGTCGCGCAGATCGCCGTATTTGGAGCCGTCTGCCGGATACACGCCGGAGAAGACCATCGGCTGCGCCTGGTGGTAGCCGGGCAGGGGCTCGGCCGCGGGGTTGTCAACGCCCGTGATGGTGTCGCCCACGCGGGTGTCGGAGACGGTCTTGATGGACGCGGTCAGGTAGCCGACCTCGCCCGCGCCGAGGCTCTCGGCCGGGACCATGCCCTTCGGGTGCAGATATCCGACCTCCACGACCTTATAGACCGCACCGGAGGCCATCATGCGGATGTCCATGCCGGGCCGGACCGTGCCGTTCATGACGCGCAGATAGACGATCGCGCCGCGGTAGGAATCGTACTGGCTGTCAAAGATCAGGCACTGCAGCGGCGCTTCGCGGTCGCCGGTGGGGGCGGGGACGTTGTTCACGATCATTTCCAGCACGGAATGGATGTTGATGCCGTTTTTGGCGGAGATCTCCGGCGCGTCCATGGCGGGGATGCCGATGACGTCCTCGATCTCCTTCTTGACCTCGGCGGGCCGGGCTGCGGGGAGGTCGATCTTGTTGACGACGGGCAGGACCTCCAGCCCGTTGTCGACGGCGAGATAGGTGTTGGCCAGCGTCTGGGCCTCGATGCCCTGCGACGCGTCGACGACCAGCACCGCGCCCTCACAGGCGGACAGGCTGCGCGAGACCTCATAGTTGAAGTCGACGTGGCCCGGGGTGTCGATGAGGTTCAGGACGTAGTTTTCGCTGTCGTCGGCGCGGTAGTCCAGACGGACGGCGCGGGCCTTGATGGTGATGCCGCGCTCGCGCTCAAGGTCCATGGAGTCGAGGATCTGGTCCTCCATCTCGCGCTTTTCGACCGAGTGGCATTCCTCGAGCAGGCGGTCGGCCAGCGTGGATTTGCCGTGGTCAATGTGGGCGATGATGGAAAAATTGCGGATATGCGAAAGGTCGGTCATAGCGGTTCCTCTCAATAAGCGATATTTTCAGTCGCGATGGTCTCATATTTGGTGGAGCTGGAGAAATAGGCGTCCAGGATCGGGATGCAGACGTTCGCCAGATTGCCGCCCTGCGAGCCGCGCTCGATGTAGACGGCGATGGCGATCTCCGGGTCGTCCGCCGGGGCGTAGAGCACGAACGAGGCGTGATCGGAGCCGGAGAACGAGCCGGTGGAGGTGGTGCCCTGCCACTGGGCGGTGCCGGTCTTACAGGCGATGGCGATGGGGTAGTCCTTGAGATACTGCTCCGCCGTGCCGATGGAACCGGTCATGCGCATGCCCTGATCCAGCGCGGCGAGCGCCTTTTCCGAGATCTCCAGCGTGCTGGCGACAGTGGGCGTATGCTCCTCGATCAGATCCTGATAGTCCCACGAGACGACGCGGGACAGAAGCGTCGCTTCATACCGTGTGCCCTTGTTGGCCAGGGCCGAGGTGTAGCAGGCCAGCTGCAGGGGGGTGAATTTATTCAGGCTCTGGCCGATGACGGCCTGCAGCACGTCCGCGCCGAACCAGCCGGCGTCCTCGCCCGCGTACTGCTTGTTCTTTTCCTCCGCGTTCGCGCGCGCGCCGACCGCCTCCGGCAGCTCGATGCCCGTCGACTCGCCGAGGCCGAGGGCCTTGGCCACGATGTCGAACGGGTTTTCGCCGGTCTTTTCCATATAGCTGTTGTAGGTCAGACGGCCGACCTCATAGAAGTAATAGTTGCAGGAATAGGCGATGGCCTGCATCAGGTTGATCTTGCCGTGGGTGCGGGGGTTGGCCAGCGACCAGATGTGGCACTTGGGCTGGAAGGAATCATAGTAGGTGTACAGGCCCTTGTCCTCGATGATATAGCCGGGGTCGAAGCCGCCGAGGTCGACGGCCGCGATGGACGTGACCATCTTGTAGACCGAGCCGGGCGGATAAGCCGTGAGCGCACGGTTGAACAGCGGATTCATTTCGTCTTCTTTGAGGGTTTCATAGTCCTGATTGAACGTAGAAATGTCATAGGTCGGGTAGCTCGCCATGGCGAGGATCTCGCCCGTCTTGCACGCCTGCACGACAACCGCGCCGCCCCGGGCGTCCTTGCCCTCCTTGTTCCGGCCGACGCCGTTTTCGCGCAGGTCGAGGATGACCTTCTCGAGCGACTGCTCGGCCACGGCCTGCAGGGAGATATCGATCGACAGCTCCACGTTGTTGCCGGGCACGGGCTCGGTCACGTAATAGCGGTTCAGGATCTCGCCGGTCGAGGAGACCGTCGTCTTTTTCAGGCCGCTCGAGCCGTGCAGGTACTGCTCAAACGCCTGCTCCACGCCGGATTTACCGACGAGTGCATTCATGGAGTAGCCCTTTTCACGGTATTCATCGGCTTCCGCGCTCCAAATTGGACCGATGTAGCCGAGAATGTGCGCGGCGTACTTCGTGTTATATTCGCGCACCGTGCCGTTTTCGACCACGACGCCCGGCACGGCCAGCTCCATGACGGCGGCGAGGGATTCCGCGTCGACGTCCTCCGCCAGCGTGTAGTTTTCCAGGCCGACGCCCTCGATCGAGCGCAGCTCCAGCTCGTACCGGACGGCGATGATGCGGTAGACGTCCGCCTGCTTCCAGTCGTCAGGGATCTTGTATTCGCTGCGCAGCCGCTTCATGAGCGTGGGCGCGGAGATATCGAGGTCATAGCCGCGATCGGCAAGGAATTTGCGGAAATTTTCCTGCCAGGCCGAATTGTTGTCGTCCGTATATTCGTAAGGCCGGTCCGGGGTGACGGGGAAGTGCGATTCGTACTGGATCCCAAGCTCGTCGCAAAGGTCCAGCACCTTTAAGAGATTCCCGTTCGGGTCCGGCGCGTTGAAGAAGACGAAGTTGACGATGACGAGGTTATAGCTCGCGCGGTTGGAGACCAGCGCGTTGCCGTTGCGGTCCAGAATATTGCCGCGCGCGGCCTCGACCGTCGACTGATAGGTCATGGAGTCGGCGTCGGCGGCGACGAGGGATTCCTCGGTGACGACTGCCTGCGTCTTGTAAAGCCGCAGGGAGAACACGCCGATCATGGCCAGAATGATGACGATGAACACGATCATGCGGAAGCGGGAGATTCGCTGCATTTACTTGGCACCAACCTTTCGGATCGCCCAGGCTCCCAGGTAGATGAGCGGGCAGGAGAGCAGACTCAGGCCGATCTGGATGGGCAGCGTGTAGATGGTGCCGATGTAGATCGTGCCGAGATAGCATTGGAACAGGAATAAGATCGTCTGGCAGACCGTCAGCGCGAGCAGGCTCATGATCAGCGCCGACAGCAGCCGCCGCACCAGATACCGGTCGCAGAGATAGCCGATCACCGCGCCGCAGATCGTCATCAGCACGATATGCAGCGCGCCGCCGCTCGCCCCGGTGAAGCACCAGACCGTGCCGCAGCACAGGCCGTAGAGCGCCCCGGCCTCCGCGCCGCAGAGCATCGCCACACAGGCGATGCAGACGGGGAGGATACTGAGCTTGACGTCAAAAAACCGGGCTCTGCCGAACACAACGGTCTGCAGAACGGTCAGCAGCAGGAAAAACGCGCCGTAGAGCGTCCACATGAGCGCATTTTTATAGGTCGCGTGCATGGCGCGCCTCCTTTCCTATCATGGGGTCATTGCAGGTCATACTGCGTGATGATGGCGATCTGCTCGAGCTTGCCGAGGTCGCACGACGGCTCGAGCGTGGCGTATTTTGCAACGCCCGTCTCGTCGAGGCTGGCGTTCGTGATGTAGCCCAGCAGCAGCCCGCGCGGGTAGAGCGTCGAGCCGGTGGTGACGACCTGGTCGTTGTTTTTGACGATGGCATCGGTCAGAAGATAGTTCATGCGCAGGATCTCCGTGCCGTCCTCCAGGAACGTGCCCTGGACGACGCCGGTATAGCCGGACGAGGCGATGGAGGCCGAGATCTCCAGCGACGAATCCATGATCGTCGTGATCGTGGCCCAGTTGGCCCCGACCTTGGTCACAAGGCCGACGACCTGCCCGTTCTCCGTCACGGCGCACATACCCTCCTCAAGCCCGGCGTTCGTGCCCTTGCCGATGGTAAAGGCGCTTTTGTAGTCGGAGGAATCCCAGGAGATGATGTAGGCGGTGAGGAACTGGTAGTCCTCATGCTCGTTCGACAGCTGCAGCAGCGCCTTGAGCCACTCGTTCTCGCGCTGCAGCTGCTCGGCGTCGCGGACGTCGGCCTGCATGGCGAGGATCTGCTTTTCCATCTCCGCGTTTTCCGCCGCCAGCGATTCGTAGCGGAACATGTAGTTATAATACCGCTCGGCCAGCCGGTCGATGGACGCGACGCCCGCGCGGATGGGCGAGAGGATCGTCCCGACCACGTTTTCCAGCGCACTCGTGCCCGTGGCGATGGCGAGCGTCACCGCCGCGCAGATGGCGACGACGAGCGCAATGATCAGGATGGTCTTGAGCCGGCCCGTCCAGAATTTCTTCTTCACGCCTCCTGCGCCTCCTTTTCCGTCAGAATGCTTACGCCGAACGCGCGCAGCATCCGGCACAGCGGGCACAGCGGCAGGCCCATGACGGAGAAATAATCACCCTCAAGGTGGCTGACGAACATGGCGCCGTAGCCCTGGATGCCGTAGCTGCCGGCCTTGTCCATGGGTTCGCCGGTGGCGATATAGGCGCGGATCTCTTCGTCCGTGAGCGCGCGGAACGTCACGCGGGTGACGACGGCCTCCGACTCGGTCCGCTCGCCGCGGCAGACGGACAGCACGGTCACGACCTCATGCGTCCGGCCGGAGAGAAGGCTAAGCATGTCGAACGCGTCCTGCTGCGTATGCGGCTTGCCGAGCTCGCGGCCATCGATGACGACGATGGTGTCCGCCGCGATGACGATATCGTCGGGCGCGGCCGAGGCCGCGATGGTCCGGGCCTTGAGACGGCTGACGCGCGCGACCTCCTGCTGCACAGGAAGGGCGGGGTCCATCGTCTCGTCCACGTCCGCGACGCGGACGGTGAACGGCAGGCCGGTGAGCTTCATCAGCTCCTGCCGGCGGGGAGATTGGGATGCAAGGATGATCATAGAGCGTTCCTCTTTTGTTTGGGCAGCGCCGCACAATTCGGCAAGCAGATTCGGCGAGAGATTTTTCGCCAAGCCAAGATTTG
>OMER01001247.1_pt1 | contig 10303 bp, 10 predicted proteins | sample 1645431 | NCBI WGS metagenome assembly OMER01 (sample SAMEA103958144, study PRJEB25191) | human gut metagenome | reverse complement strand
AGCGCCCCGCTACGCGTAGGGACGAGAAACTCCGTGTCTGTCTTGGGTGCCATTTTACCGGCTATCCTGATCAGCGTGGTCGCTGCCCGCGTTGCCATATCCCGCTACGCCTGCGTCGCCGTCATAGTCTGCAAAAATGCTGGGCGGCGCTGTTAGCGTCAATCGTTTTGTTGTTACCTGCCAACCTGTTGCCTATCTCTATCATTTATCTGAATGGTGGTCGGCAGGAAGATACGATTCTTTCCGGAATTATGTCGCTGGCAAGTAGCAACATTGCAGTTGCGGGAATCGTGTTTATCGCCAGTATTCTGGTACCGTTTACTAAAGTGATCGTCATGTTCACTTTACTGTTGAGTATTCATTTTAAATGCCAGCAAGGTTTACGCACACGCATTCTGTTACTGCGGATGGTGACCTGGATTGGTCGCTGGTCGATGCTCGACCTGTTTGTCATATCTTTAACCATGTCGCTGATTAATCGCGATCAGATCCTCGCTTTTACTATGGGACCGGCTGCGTTTTATTTCGGCGCAGCGGTAATTTTGACTATTCTTGCTGTGGAATGGCTGGACAGCCGCTTACTTTGGGATGCACATGAGTCAGGAAATGCCCGCTTCGACGACTGAAGCGCAGATTAAAAATAAACGCCGTATCTCACCTTTCTGGCTGCTGCCGTTCATCGCGCTAATGATTGCTGGTTGGCTGATTTGGGACAGTTATCAGGACCGGGGCAATACTGTCACCATCGACTTTATGTCGGCGGATGGTATTGTTCCAGGCCGTACGCCTGTTCGTTATCAGGGCGTTGAAGTTGGAACAGTGCAGGATATCAGCCTCAGCGACGATCTTCGTAAGATTGAAGTCAAGGTCAGCATCAAGTCCGATATGAAAGATGCGCTGCGCGAAGAGACACAGTTCTGGCTGGTGACGCCAAAGGCCTCGTTGGCAGGTGTCTCCGGGCTGGACGCCCTCGTCGGTGGTAATTATATCGGCATGATGCCGGGTAAAGGTAAAGAGCAGGATCACTTTGTCGCACTCGACACCCAACCGAAATATCGGCTGGACAATGGCGATCTGATGATCCACCTGCAAGCCCCCGATCTCGGTTCACTGAGCAGTGGTTCATTGGTCTATTTCCGCAAGATCCCGGTGGGAAAAGTCTACGACTATGCCATCAATCCCAACAAGCAAGGCGTGGTGATTGATGTCCTGATCGAGCGGCGTTTTACCGATCTGGTGAAAAAAGGTAGCCGTTTCTGGAACGTTTCCGGCGTTGATGCCAACGTCAGTATCAGTGGCGCGAAGGTGAAACTGGAAAGTCTGGCGGCACTGGTTAACGGTGCGATTGCCTTCGATTCACCTGAAGAGTCGAAACCTGCCGAAGCGGAAGATACCTTTGGTCTGTATGAAGACCTGGCCCATAGCCAACGTGGCGTAATAATAAAACTGGAACTGCCAGACGGTGCCGGATTAACCGCCGACTCGACGCCGTTAATGTATCAGGGGCTGGAAGTCGGACAGCTGACTAAACTGGATTTAAATCCTGGTGGTAAAGTCACTGGGGAAATGACCGTTGATCCCAGCGTCGTCACCCTGCTTCGTGAAAATACCCGCATCGAATTACGCAACCCGAAATTATCCCTTAGCGATGCCAATCTCAGCGCCCTGCTGACCGGAAAAACCTTTGAGTTGGTGCCCGGCGATGGCGAGCCACGCAAAGAGTTTGTTGTTGTGCCAGGCGAAAAAGCCCTGCTGCAAGAGCCGGATGTTCTGACACTGACCCTGACAGCACCAGAAAGTTACGGTATTGATGCTGGTCAGCCGCTCATTCTTCACGGCGTGCAGGTAGGCCAGGTTATCGATCGTAAACTCACCAGCAAAGGCGTCACCTTTACCGTCGCCATCGAGCCTCAGCATCGCGAACTGGTAAAAGGCGATAGCAAATTTGTCGTCAACAGCCGCGTCGACGTGAAGGTGGGGCTGGATGGCGTTGAGTTTCTCGGTGCCAGCGCCTCAGAATGGATCAATGGCGGAATACGTATTCTGCCGGGCGATAAAGGCGAGATGAAAGCCAGCTATCCACTGTATGCCAATCAGGAAAAAGCGCTGGAGAACAGCCTTAGCGATTTACCCACCACAACCGTGAGTTTGAGTGCAGAGACGCTGCCGGATGTGCAGGCAGGATCGGTAGTGCTGTACCGTAAATTTGAAGTTGGTGAAGTTATTACTGTGCGTCCGCGAGCTAACGCGTTTGATATCGATCTGCATATTAAACCGGAGTATCGCAACCTTCTGACCAGCAACAGCGTGTTCTGGGCAGAAGGTGGGGCGAAAGTTCAGCTGAATGGTAGTGGTCTGACTGTACAGGCATCCCCGCTCTCCAGAGCATTAAAGGGGGCTATTAGCTTCGATAACCTCAGCGGTGCCAGCGCCAGTCAGCGTAAAGGCGACAAGCGTATTCTGTATGCTTCCGAAACAGCGGCCCGTGCGGTTGGCGGACAAATTACGCTTCACGCTTTCGATGCCGGAAAACTGGCGGTCGGGATGCCAATTCGCTATCTCGGTATTGATATCGGGCAAATCCAGACGCTGGATCTGATTACCGCACGCAATGAAGTACAGGCAAAGGCGGTGCTCTATCCGGAATATGTCCAGACCTTTGCTCGCGGTGGTACGCGCTTCTCAGTGGTCACACCGCAAATTTCGGCAGCTGGCGTTGAGCATCTTGATACTATCCTCCAGCCGTATATCAACGTCGAACCAGGCCGGGGCAATCCTCGCCGCGACTTTGAATTACAAGAGGCCACCATTACTGATTCGCGTTACCTGGATGGCTTAAGCATTATTGTTGAAGCGCCGGAAGCCGGTTCGTTAGGTATCGGTACACCTGTGCTGTTCCGTGGTCTGGAAGTAGGTACGGTTACCGGAATGACGCTGGGGACATTGTCAGATCGCGTGATGATTGCGATGCGCATCAGTAAACGCTATCAACACCTGGTGCGTAACAATTCAGTCTTCTGGTTGGCATCGGGTTACAGTCTGGACTTTGGTCTGACGGGCGGCGTAGTGAAAACCGGCACCTTTAACCAGTTTATCCGTGGCGGCATCGCCTTCGCCACGCCTCCGGGTACGCCACTGGCACCGAAAGCCCAGGAAGGCAAGCACTTCCTGTTGCAGGAAAGTGAACCGAAAGAGTGGCGTGAATGGGGAACTGCGCTTCCCAAATAATGCCCACTGCTCCGGCGTGCCTGCGCCGGAGCGTTTATGCTAAACTGCGCGCCTGTTTTTTTGCCAGTGGTATATGCTCGTGGCCCAACACACCGTTTATTTCCCGGACGCCTTTCTGACACAAATGCGCGAAGCGATGCCTTCGACGCTCTCTTTTGATGATTTTCTTGCCGCCTGTCAGCGCCCGTTGCGCCGCAGCATTCGCGTTAATACGCTGAAAACCTCCGTTGCTGATTTCCTGCAATTAACTGCACCTTATGGCTGGACGCTTACGCCAATTCCGTGGTGTGAAGAAGGTTTCTGGATTGAACGCGACAATGAAGATGCATTGCCGTTGGGTAGTACCGCCGAGCATTTAAGCGGCCTGTTTTATATTCAGGAAGCCAGTTCAATGTTGCCTGTTGCCGCCTTGTTTGCTGACGGTAATGCACCACAGCGGGTGATGGATGTCGCTGCTGCACCAGGTTCCAAAACGACGCAAATTGCTGCGCGGATGAATAACGAAGGGGCAATCCTTGCCAATGAGTTTTCCGCCAGTCGGGTAAAAGTGTTACATGCCAATATCAGCCGCTGTGGCATCAGTAATGTTGCGCTCACGCATTTTGATGGCCGCGTATTTGGTGCGGCAGTGCCAGAAATGTTCGATGCCATTTTGCTGGACGCTCCCTGCTCCGGCGAAGGCGTGGTGCGTAAAGATCCCGATGCGCTAAAAAACTGGTCACCAGAAAGCAATCAGGAAATCGCAGCGACCCAACGGGAGCTGATCGACAGCGCCTTTCATGCATTACGTCCTGGCGGTACGCTGGTTTACTCGACCTGTACCTTAAACCGGGAAGAAAACGAAGCCGTTTGCCTGTGGCTGAAAGAGACTTACCACGACGCAGTAGAGTTTTTACCGCTTGGCGATCTCTTCCCTGGTGCAAATAAGGCGCTGACCGAAGACGGCTTTTTGCATGTTTTCCCACAAATTTACGACTGCGAAGGCTTCTTCGTTGCTCGTCTGCGTAAAACTCAGGCGATCCCCGTCTTACCCGCCCCAAAATACAAAGTGGGCAATTTCCCGTTTAGCCCGGTGAAAGATCGCGAAGCCGGTCAAATTCGTCAGGCGGCTGCAAGTGTTGGCTTAAACTGGGATGAAAACCTGCGACTCTGGCAGCGTGACAAAGAACTGTGGTTGTTCCCGGTAGGCATTGAAGCCCTGATCGGTAAAGTCCGATTTTCTCGCTTGGGGATTAAACTTGCCGAAACGCACAACAAAGGTTATCGCTGGCAGCATGAAGCCGTTATTGCCCTTGCCTCCCCCGACAATGTGAACGCTTTTGAACTGACACCGCAGGAAGCGGAAGAGTGGTATCGCGGGCGCGATGTTTACCCGCAAGCCGCGCCAGTGGCGGATGATGTATTGGTTACTTTCCAGCATCAGCCGATTGGTTTAGCCAAACGGATTGGTTCACGACTGAAAAACAGCTACCCGCGTGAACTGGTGCGCGACGGGAAACTTTTTACCGGTAACGCCTGACAGCGCACAAAAAAAGCGCACTTTTTGACTGGCACATTCAACTGCCTCAACTAGGCTGAAAAATGGTGCGATCGGACTGGTCGTACCACAACCGGCAGCTAAATGGAGAGCACGAAGATGAAAACCAGTGTGCGCATAGGCGCTTTTGAAATCGACGACGGCGAATTACACGGCGAATCGCCGGGTGATCGAACGTTAACCATTCCTTGTAAATCAGACCCCGATTTATGTATGCAACTGGATGCCTGGGATGCTGAAACCAGTATCCCTGCCCTGCTAAATGGCGAACACTCTGTCCTTTACCGTACCCGTTACGATCAACAATCTGATGCCTGGATTATGCGTCTTGCCTGATCCAAAAAGAACCCGTCGGCATGGCGGGTTATTTGTCCGGGTTATTCCCCCGTTGTAAAATCTCTCCTAAACTTAACGGTACGGCACCACACTTCGGGGATGAAATGTTCGCGCTGGTACTTTTTGTTTGCTACCTGGATGGCGGTTGTGAAGACATTGTTGTGGATATCTACAACACGGAACAGCAGTGTCTTTATTCTATGAGCGATCAACGGATCCGCCATGGCGGTTGTTTTCCGATTGAGGATTTTATAGATGGTTTCTGGCGACCTGCACAGGAGTACGGTGATTTTTAATTATTGCAATTGCACAAGAGTCAGTTCTCCCCCAAAGACAGCACCGGTATCAATATAATGCAGGTTGCCAATATCCACGCGATGGCGCAAAGGTGTATGACCAAACCAGAAATGATCAGCACCTGCAATTCCCTGCCCTTTTTGGCGTTCACCTAATCGCGAGCGGCTCCACAAGACCTGATGCAAATCGACGTCCTTTTGCCATTCATAGACATCATCTGGATAATCGGCATGAGCAATAACATGTTTGCCGGTGCGACTGTGTAATTCAAGAATAAAGGGCAAATGCTGACATTTTTCCAGCGCCGTTTTCGCTTGTTTCTGTTGATTATCTGCCAGCGCAATAAACCAGTCGCCGCCATTTATCAACCATAAAGACATCTGCCGGGATGCCAGCGCATCCATCGCCATCTGTTCATGATTGCCTCTTACCGCACGAACCCAATGTTGTTCCAGTAACTGCAGGCAACGTAAACTTTGCGGCCCACGATCGATAACGTCTCCCACTGAGATAAGTAAATCTCGCCACGGATCAAAACGACAATGCCATAATTTGCGGCGCAACTGCTCAAGACAACCGTGTATATCGCCTGAAAGCCAGATATGTCGCCATTGATGACCCGCAATTCTCTGATAAACGGGCGCAGGCTGTTTCATCAATATTTTCCTCCCGCGCTAAAGATCACATAATCTTAACAAGAATGTTAAAAAACGCTGGACTCAGACAGTAGAGTGTGTGTTATGGTTGACTATAAAGTCAGCGAAGGGAATGCTTCTGGCTTTTAACAGATAAAAAGAGACCGAACACGATTCCTGTATTCGGTCCAGGGAAATGGCTCTTGGGAGAGAGCCGTGCGCTAAAAGTTGGCATTAATGCAGGCTTAGTTGCCTTGCTCTTTAAGAATAGATGACGACGCCAGGTTTTCCAGTTTGCGTGCAAAATGGTCAATAAAAAGCGTGGTGGTCATCAGCTTAAATGTTAAAAACCGCCCGTTCTGGTGAAAGAACTGAGGCGGTTTTTTATTGGAAATCAAAAGGCTATTTTAGGTAATTAACAGAGTTTTTCAGCTCGCTCTATAAACGGTGCCAGACTCATTTTTTCGCCGGGATTGTTAGGATCATCAATCTGAATCACCGAAATGGGTTGGGCTTTAGTCTTCCCACTGGCAACTTCCTTTTGTGCGATATCGTTTAAAGGATACTGCACGAGGGTACTTGGGTTAATGACATACAAAGCATTACCCGGTCGGCAAGTCAGCATCACCTCTTCGCGATTAAACGCCCATTTGTCTTTACCCACTTCAAAACGGCTGACGGTAATCACCTGCGGTGCCGCCAGCGCAGCTGCAGAACCGCCAGAATACTTTTTCTCATCATTTTCGTAATCCATCAAAAAGGTTCGAGAGTCGCAAGCAGGCTGATGATCACCAGCACTACCGCACCTATCGCCCATTCGAGTTTAGTCATCCAGACAAACCAGGGAGCCGCACGATCTTCATCCTGCCTCATGCGCGGTACAAGAACATAACGATTAGCCAGCGCGATGACCACCATAATCATCACCAGGATGGCTTTGAGCAATAAGAGTTGGCCCCAGTAAGTCGTAAGCGTGGGGGGAAATCCGGTAATCAACAATGCATTAAGCACGCCGCTTGCCAGTACGCCGATCACCGCAAAATGCCCGCACCAGGAAAAACGCATCAGCGCCTGAATAGCCTGGTGTCGCCAACGGCCTTTGATGAGTTGCATACACCAGAGCACCGGCAGTAATCCCCCAAACCACGCCGCCGCACAGATCAGGTGAATTGCGTGATTAGTCTGATGGATTTTCGCCGTTACCCCTTCATTCAACGTCGCATGCCCGACTCCCGCCAGCAGAATAAATTGCGCGGTAGTGAGCATAAACAGCAAACGTGGCATATTCCGCGGTTGCATAAGGGCGACGATCAACGTTACGAGGGCGAGAACAATTTGCCATAACCAGACGCCACCAAACTGCGTTTGCAAAACAGCCAACCAAATGTTTGGCGAAAATACATCTGACCATCCCGCTCCCATCAACCCGCCCTGAACGGCGAGCATTGCAGTGGCACTGATCAAACTCCAGACGGCAGCGTGCTGTTGTAAACGCAGAAAACGCTTCGTCAGCAAGCGACGAATCGTTAAGGGGGCCAGCCAGGCACCGTACATTGCGAAGCCAAAAACCAGCATCAGCGAGGTGAAATGGATAAATCGCAGCGCGATCCAGGTAAACGCCAGCATGATTTATTTCACACTAAAGGTGTAATGTCCTTTCGTTTTATGCCCATCCACCGAAACAACATGCCAGTCAACGGTGTAGGTTCCGGGTTTCAGCGAATCGGCCAGTGGAACAATCAGTTGCTTTTGGTCCTGCTCATTCCGCTTCGCCGGTAATGTTTTAATATTTTCGTTTTTTGGCCCCGTGATTTTTGCACCACTGAATCCTGTTTCAACGCCTTCCGAGAAGTTTAAAGTGATTGCCTGCGGAGCTGCTGTCACTTGTGCATTTGCCGCAGGATACTGATGCGTTAAATGCGCATGTGCCCAGACGGAAGGTGTCACCAACGAAGTGGTCAGGATTGCCAGCGCGTAGCGAAGGGAGCGTGCAGTTGAAGCCATATTATCTATTCCTTTTTGTAATAACTTTTTTACAGAGCATAACCTTGTCTAATGTCTGAGTCGAGGATCATCAATTCCGGCTTGCCATCAAGGCTCACTCTTAGTAACTTTTGCCCGCGAATGATGAGGAGATTAAGAATGCTGAAGAATCTGGCTAAACTGGATCAAACAGAAATGGATAAAGTGAATGTCGATTTGGCGGCGGCAGGGGTGGCATTTAAAGAACGCTACAATATGCCAGTGATCGCTGAAGCGGTTGAACGTGAACAGCCTGAACATTTGCGCAGCTGGTTTCGCGAGCGGCTTATCGCCCACCGTTTGGCTTCGGTCAATCTGTCACGTTTACCTTACGAGCCCAAACTTAAATAAAACTTATACATAGTTACACTTTCTTACATAACGCCTGCTAAATTATGAGTATTTTCTAAACCGCCCCCCATAATTTGCAGTCATTTTGAAAAGGAAGTCATTATGTCGTTCTGGAAAGTTGCAGCAGCGCAATATGAGCCTCGTAAAACCTCACTCACCGAACAGGTAGCTCATCATCTGGAGTTTGTGAGGGCCGCCGCCAGGCAACAATGTCAGCTGTTAGTTTTTCCATCGCTTTCTTTACTGGGGTGTGATTATTCGCGACGTGCCCTTCCTGCCCCACCCGATCTCTCGCTATTAGACCCGCTTTGTTATGCCGCAACGACCTTGCGAATGACCATCATTGCCGGCCTTCCCGTTGAATATAACGATCGCTTTATTCGTGGAATTGCGGTGTTCGCACCGTGGCGAAAAACGCCAGGGATCTACCATCAGAGTTATGGTGCATGTCTGGGCCGTCGTTCCAGAACCATCACGGTGGTCGATGAACAACCGCAAGGTATGGATATGGACCCGACCTGTTCACTGTTTACGACAGGGCAATGTCTGGGAGAACCCGACCTGCTGGCGTCGGCCCGTCGCTTACAATTTTTTTCACATCAGTACTCGATTGCTGTGCTGATGGCAAATGCCCGTGGTAACAGTGCACTATGGGATGAACATGGTCGTCTCATCGTTCGCGCCGATCGTGGTTCATTATTGTTAGTCGGTCAGCGTTCATCACAGGGTTGGCAAGGCGATATCATTCCATTACGCTAGGCTTTTTCGGCCTGGAGCATGCCATGTTGCGCATTATCGATACAGAAACCTGCGGTTTGCAGGGAGGGATCGTTGAGATTGCCTCTGTTGATGTCATTGACGGAAAAATCGTCAATCCCATGAGCCACCTGGTGCGTCCCGATCGTCCTATTAGTCCACAGGCGATGGCGATTCATCGCATCACCGAAGCCATGGTCGCCGATAAACCGTGGATTGAAGATGTGATCCCGCACTATTACGGTAGTGAATGGTATGTCGCGCATAACGCCAGCTTTGACCGCCGCGTACTGCCTGAAATGCCCGGTGAGTGGATTTGCACTATGAAACTGGCCCGTCGTTTGTGGCCAGGGATCAAGTACAGCAATATGGCGCTATATAAAACACGGAAGCTCAATGTACAGACGCCGCCGGGCCTGCATCATCACCGCGCGTTGTATGACTGTTATATCACCGCCGCGTTGCTTATCGATATTATGAACACCTCTGGCTGGACGGCAGAACAGATGGCCGATATCACCGGACGTCCATCGTTGATGACGACCTTCACCTTTGGCAAATACCGTGGCAAAGCGGTTTCCGACGTTGCCGAACGCGATCCGGGCTATCTGCGCTGGTTGTTTAATAACCTCGACAGCATGAGCCCGGAGCTGCGTTTAACACTGAAACATTATCTGGAAAATACTTAATCCGCTGACTGAGCGGGTAATGTTCCCTGTGCCAGCGCGACCAGAAAAGCATATTCCATCGCTACGCCTTCGTACGATTTAAAGCGACCAGATTTACCGCCATGACCTGAGTCCATGTCGGTACAGAGCAATAAAAGATGGTCATCGGTTTTCAGCTCGCGCAATTTAGCGACCCATTTTGCCGGTTCCCAATATTGCACCTGAGAATCGTGTAAACCGGTCGTTACCAGTAAATGCGGATAAACCTGTGCAGTGACGTTGTCATACGGGCTGTAGCTTTTCATATATTCGTAATATTGCGGATCCTGCGGATTCCCCCACTCTTCAAATTCGCCGGTGGTAAGAGGAATTGATTCATCCAGCATTGTTGTTACAACATCAACAAACGGCACCTAGGCGATAACGCCGTGGAACAATTCCGGGCGTTGATTAATCGCAACGCCCATCAACAT
>OMER01001235.1_pt1 | contig 10394 bp, 10 predicted proteins | sample 1645431 | NCBI WGS metagenome assembly OMER01 (sample SAMEA103958144, study PRJEB25191) | human gut metagenome | reverse complement strand
TGCCGGGCTTGACGCCGTTGATGGTGATGCTCATGATGGCTTTCCTCCCAGCCGGGGCGCAATGGGCGCATTCTGGATATCGTTGTTGACCTGGGTGCCGTGGCCGTTGCCGCCCAATCCGTGATAGGCGTCGTAGACACGTTGGGCGCGGAGTTTGAAGTCATTGTCGGCGACGCCGTGGTGGTCGTGCACCATCGTGTCCTGCTGCTGTTCGAGCTTGCACAGCAGAAGCGTGCGCAGCGCCTCGTCTACGAGTTTTTCGTGTTCGCAGCCGCGCCTCATGTCGGCCATTAGCTGCTCATGCTCCGACCTTCGGGTCTCCTCGTCGGCGATCTGCGAGCGCAGGCGGCGAATCTGGTCGCGGCGGGAATCCTGCAATCGCCGCACTTCGCGGGCGAGGTTCGCGCAGCGCGCGCAAAGCAGACCGGCAGCGAATCCCAGAACCGTTTGGAGCACCATCAATATGATGATGGACAAGTCGGATGGAACGCGCGAGCCAATCGAACGGAAAATCACTATCGTCATGGGAAGAAGCCACAGCCATCGCGGCACCAACGCTTGCAAGAAGCGGCTGCCATCGACGACAGCGGACGATGATGCCGCGTTGAATGCTGCGATGGGAAGCATCAGATACCACGCCGGCACCAGGCATGCGCCGCAGTCAAGCATGACAATCAACGTCATCGCAAGCCACGAACCCGACGCGTATTCCCCCACCGCGGCACAACACACCGCCACAAGCGCGCCGCACATCAGGTCGAGGCCGACGTCTCCGGATGCGTATACGCCCATGATCATGCCCATGGCCAGGAACACGGCTTGGAACAGCAACCGTTTCATGCCGCCTCCCGTCCGCCGATTCGTGTCTGATTGGTTCGCTTGCTTCCAGAGTAATGTACATGGCGCATGGCACAGCCGGCGGCATCAACGAAGGTGACATTTGTCATGTTCGAAAGTGACATCATTCCGGCAATTGTGACTACGCGCACCATGTCGGGGGCATCCGGCGGCACGACAATGGAATCAGAGGCATGGAGCACGAGAAAGGAGCTCGTCATGGGTGGACGCATGAATGACGCTGCCGATGCGGTCAGCGCGGTCAAGGTCTCGAAACTGGTGAAACGTTACGGAGACATGCTGGCGCTCGACTATTTCGATCTCGACGTGCATCAGGGGGAAATCTTCGGCCTGCTGGGGCCTAACGGCTCAGGCAAGACCACGGCGATCAACTGCATACTTGCGTTGCTCACGTTCGATGAGGGCACTGTGCGCGTGTTCGGCGAGCCGATTAGCCCTACCAGCTATGCGTTGAAGCGGCGTATCGGCATTGTGCCGCAGAACGTGGCCGTGTTCAACGAATTGACCGTCGAGGAGAACATCGATTATTTCTGCTCGCTGTATGTTTCCGACAAGGCAAAACGTCGCATGCTCGTGGACGAGGCGTTGGATTTCGTAGGATTGCGCGATTACCGTACCTATCGTCCGGCGAAACTGTCCGGCGGTCTGCTGCGTCGTCTTAATATCGCCTGCGGCATCGCCCACAAGCCGGATCTGATCTTTTTCGACGAGCCGACCGTGGCCGTCGATCCACAAAGCCGCAATGCGATTCTCGAAGGTATCCAACGACTTAACCGCGAAGGCGCGACGGTGATCTACACCAGCCATTACATGGAGGAGGTCGAGCAGATCTGCGACCGCATCCTCATCATGGATCATGGCCGGCATCTGGCTCTTGGCACCGCGGAGGAACTTAAGGCGATGATCAGCACCGGCGAACGCATCAGCATCGAAACCGATGATCTGGGAGGGCGCTCAGATTCGGCCGATACGACGCTTGCGCGATTGCGCGCATTGCCGTTCGTGACCAACGCCGACTATGACGGCCATGAGCTGACGGTGAACTGCCGCCAGGGCGATCACAATCTCATCGACGTACTGCAGCTGTTGGAGCACGAGGGCACGAATATCGGGCATCTCTCCAGTCGCCAGCCGACGCTCAATGATGTGTTCCTGGAACTGACCGGCACCGCGTTACGCGACTGACTTGGCTTGCAAGGCTTGTGGCAAATCGAAAGGCATGTGACATCATGTGGCAGACGTTACTGATCAATCTCAAACTGCATTTGCGGGAGAAAACGCAACTGTTCTGGCTGTTCGCCTTCCCCATCATCCTGGCCACCATGTTCAACGGCATGTTCGGCAACATCGCGGAAAGTTTCGAGCTGCACACACTTGACGTGGCCGTGGTCGAAGATAACGCGTGGAAGACGTCCTATGGGGCGCAGACGCTGATCGAAGGCATTTCATCCGAATCGTCTGCATTATCGGACAATCACGTGAAAGTGAGTGCCGATGGCAAGAATGGAACGGGACTCATCAACACGACCAAGGTGAAATCGATTGCGCAGGCGGAACAGCTGCTGGCCGACGGCACCGCGCAAGGCATGCTGCGAATCGATGATGGCAGATTGCGATTCTCCGTCTCACAGTCGACGCAATCGTCCGTGTCCGATGTGATGGCGTCGAGCAGCGGCTTGGATATTTCGCTGACGGTGCTGGGCAACATCGTGGACCTGTACAACCGCAACACCGATGTGGTGGTGGACATTGCGAAGCACAACCCCGAAGCTCTGATGAATGGCAAGGTGACCGGCAGCATCGGTTCGGCGAATGGCTATACAAAGGAAATCCAGCTGACGAATTTTAAACCGAGCGGTACGGCACGATATTACTATGCACTGCTGGGATTGGCCGCGTTGATGGCCATGAGCTTCGCCATCAACGTAGTGACGATGACGCAGGCGAACCTTTCCGCTTTGGGTGTCCGCCGTTCCGTTTCGCCGCTTCCGAAATCGCAGCAACTGCTGGCTGGATTCCTGTCCAGTTGGCTGTGTTCGTTCCTGAGTCTGACCGTGGCCATGCTGTATATCCGGTTCGTCTGTCATATTTCGTTGGGCGGACGTGAATGGGCTGGTGTGGGAGCATGTCTCATGGCTTCGTTCGCGGCGAGCGCATTCGGCACGTTGCTTGGCGCGCTGCCGAAGATTCCAACCGGCGCCAAGCAGGGGCTGTGCACGGCGATCGCCTGCACGTTGTCATTGTTCTCCGGACTGTACGGTTCGTTCGCCATGCAGTTGAGCGACTTGATCGCCCAGCGCACACCGGTGCTGAGTCTGCTCAATCCGGCGCAGCAGATCACGAACCTGTTCTACGACATCCTCTATTACGACAATTTCAAACCGTTCTTCACCACCGCCGGCATCCTTGCCGCGATGAGCCTGGTCTGCCTTGCTGCGGCGACCGTTCTGTTGAGGAGGCAACGCTATGAATACCTGTAAGACGGCGCTGAGAATTCTCAAATCACGCAAGATGTACCTGGTCATCTATTTGGGGTTCATCGGCATCATGATGTTCGCCATCAGCTGGCAGATCATGCGTGGCTCGATGACGGGTGGCGATGAGGTGTTCCATCCCGATACGGCACGTGTGGCGGTGATCGACCGCGATGGCGATGCCGATGGTATTTCATCCGCGCTGCGTTCCTATCTTGCGTTGGATGGCGAGATGGTGGACCTTGCCGACGATTCCGAAGCGTTGCAGCAGGCCGTCGCTTCGAACTATGTCGATTTGATCGCAATTGTGCCGCACGGCTTCGCTTCGGATTATCAGAAATATCTGGATGGTTCGTCAAATGACCAACCGACTGTCGAAACCGTTGTCAGCTACACTTCCGGAGCAGGCTCCCTTTCGCAGCTGGAAGTCAACGAATTCCTGTCATTGACACGCACCGCGTACTTGGGTCAAGCCGGGAAGCAGCAGTCGATGGAAACGGCCATGCGGACGGCGTTGGATACCGCGAAAGCAGATGCCAAGACGTCGAAAATAGCGGTGGTGCAATCGCCATCCGCAGATACTGATAATACCAAGCCGGCGGCATCCGCATTCGCCGGCACCATCAAAACGGGACTCTATCCGTTGCTGCTGGTCATGCCGATCTGCACGTTCCTGGTGATTGGCACCTTCAATGACAGTGAGATTCGTCGCCGCCTGTATTCGTCGCCGACGCGTCTGGTGTCGTTGCAGATGCAGGAGATGCTCACCTGCGCCGCCTTCGGCTTGGTGGTGTGCGTGGGTTACACGGCGGCGACATTGGTCTTGATGGTGGCCGCAGGAGTGCCGTTCGACGGGATTACATCCACGAATGTGGCTTTGACGTTCGTGTCGCTGCTGGCGTACACGTTGATGGCAATCGCCTGCGGTTTCCTTCTGGGGTCGGTTGGTTTCTCGGAAATGGCGGTCAATGCGTTCGCCAACGTATTCGGTCTGCTGTGCATGTTCACGTCGGGTATGGCATTCCCCATCGATATGATGCCCGAACCGATGATCATGATCGGCAAGCTGCTGCCGGGATGGTGGCTGTGCGTGTCCATCGACAACGTGTTCGGGCTTGGCACGGCGGCCGCAACCGGTGTGGATTATGGTTCTTGGGCATCGTCGGTCGGCTTGGTGGCATTGTTTGCAGTGGCGTTCATCTGCCTTGGTCTGGCATTGGGGCGTATCCGTCGCACACGCCCGTCCTTGGCCTCCCCCACCACCACGCAGTTGGCCAAGTAAATCCCCAAGTGTTCCGTTCCATCGGCCGAGTCCCGATGGAACGGAACATCCGCCTTTGCCGTAGGCTCTCAATCAAATCGGATGGAACCGGACGAAATCGGACTAGGCTGAAAGCATGATCGACCACATTACACTTCATGTTTCGAACGCGGAACGCAGCATCGCATTCTATACGAAAGCTCTGTCTCCGCTCGGATACATTCCCAAAGCCCATCACGAACCGACCATCGGTTTCGGCGTGGATGACGGCACGCCCCGTTCGGATTTCTACATCTCCCCGATGGACGATCCGGCGCAACAGCCGATTCCCACGCATATCGCCTTCCGCGCAACGAACGAACAAGCGGTACGCGACTTTTATGAAGCCGCGATCACGGCAGGCGGAATGGATAACGGCAGACCCGGACCACGTGCCTACCATTCCGGATATTACGCGGCCTTCGTGCTCGACCCCGACGGCAATAACATCGAAGCTGTCACAGACTGGTCGCACACAAGCCAATCATGAAATCGGCCGCCGAATCGCAAAAAGTCATCGGGTGACATTGCGCAGCCAACGGTACTTGCGGTAGTGCAACAACGCGGGAACCATTTTGATGCATTCGTCGGTGTTGAGCAGCGCATACACCACCAACACGGGCAGTTTGAACACGAACGCGGCCAACAGCCCGACCGGCACCACAATCAGCCACATGACGATGGCATCGCACATGAGACCGAACTTCGCATCGCCGCCGGCTGGAAAAATACCGGCGATCGTCAGATTCGTCATGCATCCGCATGCCGCGTAATATGCGCAGACGAACAGCATGACCGACAGGTACCGTGTGGCTTCGGGCGTAAGGTTCGCCCATTGCAAAGCCAGCGGACGCGCCGCGACAATCAACAGTCCCGTCGCGGTACCGACCACGGCCACCAGCACGCACATCCTGTCGCCCATCGCCTTCGCCTGTCGGAAATCTCCACGTCCCAGCAGATTGCCGACCAAAATGCCGCCGGCATTGCCCAGACCAAGGGACAGGCACACCAGCAGATCCTTGACGATATTGGCGATGGAATTGGCGGCGACTGCGTCCGCACCCAAATGTCCCATGATCACGGTGTACATGGTGAAACCACATCCCCACACCAATTCATTGCCAAGCACCGGCAGGCTGTATTTCCAGAAATCCTTCTGCAACGGCCCATCGGGATGCAGCACATGGCCAAGTCGCAGGTGGGGGCCACGACGGGTCGCCACGACCGACCATGTCAGCTCAATCGCACGCGAAATCACCGTGGATATAGCCGCGCCGAAAATGCCAAGCGCGGGAATGCCGAGACTGCCGATACCGTAAATCAGCGCCGCGTTCAACACGACGTGCACGATCACGCCAACCGTGCTGACCGTCATGCCCATCACCGCGGAACCGGTGTTCTTCATCAGACACAGGTACATCTGGGACAGGCCGATGAACAAGTACGACAATGACGAAATCCGCAGATATCGCGCGCCAAGCATGATCAGCGTGCCGTCATTGGTCATGATGGACATCAACTGTTCCGGCACGAGCAGTGCCGCCAGGAAGAACGCCGTCGACAGCATTCCGGCATACAGCATGACGAATCCCAGCACGCGTTCCACCGCGTCACGGTTGCCGGCACCCCAATACTGCGCCACGAGAATGCTCATGCCCAGGGTCAGGGCCGCAGTGAACAGGCTGAACAGGAACTGGAACTGCGTGGCGAGCGAGACGGCGGCCAACTCGTTTTGCCCTACCCCCGACAACATCAGCGTGTCGGCGCAGGACGACAACGACAGCATGAGCTGTTGGAAAGCGATAGGCAAAGCCAATTTGAATACATGGCCGAGGAATTCCCAGTCCGGCATGATGGTGCGCACGATAGTCTCCATTGGAATACAAGCCCGTTTCAGACGACGGGCAAACGAAAACGCCGGGATATGTAGGCCGACCAGCCTTATCCCGACGTTGGGCCGAATATTGGGCGAGGTTTTACAGCGAATCCTTCCATGCGCGGTATTCGGCGGCCTTGCCCTCCCAGTATTCACGGTCCGCATCAGTGATCTTGCGAATCACATGGCACGGGTTGCCCACGGCCACCGAATGGGATGGGATATCCTTGGTCACCACGGAGCCTGCACCGATCACCACATCATCGCCGATGGTAACGCCCGGACAGACCACCACGCTGCCGCCGAACCACACGTCATTGCCGATGGTGATCGGACGGGCGCCTTCCGGACCGGAAGCGCGTACGGCCGCATCGATTGGATGGTATGGCGTGTACAGGCCGACGCGCGGGCCGAAGAAGACACGGTCGCCGATGGTGATTCTCGCCACGTCGAGGAAGATGCAGTCCATATTGGCATAGAAGTTGTCGCCGATATACGTGTTGCAGCCGTAATCGCAGTTGAATGGCGGTTCAAGGAACGCGCCTTTGCCGAGTGAACCGAACAGTTCGCGGAACAGCCTGTCACGTTCCTCGAACGCGTCGTATGCGGACGTGTTGATGGCGTGCACCAAGCGGCGTTTACGCATGTTCGCTTCACGCTGCATATCACCGCAAATATACAATTCGCCGGAAAGCATGCGTTCCCACTCGTTCGTAGGCACCGCCGCATTATCCACGGCAACGGCCGCACCTTCATTCTCCGCCATTGAAAGCTCCTTGTGAATCTGTTTGTCAATCGTTTGACGTCCTTTGACACCATTCAACACCACCAACATCGACGGCAGCACTCGCAATGTTGTAGAATCATCCTTGTTCTTTGCATTATCTACCGTTTATTAGAGTAGTCATGAACACTGCCGATGAAGACGCACAGATGGAACGGGACGAATGGGCCTCCCGTGAGGTGATGCCCATCACCAATTGGGGTCGCCGACCCGATGGTTCGGAGATAGTGCAGTATGACGCGCCGATGTTCTTCTCCTTCACCGAGCATTCGCTGCTCCACCAGTACCCCCATATGCGTGCGGAATGCCATTGGCATGTCGACCTTGAACTCACCTACATCATCCATGGGCATATGTGGTATTTCGTCAACGGAGAAACAGTCCGGCTCGATGAGGGGCAGGCGATTTTCGTCAACTCACGTCAGCTGCATTACGGTTCCACCAAGGACGGTTCCGATTGCGAATTCTCCTGCACGTTGCTCAATCCGGCTAAAATGTGCGCCTCATTCGAAGTGTACGACCGTTTCATCGCGCCGTTGATGGCGGAGAACACGATGCCATATGCCGTCATCACCGACGACACGGCCCCCGGTCGGCGGCTGCTTGCCACCATCCGACAGCTTCATGCGGCGAAATTCGGTCCGCTGGAGCGGTCAGAGCGGTCAGCCAAACCGTTGCCCGCCGACGATATGACGCTAACCGACAATACCGAGGCGTTGACGGTGCTCAGCTGTTTCTATGCGGTCGTCCGCGACATACTGGCGATCGCCGGCAGTCATTGCGCGACTTCCACAGCGCCGCACCCCCGCATCGTGACGCTACGCAAGATGATCGATTACGTGCAGAGATATTACGTGCGTCCGATCACCTTGAAGCAAATCGCATCGGCCGGATCGGTGGGACGCACCACTTGCGCATCGATATTCCGCGAATCGCTCAACCAGTCGCCGATCGAATTCGTCAACGACGTGCGCGTGCGCGCCGCAGCCAACCTGCTGGTAACGAGCTCGCTGCCTATCGCCACGGTCGCCAAACAGACCGGTTTCTCATCCGCCAGTTTCTTCTCCCGCACCTTCCACCGGTTCATGGGCGTCACCCCCATCACGTACCGAACCACGCATACCAAGCGGAAATCCGAGGAATAAAAACAATCGGCTGCATGCCCCACGCCGTCACGCATAAGGACACGCAGCCGATTGCGTCACATCAAGCCGGAAAGGACACGTTCACTTCCTCTTCAGTCCGCGGGCGATGGAGGCGTTGCGCACCTCGACCGTGCCGTCGGTGGCGAAGACGCCCAACGACTCGCCCGGACGCTCGTACATGCGCACGTTCAACGCCACCCCATCCACGTACAACGTGCCGATGGTGTCGTCGACGACGAGACGGATGTGGTACGTATGCCCCGCCTCGAGGCCGATGTTCATGACGTGGATTGGCAACGGTGTGTTGGACGGTTTCTTAGAGGACGAGTCCCTGTTCGGTGAATTCCTTCGGACTCCGGTATCCGAGGGTGGAGTGGAGTCTTTGGTTGTCGGACCGCCACACATAGTCGTCGGGGTCGGAGCGTAGTTGTTCCAGGCTGGTGTAGTGGTTCCGGTATATGAGCCCCTTCTTCAGGAGCCTGTTGGTGGATTCGACCACGGCGTTGTCGTACGGGTCGCCCTTCCCTGACGGCGATCTTCTGATGTCGAACACGTCGAGCAGCTCGTCGATTCTCGCGTTGTCGAACCCGCCGCCCCGGTCGGCGTGGAACACCTGGACGTCCGCCGGCGGGAAGTCGAGCGTGGCGAACGCGCCCAATACCAGGCTCGCGTCCCGGGTCCGCCCGGCGGAATGGCCGACGATGCCCCTGTCCGCCAGGCCGGCCGGCAGACACACGTACGCCCATCCTCCGCCGACGCGGACATAGGCAAGATCGCCCGCCGGACGCGTGTGCGGGGCGTAGCCGTCGAACCCGCGGTCCAGCAGGTTCGCGAGCCTGGCCTCGTCGGCCCGCGTCCCGTGCGGTTCGGACCGTCCGCGCGCGTACGCGCTCGTCATGCCCTGTTCGCGCATGATGTTGCCGATGCGTCTCCTGGACGCGGTGACGCCCTTCCTTTCCAGGGCGGCCTTGATCTTCCTGGCGCCGTGGCGTTCGCGGCCGTCGCGCCGGACCGCGCGCACGTCGCCGGCGATCGGATCCGCACGCTCCGTCCCGGGATGCCCGGTCATCCAGTAACAGGTGGAGCGGGGAACGCCCAGTATCCCGCATCGCGCCGATATCGGGCAGCGGGCGGCGTCGGCCCGTATCACGCCTGCCTTCGTGCGAATACCGGCGCCGCTTGTTCTGAAACGTCCACCTCCATCTCCAACTGTCTGTTGCGCTTGCGCAGCTCGATCAGCTCGTTCTGCTCAGGGGTGCGGTTGTCGGCGGCTTTCGCGGAGCCGCTGTCGCGGATGCCCTGGACCCAACGGTGCAGCGTGGAACGCGAGATGTCGTACTCGTCCTTGATCTCGCGCGCCGGCTTGCCGTTCTCGTACAACTGCACGATCTGCCGCTTGAACGACTCCTCGTAGTGGCGTGGATGTTTCGGGTCGGCCATCGTCGGCCTCCAACCTCATGTCGATCGTCCCCCATCGAACTGTCTAACACAATGTAGCCAATCCAGAAGCCGGACCGGAGTGGGATGGGGAATCCGCCTGCACGACCGATTCCGCGCCGGCGCCTCCTCCGCCTTTGGGATGCCAGTAGGAAATGCCGGCAGGAGGATGGGACGCGCTGAACGAGCGCGTGGCGACCTTGCCCCACCCTGTCCCGTCTTCGCTCGTGTGGACCGTGTCCCCGTTCACCTGTTCCACGACGGCCACATGACCGTACACGCTACTGGAACCGCCGGCGCCCGGATTGAACACGATAATGCCACCCGCCTGTGCGCCCTGCTCCCAGCCAGCGTTCCTGGCGCTCGTGTCCCATTCGCCGCCATTACCCCAATACTGGCCGATGTCATGTCCCAATGACTTCTGCCGCATGCACGCCCACCAGGTGCATTGGAACCCATAATCGTATGGTGCGCAGAAACTCACCTGCCCAGGCCACATCTGCTTGATCTGATCCTGGTG
>OMER01001214.1_pt1 | contig 10606 bp, 9 predicted proteins | sample 1645431 | NCBI WGS metagenome assembly OMER01 (sample SAMEA103958144, study PRJEB25191) | human gut metagenome | reverse complement strand
CTGGCCTGCCGGATGCCGGGGTATTCGAGCGTCGCCTGCTCAATATCCCGCAGGTTCAGAACCTTCCCCTCCATTCCCGGGAAAACCATCTTCAGGGTGCGGGCAGGAAGGTCAGCGCCTTCCGCCCGGATTTGCTGCAGCCTGCCTTCCATGACCGTTATGTGCAGTACGCCCCCTGAAAGGTCCTGCTCTGTCAGAAAGGCCCGGCTGGTGATATATCCCCGGCGTATATAGCCGTCCGTCACGGCATCCGTGACCGCGGTCAGCCCCGTGATATTCAGACACTGATTCACCCACGGTGCCACCAGTCTGTCGGTTTCTGCAGACGTCAGTCGGGTGGCCCCACTGACAACAATGCTTGACACCGTAAAGCAGGGACCTTCAGTACCGGCAGACGTTTCCGGAGACGGCGTGATGGTCAGCGGCGCACTGCGCTCCAGCGCATCACGCTGACGCTGGTTTTCATCCAGCAACTGCTGCTGTTGCTGCTGAATTGCACTGCGGTCACCCGGAGACAGCATGGCTGCCGGAGACGAAAATGCGGGGATGAAACAACCAGAAAAAACGGAGAGGGAGAGATAGCATATCCACGGAGAGCCGCGCCGGAACATATCACAACAGGGGACAGACAACGCACGGGATAAAAGGGACGTTTTCGTCAGAATGTTGTTCTGCCGGCGCTGCATGTTCTCCCCGTATTCTGGCCTGTGTGATGCCAGTGTAAATTCATGTCAAAAAGTGTCAGTAAAGAAATTTACATCAGAAGAGAAGCATTTTTGAACAGTAACCCGGTAAAATATCAGGAAAAATCGAAGAAATGTGATAAAGGACGTATTTTTGGCTGTGACGAGGGCAAAACCCTGTTCCGGTTACCGGTCATGCTCCGGCCCCCACAGACTATTTTGCGTCAGGAGTAATATACAGGGATATGACGAGTTGTTCCGGTTATGTTGTCATACACGTCCACAGAAGCCGTCGCAATCCGCATCCCGTACTTTCTCAGCCTCAGGATATCTGCCGCAATGCGCTGGCTGCCGAACCAGAACAGGCCGTCCAGTGCGCTCACCTGCAATCCTGTCTCCAGCGCATACTTCAGCCGTTGACGGGGCGCTTTCACTTCCCGGGCAATTTGCTGCCATGGCGATGATGTATTTTCACTCCCAACCATCCGGCGAATACGATGAGACAGATGATACCGGAATATATCCGGCACACCAGAAAGACTGGCTTTCAGGCTGTACACGCAGCCAAACCGTTTATCGTTGAACACCACATTTTTCTGGCTGATATCCCATGCTTCCCGAAGTGTAACAATCAGCTGTGGCGTCCGGGTTAAAAGCAGACGAAAAGGCAGTTCAAAACTGGTGACGTAATCCACATTCAGCAATGTAATATGCAGCCGTTCTTCTGCCCCGCCTCAGTCTGCCGACACTCCTCCAGGACATCCTGCCACTGCTGGCGAAGACGTGAGGATTAATTCCGCCAAGGTAAAACAGTATTTATCCGCCATAGAGTCAATTCGTGTACACATACTGAAAAGAATTCCGTATAAAGATTCAGCAGACAAAACTTTATCAGTCTGTAAAAATTAACGGAAGAGTTGATATTTCTCCCGATCATCACCGGATAATTGTTGCAATAACCAGTGGCATCAGAGACTGAACAGCTGTTTTTAACGCAACGTATTGCTCTGATGTATCAGGCCGGACAACCCGAAAACAGCCTTTCACCCTGCATTGTCCGCCAGCGCTTATTACCAGCCACGTCTGTTGCAGTAAATTAATCAGTTGAGAACATTCTTCATCAATCGTGACGCTGGCTCGCGCATGGCAGAAAAGGTCCTGACTGAGCAACAACAGGCATCGTATTGTTGCTGCTCCATGTTGTTTATATGAACGCATCCCGTTTGCAAGGCTTCCGTGTTTTTGACGTTGACGGTAGATTGCTGCTCTATATCCCTATTGCAGCCGGTGCTGCGGGCCTCGATGAGATTCGCTGACTCTCGCCTTATTCACGCAACGAGCTTTAAGCTCAGAAAAACATCCAAGTTTGGTGAGTCACAGTCTTACGTGTCGTTGTCATCAATATAGGAATGGATAATCTGGAGAGCGACACTGCGGGCTGATATTGCGGTTTTACGGCAAGTTTTTAGCATCCGCTTCTACGCCAAATACCTGAAGTAGGAATGGATGCGTTAGCAGCACACATCCGGATCTGCGCGGGGAATAGCCGGAAACGGCTATCCCTACCACAATAGCTAACTTTGCAATAGTGCCCTTTTAGGCTCATGTACTCTGACGTAATTCTATCTGGTAGTTGAATTGCACGATACGCGACTCTTCTGATTCATCATGATTATTATTCAATAGTCCAATCAGTAACTTACCCGTCTCTATCCCCATTTTTTTGTAGTCAATACGGATGGATGTCAAGGTTGGGTGTGTTTGATCGCAACTGTCTGAACCGTCAAGACAAGCTACAGCGATATTTCCAGGGATTTTTAACAAACGCCGCTGACACTCAAACATGATACCCAGCGCAATCTCTTCGTGGCTGCAAATCACAGCATCCAGCTCTGGTTGTCGCAGTAATATCTCGTTTAATGCGTAACGCCCCAATTGCAGACTTGCGGCATCCGGCATTGTGATAACAAGATCAGTGTTCTGGTAATGGCTCAGCATTGCTTTATGCCAGCCGTTCAGTTGCTGACGTTGCAGGCGGTTTTCCATATGCGCACCGATAAATCCGATATTCTTATAACCCTGCTCCAGCAGATGTTCGGTCAGTTTATGTGATGCTTCAAAAAATGCTGTTTCGATGGTAATTTGAGCCGGACTGAAAGGGGAACCGACAACGTTAACGGTAGGTATATTTGTTTTCTCGAGTATCTGGTGAGTTTTATCAGCCAACTGAGAACCAAAAATAACTAACGCCGCCGGGTTGCCTTGAAGAAGCGTCATCAGAATTTCAGCTTCTTTGAGCTGATTATACTCATGACACCCAAGCAGTAGCTGGAATTCATTTTTATTAAGCACCTGCTGCAACGACTGCATAAAGCGGGAGCTGGCTTTATCTGTCAGGGAAGGAACCAGTACGGCGACTGTATGACTGTGACCAGATGCAAGGGCGCCAGCAGTTCTGTTGGGAATATAACCCAACTCTTCTACGGCCTGTTCTATCTTTTCCCTCAGCTTGTCAGAAACCTGTTCCGGTGTTCTCAGCGCGCGGGAGACGGTCATGGTTCCGACACCTGCAAAGTTAGCGACCTCCTGCAGCGTCACCCGTCCGGTACCACGGCGCTTACGTGTTTTTTCCATTTCGACTCCATGGATAATTACAACCAGCTGTTTTCATTACTTTTATTTTACCATTACTCTTTCCAGTTTTTGCCCACGGTAGCAAATATCCTGTTGCATTGTATATGCAGGAACCGAATATAGCCAAAGCATGGCGGCAGAGAAATGATAGCGCTATCACAAAGATTGGTAGCGTTATCAGATAGCGCTATCAAATGCGACAATCATCACATTAATTAATGCGTAAAATATCTACTCTCCTGTTAATTATCATCGGGAGTTATCAGTCGTATGTTAAAAAATCTATTAAATACAGAGGTCGTTCAGGTCGTGGAACAGGTCAAAGACTGGCGGGAAGCCGTGGCGATTTCATGCCGACCGTTGATTGAAAACGGTTCTATCGAACCGCGTTATGTTGATGCGATCTATCACTCGCACGACACTATCGGTCCGTACTATGTGGTTGGCCCTGGTATTGCGATGCCTCATGCGCGCCCGGAAGAGGGGGCTAACAAGCTGTCATTAGCACTGACCCTGATCCCTTCAGGTGTGAATTTTGATGCCGATGAAAACGATCCAGTGAAATTACTGATTGTGCTGGCTGCAACCGACAGTACCAGCCACATTGAAGCGATTTCTCAACTCGCCAAGTTATTCGATAACGAAAAAGACATACAGGCTATTTTGACGGCCAAAACGACGCAGGACATTTTGTCTGTTATTGCGCGCTATTAATTCTGAGGAACATTTATGAAAATTACAGTGGTTTGCGGTAACGGCTTAGGCACCAGCCTGATGATGGAAATGAGCATTAAAAGCATTTTGAAGGATTTGTCCATCAGCGCTGATGTTGATCATGTCGACCTGGGCTCCGCGAAAGGGACGCCGAGTGATATCTATGTCGGCACCAAAGATATTGCCGAGCAGTTAGTCGCGCAGTCTGTCGCAGGCAAAATCGTCGCCCTGGAAAATATGATTGATAAGAAAGCCATGAGAGAACGTTTGTCCGTGGCATTAACCGAATTAGGCGCACTGTAAGCTGGGGGCGATATGGATTTCTTTCGTTTTTTGATGAGCGATGTACTTTCCGAACCCGCGGTGCTGGTCGGTTTAATCGCCCTGATTGGCCTGATTGCACAGAAAAAACCGGTAACCGAATGCATTAAAGGTACCGTCAAGACCATTATGGGGTTTGTGATTTTAGGCGCAGGGGCGGGTTTAGTTGTGTCGTCACTGGGTGACTTCGCAAACATTTTCCAGCATGCCTTTGGTATTCAGGGTGTCGTGCCGAACAATGAAGCCATTGTTTCCGTAGCGCAGAAAAGCTTCGGGAAAGAAATGGCGATGATTATGTTCTTTGCGATGGTTATCAACATTATGATTGCCCGTTTCACACCGTGGAAATTTATCTTCCTGACCGGTCATCACACGTTGTTTATGTCGATGATGGTAGCGGTAATTCTGGCAACAGCAGGCATGACCGGCGTTACGCTTATAGCCGTTGGCTCTTTGGTTGTTGGCGTGGCAATGGTCTTTTTCCCGGCTATTGCGCATCCGTACATGAAGAAAGTGACCGGTTCTGATGACGTTGCCATCGGCCACTTCTCAACATTATCTTATGTATTGGCCGGTTTCATCGGCAGCAAGTTTGGTAATAAAGAGCACTCGACTGAAGACATGAATGTGCCGAAAAGTCTGCTGTTCTTGCGCGACACGCCGGTTGCTATCTCTTTTACCATGAGCATAATTTTCCTGGTGACGTGCCTGTTTGCGGGTGCAGATGCGGTGAAAGAGCTTAGCGGTGGTAAAAACTGGTTCATGTTCTCTATCATGCAATCCATTACCTTCGCAGCTGGCGTGTACATCATTCTGCAGGGTGTGCGCATGGTGATTGCGGAGATTGTCCCGGCATTCAAAGGTATTTCAGACAAGCTGGTTCCGAATGCCAGACCTGCTCTCGATTGCCCGGTCGTCTTCCCTTACGCACCTAACGCTGTACTGGTTGGTTTCCTGAGTAGCTTTGCTGCAGGTTTAATCGGTATGTTCACGTTGTATCTGCTGAACATGATCGTGATTATTCCTGGTGTGGTGCCGCACTTCTTCGTAGGTGCAGCTGCAGGGGTATTCGGTAATGCAACGGGTGGACGTCGTGGTGCGATTTTGGGTGCCTTCGCTCAAGGCTTGCTTATTACCTTCCTGCCAGTATTCTTATTGCCGGTGCTGGGTGATATTGGTTTTGCTAACACCACCTTCAGTGATGCTGACTTTGGCGCACTGGGTATTTTGTTAGGGATTATCGTTCGCTAATATTTTGATGACATTAATATCCTCCAGGATTTCAGGAACGTGGAGGATATTAATTCCTCTTGTTTTCTCCATTTTTCTTTCTTCCAGTCAGGACTGCATCCGATTAATTGTAAGCGCTCCGAGAAGTACGTAGCGTAAGGATTATTTTACAGCTGAGAAGTTTCAGTGCAGCAGTTCATGCACACGGTTCGACGGCTAGTCATTGATCTTCATAATTACCTCGCGTAAAAAACGGGGTAAGGCCGCTCATCCCAGCGTCATCTCCACAGGTAATAATTCAACGCCAATGCCAGAAGAGTTCGTTAACGGAAGACGCCGTGATATACGCCCTTTGATCAGCGAGAGCCTGAGCCATTTGAACAGGAGGTTATCATTGATATCGTGTTCCCTGGCAATACGGGCAACAGAGGCTCCTAGTTGTGAAGCCAGTTTAACCATTTGAAGTTTAAACTCATTTGAAAATGTTCTGCGGGGTTCTGCGGATAATATTTTCTGTTCCATAACAGGTGTCCACTAGTTGATGAAAAGGTGGGCACCTACGTTACCAATACTGGCTTAATGGCTACATACGGCGGTCAGTTTACGCTTACCATGTATCTGGCGAGTGAAGCTTTATGTCGTGTTCTGGCGTGTCCTGTGTTAGTTAGAACACGCCATCGATGGTCAGCAGGTTCATATTGCACCAGAGCGGATACAGCGTGGTGTTATGTCAGGGCTGCGCTGTTTACGTGAACACGTGGCGTACGGCCCCGCTTCCTGGCCCTGCTGGGCATGGATCACGGCGCGACAAAGGGGCGACTACCTGGCAGCATGTGTCCAGCCGGTTCACAATCTGGTGAAGGTTCCTTACGCTCATGGGCCATACTGATAATTCACCAGGCCATCATTTCCAGAGGAAGACGCCGTTTGCGTAGCGTGACAGTGTCGGACTCTTCAGGGCTGTGGGTAATCAGTTCCGGGGCAAGATAGTCGCAGAGGGTTACGCAGAGAATAGTAACTGGACACTGGATCGATCAACCGATCCTTAACTGAGCGGCATGACAGCTTTCTGATGGTTTTTTTTTGATAATCTTCACATTGTGCTTCTTTTCTGTTGGATAATCTTTGTACTTGATGGTGTACTAGGTATCCCATTATGCAGTTAAGTGAAGGTGATTAAAAATGCAATGTGAATTTAAAGGGGTCATATCAGCATTACCCACTCCTTATGACCAATCCCAGCAAATCGATATGGAGAGTCTTCGAAAACTGATCCGTTTTAATATCGAACAAAATATTAAGGGATTGTATGTTGGAGGCTCTACTGGAGAAGCATTTCTTCAGAATGTTGCAGAGCGAGAAAAAATTCTTGAAACAGTAGCCGATGAATCAGATGGAAGACTGACACTTATAGCGCATGTGGGCGGAATCAGTACGGCAGAAAGCGAGGTACTTGCAAAAGCTGCAAAAAAATACGGATATCATGCTATATCTGCTGTTACTCCATTTTATTATCCTTTTTCATTTGAAGAGCATTGTATCCATTACAGGAAGATTATTGATTCTGCAGATGGACTTCCGATGGTAGTTTATAATATACCGGCTCTTAGCGGAGTGCGTTTTTCTTTAGATCAGATAAATGAGCTTGTCACAATACCCAGGGTTTGTGCATTAAAACAGACATCCGGTGATTTATTCCAGATGGAACAAATCAAAAGGAATCATCCAGAGCTTGTGTTATATAATGGTTACGATGAAATATTTGCATCAGGGTTAATTGCAGGTGCAGATGGGGGAATCGGTAGTACATATAATATAATGGGGTGGCGTTATCTTGAAATATTTGAAGCAGTCAAAAACAATGATGTGATTAAGGCGAAGGAAATGCAAGTAGCCTGTAACCAGGTTATTGACACTCTTATTCAGAGTGGTGTCCTGGCAGGTATAAAAACTCTTCTTTACTATATGGGGATTATAAATACTCCTGTATGCAGAAGTCCTTTTTCTCCGGTAAAGGAAAAGAATCTGGATGTATTATCAAAACTTGCAGAGCGACTGTTCGAAGAACATGACAGAAACAAAAAAATGAAAATAATCTGAATAATTGCAAGATTGTTATATAGGTGAAAATGAATGATAACACTGGCTGTTGATATAGGAGGAACGAAAATTTCAGCGGCGTTGATATCTGATGACGGTTCATTTTTGCTGAAAAAACAGATATCAACACCTCATGAAAGATGTCCTGACGAAATGACAGGGGCTTTACGTCTACTGGTTTCTGAAATGAAGGGAACAGCGGAGCGATTTGCAGTAGCATCAACAGGGATTATTAATAATGGAGTATTGACAGCTCTGAATCCAGACAATCTTGGAGGGCTGAAAGAGTATCCTCTGAAAAATATAATGGAAGATATAACTGGTTTAAATGGAAGTGTGATAAATGATGCCCAGGCAGCCGCATGGGCAGAATATACAGTTTTGCCGAAAGAAATTTGTGATATGGTTTTTATAACCGTTTCTACGGGGGTTGGAGGGGGAATTGTAGTTAACAGAAAATTATTAACAGGTGTTTCTGGATTAGCCGGACATGTTGGGCATATATTGTCCGGAGTAACGGATACAGAATGTGGATGTGGTCGTCGGGGATGCGTTGAAGCGGTTTCATCTGGTCGGGCCATCATGGGGGCAGCAAAAAATAAACTTGCAGGATATAGCACCAAATATATTTTTGAATTAGCGAGACAGGGATATAAGGAAGCAGAATTTTTGACAGAGCGTTCTGCCAGTACTATTGCTGAATTAATAGTAAGTTTAAAATTACTGCTTGATTGTCAGGTTGTTGTTGTCGGAGGAAGTGTTGGACTTGCTGATGGGTATGTTCAGAAAGTGTCGAAACATCTTTCCATATATTCTGAAATTTGTAATGTAATGCTGTTTCCGGCATATTTCAGAAGTGACTCTGGTCTTATTGGTGCAACTCTTTGGGACCGGGATTGTATTACTTAAAGTAATACTCCAGTGTATTATAAATCCGCTATTATTGTGAGGTTTAATATGGACTCCTGTATTCAGAAAAAGCAGGTTTGGTATAAGCATCTTTCACCCAGACAGTGGAAGATATTCGGTGCGGCATGGACAGGTTATTTACTTGATGGTTTTGATTTCGTTCTGATATCTCTGGTTCTTACAGAGGTTCAGCATGAATTCGGCTTGACGACAATAGAAGCGGCAAGCCTTATTTCCGCTGCTTTTATTTCTCGATGGTTTGGGGGGCTTGCTATTGGCGCTTTATCGGACAAGATGGGGCGCAGGATGGCAATGGTTTTAAGTATAGTGCTATTCTCTCTCGGAACCCTTGCCTGTGGTCTGGCTCCTGGATATGCAGTGATGTTTATTGCTCGCATTGTTATTGGGCTTGGTATGGCAGGTGAATATGGCTCAAGTGTAACATATGTTATCGAAAGCTGGCCTGTTCATCTCAGAAACAAGGCAAGTGGTTTTTTAATTTCTGGATTTTCTATTGGGGGAGGTTTAGCTGCACAGGTTTATAGCATTGTAGTACCACTATGGGGCTGGCGTTCTCTTTTCTTTGTCGGCATGCTTCCAATATTATTTGCTTTTTATCTTCGCAAGAATCTTCCGGAGTCTGATGACTGGCAAAAAAGGCAACAAGAGAATAAACCCGTCAGAACAATGGTGGATATTCTGTACAGAGAAAAGAATAAATACATAAATATTCTTCTGTCTTGTATTGCATTTGCATGTCTATATGTTTGTTTTTCAGGCGTCACTGCAAACGCTGCTTTAATCACAGTTATGGCATTGTGCTGTGCGGCTGTTTTTATCAGTTTTATATATCAGGGTATGGGGAAAAGATGGCCAACAGGCATTATGTTGATGCTTGTGGTTATGTTCTGTTTCCTCTACGGATGGCCACTGCAGGCTTTTCTTCCTACATGGCTTAAGGTTGATATGCAGTATTCACCAGAAACTGTTGCTCTCATATTTATGCTGGCAGGTTTTGGCTCTGCAGCTGGAAGTTGTATAGGTGGTTTTATGGGGGACTGGCTTGGAACCCGAAAAGCATATGTTATATCACTTCTTATCGGTCAGCTTGTTATTATCCCCGTTTTTCTTGTGGACCGGGACTATGTATGGTTACTTGGCCTTCTAATCTTTACTCAGCAGGTTTTTGGTCAGGGGATTGGTGCTCTGGTGCCGAAAATAATCAGTGGTTATTTTAATGTGGAGCAGCGTGCGGCAGGACTGGGGTTTATTTATAATGTAGGTTCACTTGGTGGAGCATGTGCGCCTATTCTTGGTGCAGTTGTTGCGTCTCATACAAGTCTTGGTACAGCAATGTGTTCTCTTGCTTTTATCTTAACATTTGTTGTTCTTGTCCTTATTGGTTTTGATATGCCATCACGTGTACAGAGATGGATCCATCCAGAAGCTGCGCTTGAATATGATACTGTCGATGGAAAACCTTTTTATGGAGCAAGAAAAAAGAATGTTGCAGAAGAATAACGGATGCTATCAGGGAATAAAAAAATGATTCATTACAGGGAGAATATATATTCTCTTGATAATTATGAGCGTTACATAACTGACAGTTCGCTATTTGAGAATACTGGCGATGGCATAATATATACAGGTATTGTGCCCCTTATTACAGTTGTTGAGCCTGTTGTATCTAATCAACATAGTGTGCTGATTATACCTGGAGGTGGATACAGGAGGATTGTTTATGAAAGAGAGGGACTTGATGTTGGCAGATGGATAGCAGGTCAGGGATATACGGCATTTATTCTTTCTTACAGAATGCCCTCCGTTAATGGTTATTATTCCTTTGCAGATGCGAAGAATGCCCTGAACTTTATTTCTTACTGGGCCGGAATGTCGGAGAGAACATTTAAGAGTGTTGGATGTATGGGGTTTTCGGCAGGTGGTCATCTTTGCGCAAGCGTGTGTGTACACTATGAAGATATTCAGGATGAGCACAGAGTGTATAAACATTTCTC
>OMER01001204.1_pt1 | contig 10685 bp, 10 predicted proteins | sample 1645431 | NCBI WGS metagenome assembly OMER01 (sample SAMEA103958144, study PRJEB25191) | human gut metagenome | reverse complement strand
CCCGCCGGAGCAGCTCTCCCGCTTCCCCGCCGACAAGCGCGATGCGCTCATCGGCGTGCTCACGCAAGACCCGCGCCCCCGGTATCAAACAGACGCCAGCCGCGTCTACGGGCTGGAATTCGGCGGCTATGAAATCAAATTCCGCGTTGACAACCAGACGCTGACCGTCACGGACATCATAAAAAAAGACTCGTGAAAATCACGAGTCTTTTTCATATTTCAGCTGATACAGGTCCGTGCGCCGCGCGCGCAGGACCGGGATCTGCGCCCGGACGGCGTCCGTCTCCGTAAGGTCGATGTCACAGATCAGCAGCTGCGGCGCCGCCTCCGCCTGCGCCTGTACGCGCCCCCACGGGTCGCACACGAGCGAATGTGCATAGGAGACATAGCCCGCCGTTTCGTCCCGTGCCGGGGCACAGCCCGCGAGGAAGCACTGGTTATCGAGCGCCCGCGCGCGAAGCAGCAGCTCCCAATGCGCCGGACCGGTCGTCATATTGAACGCCGCCGGAACAACGATCAGCCGCGCTCCCTCGAGGACAAGAATGCGAAACAGCTCTGCAAAGCGCACATCAAAGCAGATGGCAGCGCCGACCTTGCCGAATGGCGTGTCAAAGAGCGTATAGTGCTGTCCGGGTGTGAGTGTGTCAGACTCGAAAAACCGCTGACCGCCCACCACATCAATGTCAAACAGATGCACCTTGCGGTGCTTTGCCCGCTGCGTCCCGTTCGGGTCAAAGACATAGCAGGTGTTGTAGATCGCGTCCCCGTCACGCTCCGGCACAGAGCCCGCAGCAAGCCAAACGCCGCTCTCGCGCGCAGTGTCGCGCAGCAGACGCCACGTCCGGCCGCCCTGCGGCTCGGCATAGTCTGCAAACGCCGCGTTGTCATATGGGCAGCACCACATCTCCGGCAGCACGACCAGATCACAGCCGGCAGCGGCGGCATCGCGCACATAGCGGCGCATGGCCGCGTGATTCTCCTGCTGCGACGCCGTGACCGGCATCTGGCACAGACCAAGCTTCATGGTATCCCCCACTCTTATACTGTTATGTGACCAGCATAGCGAAAAACGGCGGCGCTGTCAAACATTTCTGCCCGCGCGCACGTCACTGCCGACACCGCGACCGTGAAAAAAGCGGGTGAAATGCAGCGATTGCATTTCACCCGCGAGCATATGGGAATCTATCTACAGCGCTCGGCTGACCGCCGAGATCACCAAACCGACAATAAATCCGATCAGCGTCCACTTTTCGAGCGCCTTGGCGCGCACAGGCATCGTCTTTTTGAAGCTCAGGTACATGATCAGACCGATCAGCGGGAACAAAAACGCCAAGACATTCAGCCCCGTCGACGGCTTATCTTCCTGCTGATTGATCGGCTCCTGCACAGTGCAGCCGCAGTTCGGGCACACGACCGCCTGATCGACCAATTGACTTCCGCATTGCTGACAATACTTCATCTCTTTCCCTCCGTTCACATCTCTGAGTGGAGACTCACTCCACGCGTGTATGGTATCACAGCGTGATGGAAACGGCAATTTGAAATTCACAAAATGTTCATTTTCCCGACAAAATAGCACTTTAATGTATAAATTATGGTAATTCACGTGGTAAACCTTACGCTCGCCTCTGAAAACGCAAAAAGGATGGAGAGACAGACAATCTCTCCATCCTTATTTCTGATCCACAAAAACGGGTGTTTACTCTTCCCAGTTGTGCCACACGTTCTGGACGTCGTCGTTGTCCTCGAACATATCGAGCATCTTCTGGAGGTTTTTGATATCGCCCTCGTCGGTAAGCTTGATGGTGTTCTGCGGCACCATCTCTGCCTGCGCGCTCAGCAGCTCATAGCCGTCATTTGTGAGCGCCTCGGCCACCGAAGCCACATCATCGGGATCAGTGTAGACCGTGTAGACGCCCTCGTCGGGCGCAAAGTCGGCTGCACCGGCTTCGAGCGCATCCTCCATGACCTTGTCTTCCTCGAGCTCCTGATCCTCATCATTGATGACGATGACGCCCTTTTTGTCAAACGACCACGACACGCAGCCGGTCGCGCCCATGTTTCCGCCGTACTTATCAAAGTAATGGCGCACCTCGGAGGCGGTGCGGTTGCGGTTGTCGGTCATCGTTTCGACGATGATGGCGACACCAGACGGGCCGTAGCCTTCATAGGTGATGGACTCGTAGTTATCCGTGTTGCCGGAGCCGAGCGCCTTATCGATCGTACGCTTAATGTTGTCGTTCGGCATGTTGGCGGCCTTCGCCTTTGCAATGACAGCTGCGAGGCGGGAATTGTTATTGGGGTCGCCGCTGCCGCCCTCTTTGACGGCCACGATCATCTCGCGGGCGATCTTCGTGAACGCCTGCGCGCGCTTGGCATCCTGCGCGCCTTTGGTTTTCTGTATGTTATGCCACTTGGAATGTCCGGACATAGTTACAACTCCTCTTGCTAAAATGCTTTGAACATTTTAACACAAACAGAGCCGCGTGGCAAGGAAAATCCGCATTTTTGCGCGAAAACTACGCCTCCGTCTTGGGGATGAGGAGATATTGCGGCAGTTCGGTCGGTGTATCGTCATCCAAGAGACCGTTCGTCTCGCGAATGCACCGCTCACTGGAGCAGTAACGCTTCGAGAGCTGCCACAGATCCTCCCCGTTCCAGCGCACGATCGTCAGCGACGGCACGGCTGCATACGGGCTCGAGCGCTCCTGCGCCGTCACGCCGGTGACCTGCCGGAACGCAGACGGGCAAAACCGCACCAAGCCGACCGTGACCGCTGCGCGCAGCTGAAAACCGTCCGCCGTTGCCGTGACCGCCGGCGCTTCCGGCAGCGCATACAGCAGCTCTGCCCGCCCGCTGCCGTCAGTTTCCAGCGGCAGGTGCAGCCGCTTCTCCAAGCAGGACACGCGCTGCTCGGCATCCGTCACCAGCAGATGCACAAGCACATCGCAGCCATCGGCCGCAGCGCCGCAAAGCTCGGCACGCTGCGCGCGCACCGTCAGCGCGGCGGCATCGCACGCGATCACGCCCTCAACGGCAAGATGCAGCGGCTCTGCCGGCTGCACCGTTCCGGCCGGGATCGTCTCCCATTCGAGCTGCAGCTGAGCGGTGTTGCAGTAAGCATCCGTCACACACTCCGCCGCAACCTCACCAAAGCACACCGCCTGCGCGACGAGGTGATACTCCGCCTCCAGTGTCGCGCCGTCGGCTGCGGTGCTCACATTCAGATAAGCCGCAGTCAGGCTGACACTTGCCTGCACCATGCAGGGCTCGGCGTCCGCCGGACAGTCGAGCAGCTGTGAAAACGGCGTCTCGAACGTCTCAACGACCGGGCAAGACTGCCCCTGCTGCAAATAGCTGACCGATGCACGCACGCGCCCCTGCACGACTGCACGCCCGTCGGCGATACGCACCTCATCGAACAGCACGGACTCTGTATGGCACAGCAGGCGGTCCGTTTCCGGCTGACCGGCGGTGAAGCGGTGCATTTGCGTTGCCGTGAACGTCTGTTCCTCCACGGCCAGCGGCACGTGCACGCACAACGGCTCTGTATGCGTGAACACGGCACCGCCGTCACTCTCGATGCGCTCCGTGAGCGTGAGCTCCGTCTCCCGGTAGGCGCGCAGGCACAGACTCAGCCGCGCCGTCACGCGCACCTTGCGGGAATTGACCGCGCGCGCATCCAGCGCAGCGAGCGTGCAGTGCAGCCACGGGCGCACATCCTCTGAGAGCGTGTCGCCGCTCATATGCACCTTGACCGGCAGCTCCACGGGAAAGCTGCGCAGTGCGCCATTTTCTTCGGTATAGACAACGTCTGCTGCAACGCAGCCCTCGATCTGTGCGCTCTTGTCCGAAAACGCGAGATTCCAAAGGCAGAACGTGCCCTCAGTGACCACGAGCGCACTGAGATCGCCGAGCGCGTCGGGCACGACGGCGTCCACACTGCACGTCTCCTCCCCGATGCGGTCAAAGATCCGCGTATACATTCTGTGCTCCTGCTTACCCAGTTGTAGTTCCATAAAGATGTGCTCCTTATCGTTTTTGTACATCCTTATGCCGGGCAAATGGCGCTTATGCCGCCGTCAGCACCGCAGCAGCCAAACACCTGCCGCAATGAGCGCGCCGCCGAGCGCAAACCACCAGAATCCCGCCGGCAGCACGAGCGCCAGAATGATGAACACCCCGGTGACCACGCACGCAATGCCGATCCAAAAACAGATCCCCCGCCGTCGAAACATAAAGCACCGCCCTCCGCTTGCAGGTTATCCCTACAGGATATGCGGAGGACGGTGCGTTTGTGCGTTATTTTTTCTTTTCCCAGTCGCAGACCTGCGCCGAGAGCGCGTACAGGCGCGCATAGCTCTCGTGCCGCTCGGGCGCGATCTCGCCCGCCTCCACGGCGGCGAGCACCGCGCAGCCAGGCTCTTTCAGGTGCGCGCAGTCACGAAAGCGGCACTTGCCGATATATGGGCGGAATTCCCGGAATGCATACTGCAGATTCTCGCACGAGATGGGGTCGACCATATCCACCTCAAAGGACGCGAAGCCCGGCGTGTCGGCGACAAACGTGTCCTCGCCGAGCGCATAGAGCTCGACGTGGCGCGTCGTATGCTTGCCGCGGCCGAGCCGCTCGCTGACAGCGCCGGTCGCAATGCCGAACGATGCGTCGAGCGCATTGAGCAGACTCGATTTGCCGACGCCGGAGTTGCCGGTCAGGCACGAGAGCTTTCCGGCGAGCGCGGCGCGCAGCGCGTCGATCCCCTCCCCCGTCTCGGCGCTCGTGACGAGCACGGGGACGCCCGCTCTGCGGTAGATCTCCGCCAGCGGCTGCGCGGAGGCCAGATCGTCCTTATTGACGACGACGAGGGCCGGGACGCTCTGCAGCTGGGCGATGGCGAGCACGCGGTCGATGAGGAACGGCTCCGTCACCGGCACGGCGCAGGAGGCCAGCACGACCAGCTGGTCGATATTGGCGACGGCGGGGCGGATGAAGGCGTTTTTGCGGGGCAGAAGCTCCTCGAGCACGCCCTTGCCCGCGCCCTGCCGCGTGATGCGGACGAAATCGCCCACCAGCGGCGACTGGTCCTGCCGCCGGAAGCGGCCGCGGGCGCGGCACTCGACGACGCCGTCCTCGGTCTGCACATAATAGAAGCCGCTCAGGGCTTTGATGATCCTGTATTGCTCCATGTATGCCTCACCCGAACGAAATGAGCTGCGAATCGTAGATCGCGCCGTCAAGATACACGTCGACCGGGAGCGTGCCCTTGCCCCGGACCGGGATCTGGAGCATGACGGCCGTGCCGTCGGTGATGGAGACGGAGGTCGGGCCGTACTGCAGGGTGCCGTCAACATAGACGGTGACCTCATACAGGCCGTTTTTGCTCGGCAGCGTGACGTCGATGGTCTTTTCCACGGCCTTCTCCTGCACGACGACCTCGATCATGTTGGATTTCGTCGTCTTCGTGTTGTCGTCGAGGGAATTTTCCACGATGCAGAAATAGTAATACGTGCCGGGCACGGAGGTGTCCGCCTCGCAGGTGGTATTGCCCTCCTTGCTGCGCGAGACGAGGGCGGCGTTGTCATAGCTGCCGTCGCGGGACATGTACCACGCGTAGCGGAGCGTGCCGTCGTCGGAGGCGTAGGCGGAGATGGAGAGCGTGAGCGACTCATCCTGCAAAACCGCCTGATCCTGCGAGAGGTTGGTCACAACGGGGGTCGCGGCCTCCTGCGGGCCGCTCGACACGCGCAGATTGATGACGGTGTCCTTCTTGACCATCTGGCCGCCGTCGATCGACTGGAACGTGACCGTGCCTTTGGGGAGGTCACTGTCGTCGTTGCGGATGCTGCCGTTCTGCAGACCGGCCTTCGCGATGAGCGCGAGCGCTTCGTCCACGTCTTCGCCGACGAGCGTCGGGACCTCGACCAGCTCGATATCCGGCCCGAGCGAGACGACGAGTGTCACGGTCTGGCCGCTGGTGAGCGGCTCGCCGTTTGCAGGGCTCGTCTCGATGACGTAGCCCTCGGTGTAGATATCGTCCTTGCGCTCGTCGATCTGGATGTTGAGGTTCAGGCCCAGCGCGCCGAGCGTCTGCTCGGCCTTCTGCCGCGTGAGGTTCACGAGCATGGGCATGCGGACCTCGGTGGCTCCGGCGGAGACGGTCAGCTTGATGGTGCTGCCGGTCTTGGCCTGCCGGTCCGGCGCGGGCGACTGGTCGATGACGACGCCGGCCTCATACTGCTCGCTTTCGACGTAGCTGTCGACCTGGATGACGAAGTCGGGATAGTCCTCCTGCCGGATGTTCTCGGCGTAGAGGCCGATGAGCTTCGGGACCGGGACCTCCTCCGTCCGGCTGAACAGATCGGAGAAGAAATAGTTGTACAGGAAGTAGCAGATGACGATCACCGCCAGCACGATACAGACGATGCCCGCGATCACCGCGATGCGGCTGCCGCGGCGGGAGGCGTCCTGCTGGGCCTTCTTGTCCTGCTCGAGCTGCTTTTTCTTCGCCACGGCGTCGGCCAGCGCGCCCTTGACCGCGTTCGTGCGGCCAAGCGTCTTCGGCATGTAGTTGGGGTCGTTGATGAGGCGCTGGACATCGATGCTGTCGGCCTCGGCGGTAAAGTCGAAGACGATGTTCGGCTCCTTGCGGAACTCCTCAAGGTCGTGGAGCATGCGCGTGGCGGACGGATAGCGGTGCGGCAGCTCCGCGGTCATGGCGTGCATGGTGATCTGCTCGAGGCCGAGGGGGATGGAGGGATTGATCTCGCGCGGCATGGTGGGATGGCCGCTGATGTGCTGGATGGCGACGGAGACCGGCGTGTCGCCGTCATACGGCGGGCGGCCCGTCAGCATCTCGTACATGACGACGCCGAGGGAATACAGGTCCGCGCGGCAGTCGACCTGCGCGCCCTTGGCCTGCTCGGGCGAGATATAGTGGACGGAGCCGAGGGCTTCGCGCGTGAGCGTATTCTGCGCCGACGAGACGCGGGCGATGCCGAAATCGGCGACCTTGACGCTGCCGTCCTTCAGGATCATGATGTTGTGGGGCTTGATGTCGCGGTGGATGATGCCGCGGCTGTGGGCATGCTCGAGCGCCTTGCAGATCTGTGTGGCGAAATGCAGCGCCTCGCGCCAGTTGAGCGTGCCCTTCTGCTCCATATACTGCTTGAGGGTGATGCCCTCGATGAGCTCCATGACGATATAGTCGATGTTGTCCGAGTGCGACACGTCGTAGACGCTCACGATATTGGGGTGCGAGAGCATGGCGACGGCCTGCGACTCGGCGTGGAAGCGCCGGCGGAACTCGGCGTCCTGCGACAGGTCCTCCTTGAGGATCTTGATGGCCACCAGGCGGTTGAGGCGGTGGCAGCGGGCCTTGTAGACGTCCGCCATACCGCCGGAGCCGATCTTCTCCAGGATCTCATATCGGTTATCCAGCAGTTTTCCTATGTATCGGTCCATCAGTCCCGCTCCTTTCGTGTGATCTGGTTCATCTGCGCACCTCCGTCAGACTGCCGCGAGCGCAACGGTCACGTTGTCCGGTGCGCCGCGCTTTTTGGCGATGTGCAGCAGCCGCTGGCAACAGTCGCTCTTGCTCATGCCGTGGACGACCTCGAAGAGCATCTCCTGATCGGCCATCTCGTTGGACAGGCCGTCAGAGCACAGGAGGATGCATTCCTCCTTCCGCAGCTTGCAGATGAAGACGTCGCCCTCGACCTCCGGCTCGGTGCCGACGGCGCGGGTGATGACGTTTTTGCCGGGGTGGAGCTTGGCCTGCTCCTGCGTCAGCTCGCCGCGCTCGACCATGTAGGCGACCATGGAATGGTCGCGCGTGACGAGCGAGACGTCTTCCCGGGTAAAATGGTAGGCGCGGCTGTCGCCGACGTTGATGATGACCGCCAGGTCCCGGCTGAGGAACGCGGCGACGAGCGTCGTGCCCATGCCGGTAAAGTCCTCGCTCAGCTGCGACTGCTCATAGACCGCGCGGTTGGCCAGCTCCAGCGCGCTGCGGAGCATGGCCGCCGCCTTTTCCGGCGTCATGCCCGCCTTCTGCGTGCGGCGTACCTCGCCCGTGAAGACCTCCACGGCCAGAGAGCTCGCCACATTGCCGGACTTCGCGCCGCCCATGCCGTCGCAGACGATCATGAGCACGCGGTCGCGCGCAAACGGGACGATGGCGTAAGAATCCTGATTCTGCTGGCGGATATTGCCCGGGTCTGTCAGTCCCCATGTCTGCATGGCGGTTCCTCCTTCAGGTTTTTTCGTACTTTCTGCGCAGCTGGCCGCAGGACGCATCGATGTCGCTGCCGAGCGTCCGGCGGAGCGTGGCGGTGATGCCGTTGGCTTCCAGAATGGACTGGAATTGATGGATGGCCTGCCGGGACGAGGTATGCAGGCCGCTTTCCGTGACGTTGTTGAGAGGGATCATGTTGACGTGCGCGCCCATACCGGCGAGCTTTTTCGAAAGCAGCTCCGCCTGCTCCGGCGAGTCGCTGACACCATCGATCATGGTGTATTCGAAGGAGATGCGGCGCCCCGTCTTCGCAAAATAGTCGCGGCAGGCAGCGAGCAGCGTGTCGACCGGCCAGCGGCGGTTGACGGGCATGATCTTGCTGCGCGATTCGTCGTCCGGCGAATGGAGCGAGACCGAGAGCGTCAGCTGCAGGTCCCGTTCGGCAAGCTTTTCGATCTTGTCGACCAGACCGCAGGTGGACAGGCTGATGTGGCGCATGCCGATGTTCATGCCGTCCGGGCTGTTGATGAGCTCGAGGAAGCGCATGACGTTGTCGAAGTTATCCAGCGGCTCGCCGATGCCCATGAGCACGATGTTGGAGATCGGCAGGCCGGAATCGAGCTGGGAAAAGAGCACCTGATCGACCAGCTCCGACGGTTCGAGCCGCCGGACGAGCCCGCCGATCGTCGACGCGCAGAATTTGCAGCCCATCGGGCAGCCGACCTCGGAGGAGATGCAGACGGTATTGCCGTGGTGATACTGCATGACGACGGACTCGACGCAGTTGCCGTCGCGGAGCTTCCAGAGGTATTTGATCGTGCCGTCGAGCTTCGAGACCTGCTTGCGCGCGACGGAGGGGGCCGTGATGTCGTACAGCCCGTCCAGCTTCTCGCGCAGAGGCTTGGAGAGGTTCGTCATGGCGTCGAAGCTGACCGCGCCGCGGTGCAGCCAGGTAAAGACCTGCTTTGCGTGGAATTTCGGCTCGCCGATGGCGGCGAACGCGTCCTGCATCTCGGCCAGCGTCATGGATTTGAGGTCCTGTTTCATGCGTGTCTCCTCAGCTTACAGATGAAAAATCCGTCCGCCGCGTGCTTCTGCGGCAATACGGTGGCATAGCCCTCGTTCTTTAGGTCCAGCCCCGCCGGGACCGCGAACGGTTCCGGCGAAAATTCCGGGTGCGCCAGCAGGAAGGTCCGCGCGACGTCCTCATTTTCTTCCTTCCGGACGGTGCAGGTGCTGTAGAGCAGCGTGCCGCCGGAACGGACGTAGCGGCAGACGTTTTCTAAAATCGCGGTCTGAATGGCGGGCAGGCGCTCAATGGCGTCCAGCGGCTTATAGCGGATATCCGGCTTTTTGCGGATGACGCCGAGGCCGGAGCACGGCACGTCGGCGATGACAAGATCGAAGCCGTTTTCCAGTGCCGGGTCAAATTCCGCGGCGCTGCGCGTCTCGGCTTTCAGGATGGAGATCCCGAGCCGGGCGGCGTTTTTTTCAATGAGCGCGATCTTATGCGGGTGCAGGTCGCACGAAAGGATACTGCCCGTGTTCTCCATCTGCATGGCGGCGGCGAAGCTTTTGCCGCCGGGGGCCGCGCAGCAGTCGAGCACGCGCATCCCGGGCGCCGCGCCGGAGGCGAGCGCCGCGAGCTTTGCCGCCGGGTCCTGCACGTAGACCGCGCCGGACTGGAACAGCGGCAGCGCCTCGAGATTGCCCGTCCCGGAGACGAGGAAGCAGCCGGGCAGCCACGGGTGCGGTTCATACGGGATCTGCGCCTCGTCCAGCGCGGAGGCTACCTGCTCCGGCGCGGCGATCAGGGGGTTGCACTGCAGGGCGGTCTTCGGGATGTCGTTGTCAGCGGCAAGGAAGGCCTCGAGCGTTTCCTCGTCCATGGACGCGCGCAGGCAGTCGACGAGCGGCTGGGGGTGGGAATATTTTGTCGCGAGGTCCTGCGGCGCGGCGAGCGTGTCCTTCTGCCGCGCGAGCGCGCGCAGCGAACCGTTGACCAGCCCGGCGGCGCGCTTGTTGGCATAGATCTTTGTCTGCTCGACGGCCTCATTGACGGCGGCGGAAACGGGGATCTTGTCCAGAAACAGGATCTGATACGCGCCGAGGCGCAAAATATCGAGCACGACCGGCTGCAGCTTTGCAAGCGGCGAAGAGACCACCTGCGCCAGATCAAAGTCCAGCAGCAGCCGGTTCTGCACCACGCCGTACACGAGCCGCGCGGCCAGCGCCGCGTCGCGGCGGCTGAGGCGGTCGCGGGCAATATACTCTTTGAGTGCGCCGTCGGCCCAGGCATTCTGCCGCCGGACGGCGATAAGCGCCGAAAGCGCGGTCGTTCTTGCGTTCATAGGTACCTCGTTGAGGGATTTCAATTAATCTCGGGGCGTTCCGCCCCAAAGGCTCCCCTTCCAGGGGCCGATTCCCCCTATCAGGGGGAAATGTCCCGAA
>OMER01001195.1_pt1 | contig 10773 bp, 9 predicted proteins | sample 1645431 | NCBI WGS metagenome assembly OMER01 (sample SAMEA103958144, study PRJEB25191) | human gut metagenome | reverse complement strand
CGTGCCCGCTGTCGTTTCCGTTCCGCGGGTCGCGGGCTGGGTGCCAGGCTGCGTCCCGCCCGGCTCCGATGCGTCCGCTCCCGTCGGGCTGCAGGCGCACAGGCCCAGCAGCAGGGCAGCAAGAAGAATGGCGATCCCTCGTTTCATACGATGTTCCTCCCGATCTGTCTTCCCGGACTGTTTCTTTTATTAGACGCACCTGCCGGGGAAATGTTCCGCCCGTTCCAAAATTTTTCGCTGCGCGAATCCGCCGATTTCCGCGCGCGGCGCTTGCCGCTTTCCCGGAACTGTGGTATAATCATCTCGAAATTTTTGTTGTACGGAGTATGAAGCACCATGCCGGGAATCACCCTAACCGAAGAAGAGGTCCGCAAGCTCACCTCCTGCGGCAATCCGGATGCCGCAGTTTTATTTTTATACCGCAAGGCGGAACTGCCGCGCGAAACGGCGCTGGCCGCCCTGCACTTCACCGTCCCGCGCATGGTCGGCGCGACGGACACGCTGCGCCAGCTTGGCCTGTGGCAGGAGGAACGCCCGATGCATCCCACGCCGGAGCGCCCGCAGTACACCGAAGAGGACCTGAAGCGCGAGCAGCAGGCGGGCGACGGCCGCTTCCGCAATCTCGTCGGCGAGGCGCAGCGCCGTCTCGGCCGCACGCTCTCCACAGAGGAGCTGAAGATCCTGCTCTCGATCTACCGCTATCTCGGCCTGCCCGGCGAGGTCATCTCCATCCTTGTCAACTACTGCATCCAGCGGCAGCGCTCGCGCGGCATCGCGCGGATGCCGTCGCTGCGGTCGATCGAAAAGGAAGCGTATTACTGGGCCGACCACGGCATCGACACCATGGAGCAGGCGGCGGTCTACATGCAGAACCAGCTCCTGCGCCAGTCGCAGCTGGGGAAGATCAAGGAGCTGTTCGGTATCTCCGGCCGCAGGCTCACGCCGGGGGAGGAGAACTATATCCTGACCTGGCTCTCCTGGGGCTTCGGCGAAAAGGAGATCGGCCTGGCCTATGAAAAGACCTGCCTGGCCACGGGCGGGCTCAAATGGCCCTACTGCAACTCGATCCTGCGCAGCTGGCACGAGCAGGGCTTCACGACCCTCAGCCAGATCGAAGCGGGCGACCGCGCGCCGGCAAAGCCCCCCGCGGGGAAATACAGCCGCGGCGTGCAGCAGCACAACGACGCGCTCAGCGATCTGCAGATCGCTGCCATTGACCGCATGCTGAACGAGAAGGAGGATTGACCATGGCGTATTCCAGAGCCATCGTGCAGCGGGCCGAGGCCCGGCTGCAGAGCGAAAAAGAGCAGAACGAGCGATCCTCCCGCGCCCGCATCGCGGCGATCTACGAAAAGGAGCCGCGTCTGGGCGAAATTGAGCGGGAGCTGCGGCGGACGGCCGCCCATGTGCTGGCCGCGACGTTCCGCCGCCAGGGCGACCCCGTGGCCGCCATGCAGCAGCTCAAGAAGGAAAATCTCGCCCTCCAGCAGGAGCGCGACTGGATCCTGCAGGCCGAGGGACTGGAGCCGGACGATCTGACTGTCCAGCCCATCTGCCCGACATGCGGCGGGACGGGCTATGTGGGCGCGGCCATGTGCGAATGCCTCAAGGAGCTCTGCCGCCAGGAGCAGAAGAAGGAGCTGACGAATCTGTTCGGCGCCGAGAGCTTTGAAAAGTTCCGCCTTGACCTCTATTCCGACCAGTACGACGCAAAATACCGCAGCAGCCCGCGCGAGCTCATGCGTGCGACCTACCGCATGGCGCAGAACTACGCGCAGAGCTTCCCGGCGGACGGCCAGTCGCTGGTCTTCTCCGGCGCGACCGGGCTGGGAAAGACGTTCCTGTCCGCCTGCGTGGCGCGCGTCGTCGCGGAGCGGGGTTTTTCCGTCAGCTACGCGCCGGTGGGGCAGCTGTTTGCCGCCTTTGAGGAGGACAAATTCCGGCCGCAGCCGGATGCAGCCCGCACGGAGGATGTTTTCGCCTGCGATCTGCTGATCATTGACGATCTCGGCACGGAGATGACGACGCAGTTTACCGTCTCCGTCCTCTATCAGCTGCTCAACACCCGCCTGATGGAGAAAAAGCCCGTCATTCTCTCGACCAATCTCACGCCGGGCGAGCTGGCCTCGCGCTATTCGCCGCAGATCGCCTCGCGCATCCTCGGCACCTACCGCCTCTGCCAGTTCTGCGGCGACGACATCCGCTTCAAAATCAAATAAGCGCAGGGAGCCCCAGGGGCTCCCTTTTTCCGGACGCGGAGTGCAAAAACTCTGCATATTTCCGACTTCCGGCTTGCATGGCGGGGGAAACTGGTGTATAATACTTTGTAAATTTTTCATACGAAAGCGAGGCTTCCCCATGAGCAAGGTCACGATCCCGCAGGGCTACCACGCGCCCCTGTCCGTCTACGAGCTGCAGCGCGCCATTGAATTCATCAAGAGCAATTTCCAGACGAATCTGTCCAACGCGCTGAATCTGCGCCGCGTATCCGCGCCGCTGTTCGTGGAGGAGGCTTCCGGCCTGAACGACAATCTGAACGGCTATGAGCGCCCGGTCAGCTTCGACATCCCGGACGTCGGCGCGGAGGCGCAGGTCGTGCATTCGCTGGCCAAGTGGAAGCGGCTGGCGCTGAAGCGCTACCAGTTCAACGTCGGCAAGGGCCTGTTTACCGATATGAACGCCATCCGGCGTGACGAGGAGGTCGACAACCTCCACTCCGTCTACGTCGACCAGTGGGACTGGGAAAAGGTCATCGCCCGCGAAGACCGCACCGTGGACTATCTCAAGCGCACCGTGCGCGACATCGTCGGCGCGGTCTGCGAGACGAACGATGCGCTGGGCGTCGCCTTCCCGAGCCTGCACACGAAGCTCGAGCGCGACGTGTATTTCATCACCACACAGGAGCTGGAGGACCGCTACCCCGACAAGACCCCCAAGGAGCGCGAAAACGCCATCGTGCGCGAGCATCACACGGTCTTCCTCATGCAGATCGGCGGCAAGCTGAAGTCCGGCAAGCCGCATGACGGCCGCGCGCCCGACTATGACGACTGGCAGCTCAACGGCGATATTCTGATGTGGAACCCGGTCCTGGAGTGCGCGTTTGAGATCTCCTCCATGGGCATCCGCGTCGACGAAGCTTCGCTCGACCGGCAGCTGACGCTGGCCGGCTGCGACGACCGCCGCGATCTGCCCTTCCACAAAATGCTCCTGCACGGCGAGCTGCCCCTGACCATGGGCGGCGGCATCGGCCAGAGCCGCGTGTGCATGCTGATGATCGGCACCTGCCACATCGGCGAGGTCCAGTCGAGCATCTGGGACAAGGCCACCATCGACGCCTGCCGCAGCGCGGGCATCCTGCTTCTGTAACTTCCGACATTTTATCATAGAGAGGATCGATCACCATGGAACAGCTCATTTCTGTCCGTTCCCTTTTCAAAGAGACTGACGCCTATGCCGGCAAGCAGATCAAGGTCGGCGGCTGGGTGCGCAATCTGCGCGCAAGCAAGAATTTCGGCTTCATCAACCTGTCCGACGGCACGTTCTTTTCGCAGGTTCAGGTCGTCTACGGCTCCGAGCTCGCGAACTTCGCCGAGATCTCCAAGCTGAACATCGGCGCGGCCGTCATCGTCACCGGCACGCTCGTCCTGACGCCCGAGGCCAAGCAGCCGTTTGAGCTGCAGGCGAGCGAGGTCTTCGTCGAGGGCCCGTCTACCCCGGATTATCCCATCCAGCCCAAGCGCCATTCGATGGAGTATCTGCGCACCGTGACGCATCTGCGTCCGCGCACGAACACCTTCCAGGCCGTCTTCCGCGTCCGCAGCCTCATCGCCTACGCTATCCACAAGTTCTTCCAGGAGCGCGACTTCATCTACGTCCATACGCCGCTCATCACCGGCTCCGACTGCGAGGGCGCGGGCGAGATGTTCCAGGTCACGACGCTCGATCTTGATAACCTGCCCCGCACTGAAGACGGCAGGATCGACTACAGCAAGGACTTCTTCGGCAAGGAGACGAACCTGACCGTCTCCGGCCAGCTCAACGGCGAGACCTTCGCGCAGGCCTTCCGCAATATCTATACCTTCGGCCCGACCTTCCGCGCCGAAAACTCCAACACCACCCGCCACGCGGCCGAGTTCTGGATGATCGAGCCGGAGATCGCGTTCGCCGACCTCTCCGACGACATGAAGCTCGCCGAGGATATGATCAAGTTCATCATCGCCTACGTCCTCGACCATGCACCGGAGGAGATGGCCTTCTTCAACCAGTTCGTCGACAAGGGCCTCATCGACCGCCTGCAGCACGTCATGACCTCCGACTTCGGCCACGTCACCTACACCGAGGCCGTCAAGCTCCTCGAGGAGCACAACGACAAGTTCGACTACAAGGTCTTCTGGGGCTGCGACCTGCAGACCGAGCATGAGCGCTATCTCACCGAGCAGATCTTCAAGCGCCCGGTCTTCGTCACGGACTATCCGAAGGAGATCAAGGCGTTCTACATGAAGCTCAACCCCGACGGCAAGACCGTCGCGGCTATGGACTGCCTGGTGCCCAGCATCGGCGAGATCATCGGCGGCAGCCAGCGTGAGGACAACTACGACACGCTGCTGCAGAGAATGCACGAGTGCGGTCTGAAGGAGAAGGACTATCAGTTCTATCTTGACCTGCGCAAGTATGGCTCGACCCGCCACGCGGGCTTTGGCCTGGGCTTTGAGCGCTGCGTCATGTACCTGACCGGCATCTCCAACATCCGCGACGTGCTCCCGTTCCCGCGGACCGTCGGCAACTGCGAGCTGTAAGCCGGCTCCTCCCAAAATACCCCGTCCGGCGGCAGGATCTCCTGCCGCCGGGCATCTTTTTTTGTCAGAATTCCAGTTTTGTGCAGAATGACGAAGACACTTGTCCGCACTACGTGAATTTTTTTCAAAAACCAAGCAATTCGGGCTTGCATTTTGCGCTTTACTTCGCTATAATGTCGACTATAAGTTCATGCACACTTGTCTACCGTACATGGACAGAAGGAGGAAAAATTCTATGAAAAAGATCATCGCTCTGCTTCTGGCGGCCGTCATGGTCATGTGCCTGTTTGCAGGCTGCGCATCCAGCGGCTCCAAGGTCATCAAGATCGGCGTATTTGAGCCGCAGTCCGGCGACAACGGCGCCGGCGGCAAGCAGGAGGTCCTGGGCATCCAGTACGCCAACTCCGTCAAGCCGACCGTGACCATTGGCGGCGAAGAATACAAGATCGAGCTCGACATCCAGGATAACCAGTCCTCGACCGACAAGGCCGTCTCCGCGGCCCAGCAGCTGGTCGCCGATAAGGTCTCCGTCGTCCTCGGCTCCTACGGCTCCGGCGTCTCCATCGCCGCCGGCACCTACTTCGCAAACGCCAAGATCCCGGCCATCGGCTGCTCCTGTACCAACGCAGCCGTCACCGCCGGCAACGACTACTACTTCCGCGTCTGCTTCCTCGATCCGTTCCAGGGCTCCGTCATGGCCTCGTTCGCCATGGAAGAGTTCGGCGCCAAGAAGGCCTACGTCCTGTCCATGCTCGGCGACGACTACACCGTCGGCCTGGCCAAGAACTTCGTCATCGCCTTTGAAGCTGCCGGCGGCGAGATCGTAGCCGACGAGACCTTCGTCGAAGGCACGGCGGACTTCTCCGCGTACCTCAACAACGCGGTCGCCGGCGGCGCCGACGTCATCTTCGCGCCGTCCGCCATCGCCTACGCCCCGCAGATCATCGAGCAGGCTTCCGCCCTCGGCATCAGCCTCCCCATCCTCGGCGGCGACACGTGGGAGAACTCCGCGATCTCCGACGCGCAGAACGGCACCGACATGCAGGTCTTCGTCTCCACGTTCTTTGACGAGAACGACGAGTCCGGCCTGGCCAAGGAGTTCGTCACCGGCTACAAGGCATGGCTGAACGGCAACTCCCAGAACCTCACCAACAACGGCGGCAACGACGTTGTCGCGGCGGTCTCCGCCCTCGGCTATGACGCCTACATGACCGCGGTCGCAGCCATCGAAAAGGCCCAGTCCACCGACGGCTCCGCCATCCGCGACGCGCTGGCCGGCCTGTCCATCGACGCGGTCACCGGCTCCATCAGCTTCGACGCCAACGGCGACGCGATCAAGAGCACCGCTTACATCAAGCAGGCGATCGACGGCGGCTTCCAGTTCTACAAGGTCCAGAACGCCGACTGATTTCGCAATACTGACCACAATGGTTTCCGGCCGGAGGAAATCTCAGAGTAACCGGTGATTCGATCGACAAGAGTTGTCAGCGAGAGATTTTGCCGCAAATGAAAGTTTGGAAAACGCAGACATACTTTGTGTATTTCAAGTTTTTCAAACTGCACAGTTGCGGCAGAAGATCCGCTGACAGCCGCAGGCGATTGGATCATCGGTTACTTGGCCGGTACACATTTTCATCCGGCAGCGATCGAACCCGCTGCCGGATGACCCCATTCTTTTATCGCCGCGTCCAAGCTGGCCTCATGCGGGCGGTTCGCGGTTTGGACATGGCGATAAACATCATTCAGGAGGTCCCCCATGGGTTTTATCAAGCAATGGCTGCCCTACATACTCGCCGGTATTTCCGCCGGCGGCCAGTATGCGCTCATCGCGGTCGGCTACACCATGGTCTACGGTATCCTGCGCCTGATCAACTTCGCGCACGGCGATATCTTCATGGTTGCAGGCCTGATCATGGTCTATCTCTCGGCTTCCATGCCACTGTACGTCTCCATTCCCGCCGTCGTCGTGCTGACGGTCGCGCTCGGCTTCGCCATTGAGCGCTGCGCCTACAAGCCCCTGCGCCAGGCGCCCAGAATGTCCGTCATGATCTCCGCCATCGGCGTGAGCTATCTGCTGCAGAACCTCGCGTACTACGTGACGGGCGGCGTGCCCAAGCAGTACCCGGAGCTGCCGTGGATCACCGACACCATCACCATCCTCGGCGCGTCCACCAAGCGCGTGACCGTCATCACTCCGATCCTGACGCTGCTGCTGGTCGTCGGGCTGGTCGTCCTCATCAAGCGCACGAAGGTCGGCATGGCCATGCGCGCGGCCTCCAAGGATTTTGAGACGGCGCAGCTCATGGGCATCCGGATCAACTCCGTCATCTCCTTCACCTTCATTATCGGCTCCGCGCTGGCGGCCGTCGCGTCGTTCCTGTATTTCTCGAACTACACGACCATCGCTCCGTCCTCCGGCGCCATGCCGGGTCTCAAGGCCTTCGTCGCGGCCGTCTTCGGCGGGATCGGGTCGATCCCCGGCGCGGTCATCGGCGCGTTCATCATCGGCATCTGCGAGAATCTGCTCAAGGGCATGAAGCTGACGGCGTTCTCCGATGCGTTCACGTTTGCGCTGCTCATCGTCATCCTCGTCGTCAAGCCGACGGGCCTGTTCGGTGAGAAGCTGACCGAGAAAGTCTGAGGAGGAGCATATGGAAAAGAAAAAAGGCCTCTCTCTGCAGACGATCCTGACCATCGCGGGCATCGCCCTCATCTACGTGCTCGCCTTCCTGCTCGACCGCATCCCGGGCGTGCCCATCATGCTCACGACGGTTTTGCGCAAGGGCGCGATCTATTCCCTCGTCGCCGTCTCCATGAACCTGCTCAACGGCTTTACGGGCCTGTTCTCCCTCGGCCAGGCGGGCTTCATGCTGGTCGGCGCCTATGCCTTCGCCGCCATCAACATCTCGAGCGGCATCCGCTCGACGGTGTATCAGTACTATGATCCGCTGCTCAAATTCTCCCTGACCGAGACGCTGCAGAACGCCCTCGGCAATACGGCGGGCACCGTCCTCGGCGTGTTCGTTTCGCTGCTGCTGGCGGGCCTGCTCGCCGCGGGGCTGGCGTACCTCATCGGCCTGCCCGTCCTGAAGCTCAAGAGCGACTATCTGGCCATCGCCACGCTCGGCTTCGCCGAGATCATCCGCGCGCTGGTCCAGCTCGAGGCGTTCGCGCCTGTCACCAACGGCTCGCAGCTGCTGCGCGGCTTCCCGTATTTCTCCGATACCTTCATGCCGTTCGTGATCGTCGGCATCTGCATCGCCGTCGTCGTGCTGCTGATCAACTCGACCTACGGCCGCGCCTTCAAGGCCATCCGCGATGATGAGATCGCCGCCGAGGCCATGGGCATCAACCTTGCCCACCACAAGCGCATGGCATTCATCATCTCCTCGTTCTTTGCCGGCATCTCCGGCGCGCTGCTGGCCATGTACCAGACCACGGTCCAGGCCAACACGTTCAAATCGGCCATGACGTATGAGATCCTGCTCATCGTCGTCATCGGCGGCATCGGCTCGATCTCCGGCAGCTGCATCGGTTCGTTTTTGTTCATCGCATGCTCCGAGTGGTGGCTGCGCTTCCTTGACAATGAGACCACCATCGAGACCACCATCGGCGCGTTCAAGGTCCCGCTGCTGCGCACGGGCTTCCGCATGGTCGTGTTCTCGGTCATCATCATGATCGTCGTGCTCTTCTTCCGCCGGGGCATCATGGGCGACCGGGAGATCTCGCTGGCCGGACTCGCCAAACGATTGACCAGAAGATCTGTGAAGGGAGGCAAAGAGGCATGAGTACGCCCGTTCTTCACGTTGAGCATGTCACCATGCAGTTCGGCGGCGTCGTCGCCGTCAATGACCTTTCCATGGACGTCTATGACCGCGAGATCGTCGCGCTGATCGGCCCGAACGGCGCCGGGAAGACCACGGCCTTCAACTGCATCACCGGCGTCTATGAGCCGACCAACGGCCGTGTGGACTTTCTGGGCGAGCCCATCGTCTGCAACCACCCGCACGGCAAAATGAAAAAGGTCTACGCCGGCGAAGGCGCGGAGCGCTATCTTGACCAGCGCGTCGTCTCCTATACCCCGGACGTCATCACGAAGCGCGGCATCGCGCGCACGTTCCAGAATATCCGCCTGTTCAAGTCCATGACGGTCTTTGAAAACGTGCTGACCGCCATGCACGTGCGCCGCACGTCCAACGTCTTCTCCGCCACCTTCCGCGGCAACCGGAAGGAGGAGGCCGCGCAGCGCGCAAAGGCGCTGGAGCTGCTGAAGGCCGTGGGCCTGGACGACGTCAAGGACGAGCTGGCTACGGCTCTGCCCTACGGCAAGCAGCGGCGGCTGGAGATCGCCCGTGCGCTGGCGACCGACCCGAAGCTCCTTCTGCTCGACGAGCCTGCCGCCGGCATGAACCCGCAGGAGACGATCGAGCTGACCAACTTCATCCGCAGCGTGCGCGACGAATTCGGCCTGACCATCTTCCTCATCGAGCACCACATGAACCTCGTCATGGACATCTCCGACCGGATCTACGTCATCGACTTCGGCAAGCAGATCGCGGCGGGCGTCCCGGCGGAAATTCAGAACGATCAGCGCGTCATCGACGCGTATCTGGGGGTGGACGAAGATGCGTAACATTCTGGAGATCAAGAATCTGGTCGTCTCCTACGGCGGCATCGAGGCCGTCAAGGGCATCTCGTTCGAAGTGCAGGAGGGGCAGATCGTCACGCTCATCGGCTCCAACGGCGCCGGCAAGAGCTCCACGCTGCGCACGATCTCCGGCCTCGTCAAGCCGAGCGGCGGCAAGATCCTGTTTGCGGGTGAGGATATCACCGGCAAAGATCCGACGCAGATCGTGACGCAGGGCGTCACGCTTGTGCCGGAGGGACGGCGCATCTTCCCCGACATGACCGTGCTGGAAAACCTCAAGATCGGCGCATATCTGCGCAAGGACGACCTGTCCGCGGACATCGAGTGGGTGTACAGCCTGTTCCCGCGCCTGAAGGAGCGCAGCTGGCAGGCCGGCGGCACGCTCTCCGGCGGCGAGCAGCAGATGCTCGCGGTCGGCCGTGCGCTCATGAGCCGCCCGAAGCTGCTGATGATGGACGAGCCGTCGCTCGGTCTCGCGCCGCTGGTCGTGCGCGACATCTTCTCCATTATTCAGGAGATCAACAAGCAGGGTGTGACCATTCTGCTCATCGAGCAGAACGCGAACATGGCGCTCAAGATCGCCGACGTCGGCTATGTGCTCGAGACCGGACGCATCACACTGACCGGCAGCGGCAAAGATCTGCTGAGCAACGACGCGGTGCGTGCGGCATACCTCGGCGCTTAAACGGATATGAAATCGAACGGGAGACTGCCGGCGGCGGTCTTCCGTTTTTTCGGAACATTTCTTGACCATGTGCGTCGAATCCTGTACAATACCGTTGAAACCATCGAAGGATCGAGAGGTGTACTATGAAAAAAATTCTTTCCGGAATTCTGGTGCTGTGCCTGTCGCTTGCGCTGCTGAGCGCATGTGACCGCGGCGGGCAGCCCGACAAGACGGTGACGGCCGGCGGCCTGACATTTGCCAAAAGCTACAGTGAGGTCTATTCCGCACTTACCGACGCGCAAAAGGCGATCGCCGAGCGCAACACGCTGCTCAACACCGGTGCAGATTCATCTGAGCCCAACGGTGCAGGCGCTGCCGGCGAGGGCTCGGAGGGCACGTTCTACTCCGGCACGAACGTGCAGGTCGAGGGCGTGGACGAGGGCGACATCGTCAAGACGGACGGCAAGTATATCTACATTCTGCGCGGCAGCGAGATGGTCGTCATGCAGGCCGACGGCAAGGATGTTACGGACGTGTCCAACGTCTTTGTCGGTCAGGACTGGGAGCAGACGACGACCGAGGACGGCCTGGCGCACACGCAGGAAAAACTGCCGACAGAGCTGTATCTGTCGGGCAGCCGTGCTGTCGTTGTCTCGGCCTAT
>OMER01001194.1_pt1 | contig 10780 bp, 6 predicted proteins | sample 1645431 | NCBI WGS metagenome assembly OMER01 (sample SAMEA103958144, study PRJEB25191) | human gut metagenome | reverse complement strand
GTATACAATGTTAAAATATTGACTATGCAGGTTGCTATAATCAAAATAGGAAAGATTTTTTGGGGGAAAGTTGCAATTAGCGTAAAAACGCAGGTTTCGTATTGTTTCATGTTCAAGGCTAATAAATATGCCGTTTTATCATCTGCCGGCACTATAAAAATGATAAATCAATATTGTGTAAACTATCAGTATATTTATATGTAATAAAATACAAATATGATATATTGTGGGATTGACAAATGGAAAATCAAGTGATATAATACTTGTAATTATATAGGCATACTGCGTCGGAGGTGAGGCTTTTGAAGGATAAGGCGCTTGAAAAATTGTCAAAAAATGAGCTGCTCGAGTTAATGCTTTATCTACGAAAAGAATATGATAAGCTTAACACAGAGAATGAAAAGCTTCTTCAAAAGCTCGAAGATAAAAAAAGTATCACTGACCGACTTGACAGGCTGGAGCGGCAGGTAGCTGCACTGACAGGTCACAAGCTGGTTGTTGAGCAGCCGGTAGTGGAGGAAGATCATGGCAGCAGATAGCAAGAACGAGGTGTTAAAAAAACCTGAGCTTCCTGATGTCCAGACACTTGAGCGGGTGGTAAAAAAGCATCATGAAAGGCGGGAATATCTGAGGATACTCCGCAGCACCGTGGCGTCGCTTCTTGTTGTGGCAGCGGCAGCAGTGATCATATCAATGTTATTTTTGCCTGTTTTGAGAGTAACGGGTACAAGTATGACGCCGACTTTGCATGACGACGAGCTGGTGGTGTGCAGAAAGCGTGGAAGCTTTCAGAAGGGCGATATAGTTGCGTTCTATTATAACAATAAGATACTGTTGAAACGTGTTATCGCTACAGCAGGAGATGTGGTGGATATCAAGGAGGACGGTACTGTTATCGTCAACGGAAAAACCTTGAATGAGCCGTATGTTGACGGCAAAGCTCTGGGAGAATGTGATATCGAGTTGCCTTATCAGGTGCCTGACGAGAGAATATTCGTTATGGGCGACCACAGATCTACGTCTGTTGACAGCCGTACAAAGAGGATAGGCTGTATTGCTGAGGAAGCAGTGCTTGGAAAGGTCTCACTGAGGATATATCCTTTTAAAAGGATAGGCACAGTGGACTAGCGTTTATCATAAATAGTGTATAAATTCGGAGGGAGTGATCCGTTTTGCAGAATTTTAACGGTAAAGTTCGGCAATATCTAAAAGAAAATGAAAGGAAAAAACGCAGCCGCTTGTTCGGTGTGGTGCTGTCTGTAGTTATGACAGTGTCGGTGCTGGCAAGTCTTGTTATGCCTGCAATAAGTGCCACTGAGGGTACTTCCGTGGCAGGTGGAGATGTTTCCTATAACGGCGGAAGCTATTCTTATAAGGATGCGAATAGCGTCACGATAAAATCCTATGATGCGGTCGGTTCAGGAAAAGACCAATCTAAAAAGATCGAATTCAATGTAGAATTTGATTTTGACAAGGGCGAAATGACCAATAGGTATATTTATTTCCCTATCGACGATAATGTTAGCCTGCCCGAGGGCGGTATACCGTCAGACGGAACCTGGGGCGATGTCGAGGATACTCACTTCGATGAAGGACATGGAATTTCAGGTAAGTACAGAGTCGACGAGATAGATGGAAAGAAGTATCTTTTTATTGAGTTTGACGAGCGATATCAACATAAAAATGAGAAGGACGCTATAAGCGGTAAGGCAAGCTTTGAGGGTAATGTAAAGCGTAAGGATACAGATACAGGTGATAAGACCACTGTTGAGATAGGTGGTCAGACGGTTGAAATAGACGGTTTTACTCCGCTCACTATGTCTGCCATAAAAGACGCAAGCGAAACTGCTGACGGAGTTAGGTGGACTATCACAGTTGACAATCCTGCAAAGAAGCCTCTTGACAGGATCGAGGACGAGCTTTTTAAGGATGCTGTTGACGGAAGCTTCACTGTTTCACCTGAGGGTGCAGGAAGCTATGACGCGTCAAGCGGAAAGTTTGTTTTCAGCGATGGATTCAGCAAAGAAAATGTTACCATAAGCTACACGACCCCATATCCTACAAGCGACCCGAATTTCGTTATGTCAGGTAAGGTGGAAAACAAATCCACCACATATGATAAGGACGGAAATGGAGTAAAAGCAGATAAAATTATTTATTCTGAGTCAAAGAAGGATAAGATCTCAAAAACAGGCAAGAATGTTGACTACGACAATAACGAAGTCACATGGGAAATTGTTGTAAGCAACCCTAGCGGTGCAGACCTCAAGGGCTATCACCTTTATGATGAAGCATTTCCTGATGCAAAGCCAGGAAGCTTTGCACTTAAAGCTGATGATGGTTCAGATGTAAAGTACACACTTAATGGAAACACGTTTACGTTTGACGATAAAACAACAGCGTCAAAAATTACTATCGAGTATGTGACAGCTATCGATCCTGACAAGGCGGAAACTACAAATACAGTTAAAATGCAAAGACCTGATAAAAGCCAACCATGGTCTGATATCACATCAAGTGAAACTGTTTATAATAGGTATCAGATATCAAAAAGTGGTTGGATAGATAATAACACGTTAGGTATACTCAAATGGGAAGTAACTGTTAAATGTAATGACAAAAATTCTACCCTTAAAGGCAAGACAATAACTGACAATATGCTTAAAGCAGGACAGATTGTCAGCATAAAGGTTGGAAATGATACCTTTGATGCAACAGTTGCAAGTGACGGTGAGCTTGTTTTGCCTGACAGAATAGGTGACAATAACGAGGTAGTTATTTCCTATGAAACAAAGGTTGCTGACTATGATCTTGGCGACCCTGACAGCAATGGAAATTATGCAGTGAAAAATACTGCAGGAATTGACGGATTCCATTCTGACAAGACAGTTTACTATAAACCTGTAAACGAGAAGTCAAAAACAGTTCTTGACATTTCTCAGGACGGAAGCAGTGTTACATATAAGTGGCAGGTAGAGGTCAAGCAGACAAACGGTTCCTTTAGGGGCAAGACTATAAGCGATATAATGAACGCTACGTCAAATGATGGTAAGTCAATAAAGAGCGTTCTTGACACTGATTCCATTATCATGTATGTTCAGAGAAATGGAACAGGAAGCTATGAACCGCTTGACAGTTCAAATTACACTGTAGTATCTAATGCCGACAACACTTCGTTTGAGATAAAGTTCAATGATAGTGAAGAATTTGACAATATAAACCTTGTGCAGATACAGTATAGCAGTACCGTAGATGTAACAGGTCTTGACGAGGGTACTATTATAAATGTAAATAACAAGGCTACTTATAAAGGTGAAACATTCGAGCCTAGTGCAGATAAGACTAAGTTTACTATAGGCGACAGCTCCAAAGCACCTTATGAAAAGTATGACGCTGCAAGCAGCACAGCAGGCGACACAGTGCATGATCTTAGCAGCCTGCCTGTTGTTACTGTAAATGGTGTTGAGTATTACAGGTTTGATTGGCGGCTTGATGTCAATAAGGACGGCACTTATGAGTATGAGGAAGATGTCGAGATCGTGGATACTTTGCCATCTGGCATGATCTTATATGAGAATAATGATTATCTGAAATATTCAACTGGCGGCAGTTCTTCAACCAATCAGCTTACGACGACTCCTTGGTATCAGTTTAGATATTCCTATGATAAGGGTACAAATAAGATAAACCTAGTAAAAACCGGATATAGCACTACGTATTGGACGTTCTATTACAGCACTCTTGTAAAGGTTGATGATGTTAAGAATGGTGTTTACAAGAATGGTACTGCAGCGTTCAAAAACACAGTCCAGGATAAAGCTGGAAAATATCCGGAGAGAAGCCAGACGCAGACAGTTAAGGAAAAGAACTTGAAGAAAACTTCTTCTCCGAAGTCCACCGGCTGTGAGATAACTTATACCATTGATGTTAACCCTAAAAAGCTCAAATGCTCAACAAACGGAATGATAACTCTCAACGATGTTATCAAGTGCGGAGGCACGGCTGTAGTTAAGACAAAGGACGCTCAGGGTAACGTTCAGACAAAAACGGTAAGCATAAATGGCAATTCCGCTGTTGACATGGATCTGAAGTCTATCAAGGTATTTGACGCAGATACGGGTGCAGAGCTTGCTGTGAGTGATTACAGTTATGTGATATCAGATCCGGAGGCAGTTGACAGCACAGTTTCTTGCAGTGCAGATGTTATTACCAACGAAAAGGGCAAGTTTATCGCTAACTTTATTCCAAGTGAAAGTATTGTTGGCGCTAAGGGTACTATTGATCTAACTTTGCCTGAAGGCTACGAAACCGGAAATATAAAGAGTTACTATGTGGCTTATGGCTATATGGACGGCAACAGCTTCAAAGAAGTAAAAGCCTTTGCCAACAAGAGAAGCGAGTGGTCAGATTTTGGCTCAAGCATATCCGTCCCTGTGGAAGAGGTTTCTTCTGAGAAGGCGGGCGGTGTTTTCAGAGTCGAATATGAATACAGGGATAGCAGCGGCTTTTCAAACACTGAAGTCAGCAATGAAAAAATGCTTTCGGCTGTAAAGTGTTCCGCACTGACTGCGAAGACACGAGATTTTGTAAAGAAACTTGAAATAAACGTTCCAGATCAGCGTCACCTGAAATTAGTTTACGTTTATACAGGAAGTCCTGCAAATGATGAGGACGCTGAGAACGATGGCTATAAAGTCCATGTGTTCAATAATATATCATTTGACACAAACGGCTCTGCTGTAAATGACAGTGAAGATAATGATTCCGAGTTTGAGTTGATAAATCAGTCAAAGGCGTCATCAACAACTGTTGAGCCATTTAAGCTTATGAAGGTAGACAGCGGAGACTATAGTATTATGCTTAAGGCTACTTTTGAGATCTACAGATACACTAAGCTGGAAAATGGCACATACGATTGGCTCCCGGCAGTAGATTTCAAAGAAAATGCTGCGAAAGACAGAAATTCAGTTATCTGGGGAAGTTCGGCGCAGGATAAGGCGCAGACATTCAATGTAAATGCTGACGGGTCATACAACCTTGACCTTGAACCTGCCGCAGTCTTATAGAAAAGCAAAGTCCAGAGGGTTATCTTCTTGACGAAACTCCTATATATTTTGCTTTTAAAGTGCGTCCGGCTGTAGTTCCAAGTGAAGTCGGTGAGGACGGATATCAGTTCGTGAAGAACGGAGATATGTTCAGAGTAACAAATCTGCTGAAAGAGTTTAAGATAACTGCAAGCAAGGTTTGGAGCGATGGAAACGGCAATCATTCGGCAGAGAGCGTAAAGTTTCTTCTTGGCTCGTCTACAACTAAGGTTTTAAGCGGTGTTCCAGATGATATTCAGTGGGGCAGTGCTGAGGTAACTCTTAACGAAGCTAACAATTGGAAACATGAGTGGACAAAGCTTCCTGGATATACAAAGGTCGGCAATGATTACAAGCAGCTTTACTACTATATCAAAGAGATCGATCTTGCAACAGGATATGAGGCTGTATACAGTGCAACGGCAATGAGCAAAAACACTGATGTTACAGTTACGAACGTCAAGGGACTTAACATTACGAAGGAATGGCGTGATGAGCTTGGAAACAAGCTTGCTGACAGCGAGCTTCCTGCTGGTATCGACAAGATCGAGGCAGATGTTTATGAGTCCTCTGTTGCACCAAATTCAACTTCAAGAGTGAATGGAGATAACGGAATACCAACAGATTGCAAACTTATAAAAACTGTTTCTCTGGAAAAGTCTAAGAATTGGACGGTAGCTCTTGACGGTCTTGACAAGGACAAGTATTACTATGTTCTTGAAAAGAATATACCTGACGGCTTTGGCGTTACGTATACTTATTCAAATAACGGCAGTGCCACGGGCTTTGATACGATCGTCAATACCAAGAACCCGCAGAAGGTAGAAAATATGGATGTTCGCCTGCAAAAGGCATGGTCTGACGGCGATAGCAATACCCATACCAATGATAAGGTAACGTTCAATATCTATAGGTCAACAAATAAGGCTGATGTGCCTGAAAAATATAACAAGTTTACAGGCACAATGGATAAGGGACAGAATGTTAAATTCAAGATCCTTACAAGCAATGGTGCAGAAATGGCTCAGAACGGAAGCTTTGCCTCTGAGTATACCATGTATGGCTCAGCTAAGTTCAGCTTCACCCTTAATAACGCATGGCTCGAAAGGGGCGATATGAAATATTCCGGAGTAAGGCTTATCAATTCGTCTGGCAATGTTCTTGCTGAGTTCTACAGAGATAAGGATGTTTGGGACGGTGACAAAAATCAGAGTGTTGCGTCATGGAGCGCTTCAAGTAAGTATATAAGTGTGTCTGTCACAGTTGACCTCAGCGGTATTACTTCCGATGTTACAGTTGAGCTTACAGCAAAGGTCAATGATGATAGCAGTTGCTCTTATGAGGTAACAGCTAATGATCTTGGCACACCTGAGAAGACGAACGTTACACCTGTTCCTAATAAAGATGCGATACCTAGTGGTGAAGTATTCTTGTGGAAGCAGATAACGCTCACGGCTGATAACAACTGGTCAAATGCCGTTTCTCTTGAAGAAAATGACATCAAGGGCAATAAGTATTACTATTGGTTTGAGGAGATAGACGTGAACGGTCAGCCGATAAGCACATCGTCATACAAAGCTTACTACAGATACAATGGCTCAGAAAATGAGAATTGCATTGATATGACAAAGAACGGTGATCAGTATGTTCAGGTCTATAACAACTCTGAGGAAACCTTGGGAGAGCTGCCTGAAACAGGCGGCATGGGTGTTATCCCATTCGTGGCAGCAGGCGGAACAGTCACTGTTGCTGCAACAATACTTTTAGTTACAAAGCGTCGCAAAAAAACGCTATAAATAATCAAATATGAAAGGATAATTTATTATGAAGATGAAGAAATTCGCAGCTCTTGCCGCTGCAACCGTTATGTCAGTTTCAGCTATTGCTGCAACATCAGCATTCGGAGTATTTGCTACTGCTGATTTTGGCGTTAATAACATTGTTATCAAGGATTCTGATACAAACAGAGTATATAAGGCTTATCAGATCTTTGACCAGGCATCTGCAACAAATACTATCAAGTGGGGCAAAGGCATTAATGGCGATGCTCTGCTTACCAGCCTGAAAACTCCTGGCCTTAGCACTTATATGTCACAGTTCGACAGTGCCGAGAGCGCAGTAGACGTTGCAAAGATAATCTCAGACGCAGATCATTGGACAAAGGAAGATACTGCCAAGTTTGCAAAAGCCGCTTCTGGCTGCATCATCGACAATAAGTCTGTAACCGCCTATGAAGATAACGGTGAGTACACTATTCCGCTTCCAAATGCTGGCTATTATCTCGTTGTCGATGCAACAGAAAATAATGGTGTTGATAAGGCTAACTCAGCTCTTATCCTTAACGTTTCAGGCACAACAAACGTTACTCCAAAGAGGACAAAGCCAACACTTACAAAGCAGATCAAGCACAATGAGAGTGACTCATGGGGCGATGTTGGTGACAACGCAATCGGTGACGATGTAGAATTCAAGATCACAACAACTATACCAAGCGATGTATCAGCTTATGACAAGTATACATACACAGTTCGTGACCAGCTCAGCGAGGGCTTTACATTCAATGATAACCTTACATACAAGTACTATGACGCTGACGGTCAGGAGATCACTTCTGTTACAGTAGGTCCTAACACAACAGTTGGCGACGACAGCAGTACAACCGACTATAAGGAGTCTTTCTATGTTACTTTCGATATTAAGGAACTTGTAAAGAACTATCCTACAGTTGCTAAGATCGAAACTTATTATTCTGCTAAACTCAACGAGAACGCTAACGTTGTAACAGGTACACTTCCTAATTCAAAAGACAATAACCCTAACACAGCTTATCTGACATATTCAAACAATCCTCAGGACACAACAGGTAAGGAGAACGGCGAAACACCTAAGGTCACAGTTTATGACTGGACATTCTCACTTGTTGGTAACAAGGTAAACGAAAATGGCGAGCCTCTTGCAGGTGCTGCATTCCAGCTTAGGGATAAACACGGCGATGCTATTAGACTTGTCAAGATAGAAGACAATGTTTACAGACTTGAGATTGGCGATGAGGCAGGCTCTGTAGATACTATCTGGACAGACGCAACAGGTAAGTTCACTATCAAGGGCATTGATGATCAGACAACTTACAAGCTTGTTGAGACAGAAGCTCCTGCTCAGTATAACAGAGCTGATCCATATGAGTTCAAGTTTGACACAACATATGATCCTGCTAATACGCTTCAGTCCATTCGTATGCTCGACGGCACTGATTCAGGCACAAGCGGTTCAACAGTTAAGATCATAAACCAGAAGGGCGGCTCACTTCCAACAACTGGCGGTATCGGTACTCAGATCTTCTACGGTGTAGGCGGAGCTATCGTACTGGGCGCAGGTGTGCTTCTCATTGCTAAGAAGAGAGCTAAGAACGACTAATTTTTGAATTTATTTTTACCTTTGTCCTGCCGATCTCGGTCGGCAGGCATCAGGGAGGACTCCATGAGGAAGAAAAGCGGTAAATCAACTACAATTTTATTGGTCTTGTTATTGCTTGTGGGGCTCTCCGTGATGTTATATCCAACAATAAGCGATTGGTGGAATTCAAAAACGCAAAGCCGTGCAGTGGCGACTTATCAGAAAGCGGCAAATGACCTTTCTGACAAGGAGAATGAAGAGATACTCAGCCGTGCCAGAAAATATAATGAAGAGATAGCAAAGCTTGCCCGACCTTTTGTTGATTATGATAAGGTCAAGGGCTATGAGGATATCCTAGATATCACGGGGACGGGTGTTATGGGCTATATTTCCATTCCGACTATAAGGGTGGAGTTGCCTATTTATCATGGCACAAGTGACGGCGTGTTAAATGTCGCTGTGGGACATCTGCAGGGTTCGAGCCTGCCTGTTGGCGGAGCGGACACTCATTCGGTCATTTCAGCACATAGAGGTCTGCCTTCGGCAAAGCTTTTCAGCGACCTTGATAAGCTTGCAGAGGGCGATGAGTTCACTATAACAGTGTTGAAAGAGGTCTATACATATGAGGTCGAGGCTGTTTATATAGTTCTGCCTAATGAAATGGATAAGCTGAACATTATTCCAGGTGAGGATCATGTTACGTTGACTACCTGTACACCATACGGAGTCAATTCTCACAGGCTTCTTGTTCGTGCAAAGAGAGTTGAAACTGCGGACGATACAAAGAGTGTTTCAAAAATAACGGCAGACGCTGTTCAGCTCGATTCTCTTGTGGTCGTGCCTTTTGTAGCAATACCATTGTTTGTGGTACTGCTGGTGTGGTGGTTTGTGGATTCAAAACGCAAAAAAATCTCTCATGATGAGCTTGTGGCAATGCTGGATAAGCCAGAGAGTGACGATAATGTTGAAAATCTACCTGATAAGGAGAGTAGCAAAGATGAAACTTAAATTTTCTCAGCTTGCAAAGGCTGTTTTGTGTACGGCGGCAATGGCTGTTTCAGCCTTGGGAAGCATGACGATCTCAGCTTCTGCAGCGGATAATATCAATGTGAATATAGTGTGCAAAAATGATACAACGACTGTTAGTAATGCCGAGTGGAGTATATATAAGGTCGGTGAGCGTAAAGAAGCTGACTTTGTCCTTACCGGAGAGTTCAGCGATTATCCTATAGATATGTCTGATTTTACTGACGCTTCAAAAATGCAGGCTGTCGCTGATACGCTCGACAACTACGTAAAAACCGATGGCATAACACCAGTTTCAACAGGCAAGACGGACGCAAACGGTGAAGTAAAGCTTTCTGCTGATTCTGTGGGTCTGTATCTTGTTTCAGGCAAGAGTTTTGAAAACACAACAGCTAAGTTTACACCTTCTCCGTCACTTATCGAGATAGATAAGGATATCGTGGCTGAGGGACAGATAACAGTTTACACCAAGTTCACATACGAAGAGATCCCAGCAGGGGACAGTGATTATGGTGTAAGAAAGTCGTGGATAGTTCCTGATGGTCAGGAAAAGCTCATACCTGATAATATCAAGGTGGAGATATATCGTGATGGCAAGCTTTTCGATACTGTTACTCTTAACGCTGACAACAATTGGGAGTATTTCTGGAAAGACAATTCTGCGGCTGAGTGGACAGTTAAGGAGATAGATATTCCTGCCAACTACACAGTTGTTACCAAAAACAATGACAAGCTGTTTCTTATAGAGAACACATATAAGTCAGACAGTTCGAGTAATACAGATAGTAGTTCAAGCACACCTGACAGCAGCTCGTCAGGCTCTGATTCATCAAGCTCAACGCCTGACAATATACCACAGACTGGTTCGCTCAACTGGCCGGTGCCTGTACTTATAGGCGGTGGAGTTATCCTTATCGTGGCAGGTTGGAGAGTAAGCAGAAAAGAGAAATAAAGGCGAAACCACATAGGCTCGCCTTTACAACAGGAGAAAAATAGTGACTAAAAAAAAGCTAGGACTTTTGTTGATAATAATGGGGATAATGCTGATAGCGGCGGCATTATCCCTTAATTATTACAACTATTTTCATGAAAAGCAAAGTAATAAAAGGATGGAGGCTGTGCTGAGTGATCTGAAAACGCAGATCTCAGACAGTTCAGAGGACAGCGACAGCAGTTCACCCTTTGACATTTTTGACGATAGTCGATCCACGGACAGCGAGATAGATGACCCGGATAAGGATATCGTGCTTGACGGCAACTCATATATAGGCTTGATT
>OMER01001181.1_pt1 | contig 10942 bp, 8 predicted proteins | sample 1645431 | NCBI WGS metagenome assembly OMER01 (sample SAMEA103958144, study PRJEB25191) | human gut metagenome | reverse complement strand
CTTCAAAAGAGGTCCGCGACGCTGCTAATCAAAAGATGATGTCGGACCCACGGATGAAAGAGTTCGGCGAGTCCATGCCGTTTGACGGCAAGCGAATGATCTATGGTGGATTCGAATCAATCATCGACGAGTAGGTAGCGTGACGGGCTGTGCGGCGTGCCGTCAGCCCTAAAATTCACAAATGTTGCTCGGCCCAGCGTAAGAAATCCTCTTTCGGTAATGCCTTGCTGTAGAGCCAGCCCTGACCGTAGTGCACGCCATGCTGGCGTAGCCACTCTTCTTGTTTACTGGTTTCGATTCCCTCCGCAACCATTTTCAGTTTCAGTGTTTTTGCCATTTCGATGATATGCGGCGTGACATTTTTATATTCCAGCGCATCAACGAAAGATTTATCGATCTTCAGAATGTCGACATCCAGATCCTGTAAATAGCTTAAACTTGAATACCCTGTACCAAAATCATCGAGATAAATTTCATGGCCCGCCTCCCGGTAGCGAGAAATTATCGGGGCGCTGGTTTTCGGATCGGCAAACTCGCGTTCAGTGAGTTCAAGCGCGATCTGTCTGGGATTAACCTGATAGTGATTGATCATTTCACGCAGCAATTGCGGGATTTTTTCCGAGGTGAGCACGGTGGATTCAAGATTGATCGAAATATGCTGCTGAGGATGCTGACGCAGCCAGTCGCCCATATCTTCAAAGACGCTTCTTATAATCAGTAGCGTCAATGGCTCAGAAAGGCCCGTTTGCTGTGCCAGCGGAATAAAACTATCTGGTGACAACCAACTACCGTCTGTCTGCGGCCAGCGCGCCAGTGCCTCAGCACCGACAATTTTGCCATTGGCTAAGGAGACAATCGGCTGATAGTGCACGCAAATATCACGATTTTCGATAGCATCCTGCAGCCGATGATGCGGTGACTGGATACGGCGCAAAATACGCAGCACAAACATCGCTGCCAGCAGGCCAATCACCAACCCGAGCGGTAACCAAATAAAGACTTGCCGATGCCAGCCTTTCTGCAACATTTTCGTTGAAGCCCAGGTGATGATCGAAATATTCATCTCCGGTAAGGGCAGGATATCGTAAATGATTCCATTATTTTCGATATGCTCACCGGGTGTTTTTTGTAGCCTGGTAATAATTCCCTGAGCAATTTTATCGCTGCTGGTTATGACAACGTTATGGGCATTGCCAATAATGGCGGCATCAATTTGCCATGAGCTATAGGGAATGACATCAATAAAGGAAGCAGGGTCGATCATGACGACATAATGTGCCGTTCCCATGGCGACCATATAACGGATAATGCCTAAATCGCTATGCGATGTTAACCAGACACGATAACCATCTTTCGAAATTTTACCTGGCTCGGGGAAGGTATCGGGCGGGCTTTCATGCTCCAGAGACGAACACTGGGGAACGTTGTTATCGATATAAACCACTTCCTGAATATAGCGATAACTGTAAGATACCCGACGCATTTCCATGAGATGGGCTTCGCTACAGGCAGCGCCTTGCCATCTTTCCAGCTCTTGCAGCGCATCTTTCCCTTGTGTCGCCACCTTATTGGCCCGAATAGCGACGCGGGAGGAATACGTATTCAGCTCTTCAATAAATGATGTTTCTACCTGCTGATGGGCCAGCCAGATGCTTAAGCCGACAGGCAGCAATACTGAAAGAATCAGTACTCCCGAAATAAGGCTGACCAGATGTCGTGTTCTCACCAGCATATCCTTATTAACACAGTGTAGGGAAAGTATATCTGATTGTGGAAAAAGGCTGGCAGGAGATAAGGAGGTAGAGCTGGTATTTCCTGAAGTGATGGGTGGAAGCGATCGTTGTCATTTGACCAGGCGTAGAGCTTTACGCCTGGTATGTACCCCTAACTTAAGATGTTGATTCGGCGCGAGCGAGGGTAAAAATATCGTAAAAAGATAGTTCACCTTTACGGACGATCATTTTTTGCAGTTGTTCTTTATGAACATCCGTGACACGCGGAGAGTTCAAGATGGCTTCAACCAGCGCGGCAGGTACAAAGCGCGTGTTGTACCATTCGCCGTTATAGCAAACGCGGAAATCCAGCACGTCGATATCTTCATAGCGGTAGCGTGGGTAGACATCGAAAAAGAAGAAACCATTAAGCAGGATAAATAATACAACCAGTAGCCAGACAGAGCCTGAAAGCGTTTCGGACTGCAACATCACCGCCAGGGTGGCAAAAAAAGCAACGTACATACCGATAAACAGCCCCGGATGTTTACGGATAAAACTGATACTAAAGCGGGGTTTGTTGTCGCGTTTTTCGCGGGTATTCAGAGACTCAATCGTTTCGGTCAGCAGGCGTTGTATTTCGGTCATCGTTTGCCTTCGTGATATCTGCAACTTTCCAGGGAACACCCTATTTTAACGTGGGAATAGTAGAGGGGAAGTAACAGATTTGCCACGATTTTGCATAACAGTTGAGAAAAGCTGGTTACAATTTTTTAATGATTCTGGCTGGATTACCGCCCACGACAACGTTGTCCGGGACATCTTTTGTGACAACTGCACCTGAGGCTACCACGACGTTATCACCAATGGTCACACCAGGGTTAATGACTGCACGTCCGCCAATCCAGACGTTATTACCGATGGTGACGGGTTTCCCCAGTTCAGCACCGCTATTACGTGCTACAGGGTCGATGGGATGTGTTGCCGTGTAGATATGAACGCCTGGTGCCAACATACAGTTATCACCAATGCGAATAGGGCAGACATCAAGCATCACGCAATCGAAGTTGGCGAAAAAATTATTGCCGAGAAAAATGTTATAGCCATAGTCACAGCGAAACGTTGGCTCAATATAAGCCTCTGTCACCTGACCGAATAAATCAGCAAGAATTTGCTGGCGTAATGTGTGCTCTTCCGCCAGGGAATGATTGTATCGGTGAATAAGCCGACGAGCTCGCAGGCGATCGCGAGATAACGCCTCATCTGCCGAGTGATACAACTCACCAGCAATCATCTTTTCTTTTTCTGTGCTCATTACTGACTTCCGGTTGCTGAAAATGCGGCAACACAGTAAGACGAAAAGTCAGTGAAGAGAACGTTCCCATTACATCTGTGTGATGAAGATCACATAGGGTATGTCTTCATGGCGAAAAAAGTGCAAAATTCTTAATAAACAGCCAGTTATAGCTCCGAAAGTGAGTTATTTATTAGCGAATAAATTTCCATACTGAGGAAGGGATCTTGTCGTACAGTTTATTCATGGTCAATTCGGCGAGGCGGTGATCTGCGGCTGAGTAAAATACCGCCAGTTCATTATCTGATAATTCGTATTTATTTTTCTCGATAACACGCTCCAGCGTGTCAATTGTCTGGCAACGACGTAAACGCATTAAATAATCGGTTTTCGTTAAAGGTTTTTCGGACATACTTCTACCCATGGTTGTAATAATTCTAACAAGATAAACTCGCAGGATTCTCTTTCGTCGCATTGACAAAACAACGGAATAGTCGATTACCTGACTTCCGCCATTTCTGAATATCTGGATGACACCTTTATGTTGTTCAGTAGTTATGGTATTAATACCATAACTACTGAACAACATAAAGGTGTCATCCAGATATTCGTCGATCTGCTCAATGAGCTTATTGTCTTCATTATACTTAATTTTGTAATTAAGTGCGAAGGTCGCAATATGCTCAATCAGTTCATTCAACTGGAGGTTGATCGCCGAGGTTGGGTCGTTAACCCAGCCATGATTGCTTTCTTCAAGGTTTGCAAGGCAGTCATGATACAGGGTTTCACAGAGAAACTTAAGCTGTGCGATATCATGTCTTTTGGGTGAGTATTCATCCATAACGCGTCCCCTTCTTAGCGGTTGAACTAACGGACACCTTTCGGGATGGAAAAAACTTACTGACCTGGACTTGCCCTCTCGTTTGTTAGCTTAACTATAAGCCACTCTTTGTAGGTTTTCATCGCATTATTACGAAAAATTACAATTAGGAAGGAAGCGGGACAGGACTCACTTTTTCATGCTAGCACCAACCCGCAGCAGGTAAAAGCAGTTTGCTCGAACTGTTCATAACATTTCAGAATTATCGCCAGAAGAAATTGGTGACACTAATACCAGGATTGCTCTGAATATGACGTAATAACCGAGGAATGAATAAAGAATTACCGCAAATAATTAAGAATAGCCTCTAAATGGTTATGGATTATTAAATCTATTAGCGCTACTTAATATAAATTAACTAACAATCAGTATTTTTTATGAATTTTATACGTGGTTAATACTGGTTTTCGTATGAGATCCTGAGTTGGTGGTTCAATACTCCTTAATGTTCGTAGGTTATGCATAAAAAAGGCCGCTTGCGCGGCCTTAGTGATTACACGTTGTATCAATGATGATCGACAGTATGGCTGTGCTCGATATCTTCATTCTTGCGGCTAAAGCGGCGGCGAACCACCACAAAGAATACCGGAACGAAGAAGATTGCCAGTACCGTTGCGGTCACCATCCCGCCCATTACACCGGTACCTACTGCGTTCTGCGCGCCGGAACCAGCACCAGTACTGATAACCAGCGGCATAACGCCGAGGATAAACGCCAACGAGGTCATCAGGATTGGGCGTAAACGCATCCGCACCGCATCAAGCGTCGCTTCAATCAGACCTTTACCTTCTTTATCCATCAAGTCTTTGGCGAATTCGACGATAAGTATCGCGTTCTTCGCCGACAAACCAATGGTTGTGAGCAGGCCTACCTGGAAGTAAACGTCATTGGTCAGGCCACGGAAGGTGGCAGCCAGCAACGCACCGATAACCCCCAGCGGAACGACTAGCATAACGGAGAACGGAATCGACCAGCTCTCGTACAGCGCAGCCAGACACAGGAACACGACAATCAACGAAATCGCGTACAGTGAAGGTGCCTGGTTGCCGGAGAGACGTTCCTGATAGGACATTCCCGTCCAGTCATAGCCAACACCGGTAGGCAGTTTGCTCGCCAGTTGTTCCATCAGCTCCATTGCTTCACCGGTACTTTTACCCGGTGCCGCCTGGCCTAAGATTTCCATAGATGGCAGGCCGTTGTAACGTTCCAGACGCGGCGAACCGTACTCCCAACGAGAAGAGGAGAACGCCGAGAACGGCACCATCTGACCATCAGCAGCACGAACATACCAGTCGCCGATATCATCCGGCAGCATACGGTATTTCGCTTCTGACATGACGTAAACTTTCTTCACACGACCGCGGTCGATAAAGTCGTTCACATAGCTACCGCCCCATGCAGCGCCCAGAGTGGTGTTAATGTCGTTGATAGAAACACCCAGCGCCTGCGCTTTTTCCTGGTCGATATCAATCTTAAACTGCGGGGTATCTTCCAGACCGTTTGGACGTACGCTGGTCAACATATCAGGGTGCTTCGCTGCTTCTGCAAGCAACTGGTTACGCGCCTGAGTCAGTTTTTCGTGACCAAGGCCTGCCTGGTCAATCAGCTCAAAGTCAAAGCCGGTTGCGGTACCCAGTTCCACGATTGCGGGCAGGTTAAAGGCGAAAACCATCGCATCTTTGATTTGCGAGAAAGCACGTGTTGCACGCATGGTAATCGCTTCAACTTTGTTTTCTTCGCCCGGACGATCGGCCCAGTCCTTCAAGGAAACGAACGCAATACCGGTATTCTGACCACGTCCCGCAAAGCCGAAGCCGTTAACGGCGAACACCGACTCAACGTTGTTCTTTTCTTTGGTCAGATAGTAATTCGTTACCTCATTGAGCACTTTCTGCGTACGTTCCTGCGTTGCACCTGCTGGCAGCTGAACCATGGTCATAAATACGCCCTGGTCCTCATCTGGCAAGAAGGAGCTTGGCAGACGCACGAACAGATAGGCCATACCGACCACGATGATCAGATACAGCACCAGGTAACGCCCCGTACTGCGCAGAATACCGCCTACGCTGTCGGTGTAGTGGTGCGTGCTCTTCTCGAACATGCGGTTAAACCAGCCGAAGCAATCGGTTTCAGCATGGTGGCACAAAGAGCCGGAGTCAGGATCAACGCCACCAGTACCGACAGCGCCATTGCTGAAACAATGGTAATAGAGAACTGACGATAGATAGCACCAGTAGAACCGCCAAAGAAGGCCATCGGTACGAATACCGCCGACAGTACCATCGCGATACCGACCAGAGCGCCCTGAATCTGCCCCATCGACTTACGGGTGGCTTCTTTTGGCGGCAAACCTTCTTCCGCCATCACACGCTCAACGTTTTCTACCACAACGATGGCGTCATCCACCAACAGGCCGATGGCGAGCACCATCCCGAACATTGTTAGCGTGTTTATCGAGAAGCCAAAGGCGGCAAGGACGGCAAAGGTCCCGAGCAATACCACCGGTACGGCAATGGTCGGAATCAACGTCGCGCGGAAGTTCTGCAAGAACAGATACATTACCAGGAACACGAGGATGATCGCTTCGACCAGCGTTTTAACCACTTCGTGAATAGAGATTTTCACGAACGGTGTGGTGTCATACGGGTAAACAATTTTCAGACCCGACGGGAAGAACGGTTCCATCTTCGCCAGTTCAGCACGGATTGCCGCAGCGGTATCCAGCGCGTTCGCACCGGTCGCCAGCTTGATCCCCAGACCGGAAGCCGGTTGGCCGTTAAACTCTGCGATGATGTCGTAGTTCTCACCACCCAGCTCAATTTTCGCCACATCACGCAGTAGCACGCGGGAACCATCCTGATTCACTTTCAGCAGGATTTTGCCGAACTCTTCAGTAGAGGTCAGACGCGTCTGAGCAATAATAGAGGCGTTAAGCTGTTGGCCTTTCACCGGCGGCGTACCACCGAGCTGACCAGCTGCAACCTGAGCGTTCTGTGCTTTGATGGCGGTAATGACATCAACCGGCGTTAGCTGGAATTTGTTCAGTTCATTCGGGTTCATCCAGATACGCATCGCGTACTGTGAACCGAACAACTGAACGTCACCCACGCCCGACGTACGGCTGATGGCATCTTTCATATTCGCTGCCACGTAGTCAGAGATATCCTCCTGCGTCATAGTGCCATCGGTGTTGATAACCCCGACAACCATCAGGAAGCTGCTGGATGATTTCTCAACGCTCACCCCTTGCTGCTGAACTTCTTGCGGCAGCAACGGCATCGCCAGCTGCAGTTTGTTCTGCACCTGAACCTGCGCGATATCCGCATCAGTACCAGACTCAAAGGTCAGGGTGATCTGCACGGTACCCGTGGAGTCACTGTTAGAGGACATGTACATCAGGTTATCGATACCGTTCATATTCTGTTCGATAACCTGTGTCACCGTGTCCTGCACTGTTTTCGCATCAGCGCCAGGGTAGGAGGCGGAGATCGTTACTGCCGGCGGTGCAATCGTAGGATATTGCGCCACCGGCAGTTTGAGGATCGCCAGCCCCCCTGCCAACATGATGATAATGGCGATCACCCACGCAAAAATCGGGCGATCGATAAAGAAATTAGGCATGTCTTAACGGCTCCTGTTTAAGTTAAGACTTGGACTGTTCAGGCTGAGCACCGCTTGCGGCTTGCTGGTTATTATCAGCGGTAACTTCTTGTGCTTTTACCTGGACACCAGGACGCACTTTCTGCAGCCCACTTATTACTACGCGATCGCCTGCTTTCAGACCTTCTGTCACCAGCCACTTATCGCCGATAGCCTGGCTTGCAACGATCGGACGGGTTTCCACTTTGTCATCCGCGCCAACCACCAGTACGGTGGCATCGCCACGCGGCGTACGGGTTACGCCCTGTTGCGGGACTAAAATAGCGTTTGGATTAAGCCCTTCTTCCAGACGTGCACGCACGAACATACCCGGCAGCAGAGTGTGATCCGGGTTCGGGAAGATAGCGCGTAGGGTGATAGACCCAGTGGTCTGATCAACGGTAACGTCAGAGAATTCCAGCGTACCGTCCTGCGGGAACTTAATGCCGTCACTGGTGATCAGCGACACTTTGGCTTTGCCGTTCTCTTGTTTCAGCGTGCCATTCGCCAGTTCCTGTTTCAGGCGCAGGAAGTCGTTGCTGGACTGGGTCACATCAACGTAGATCGGATCAAGTTGCTGCACGGTTGCCAGCGCAGTCGCCTGACCGTTCTGTACCAATGCGCCTTCCGTCACGTTTGACTTACCAATGCGACCACTAATCGGAGAGGTAACTTTGGTGTAAGCCAGATTGATTCGCGCAGTTTCAACGGCAGCTTTCGCCGCAGTTACCGCAGCATTCGCCTGTTGCGCATCAGCCAGAGCCTGATCGTACTCTTGCTTACTGATGTACTGAGTACCGAGCAATTTCTGATAACGATTCACCGTCAATTGCGCGATATTGGCTGCAGCCTGGGCTTTCGCCAGATCACCTTTCGCACTGTCGTATGCCGCCTGATAGGTCGCAGGATCAATCTGATAGAGAGAGACACCTGCTTCGATGTCGCTACCTTCTTTGAAATTACGCTTCAGGATAATCCCGCTAACTTGAGGACGAACTTCTGCGATCCGGTAGGCACTGGTGCGACCCGGAAGCTCGGTTGTGATCTGCAGAGGTTCAGTTTTGACTGTTACTACGCCAACGGCGGGCATCTGCTGGCCACCTTGTTGGGCCTGTTTGTCGTCACATCCTGTTAGGGCTAAGCTGCCTGAGAGCATCAGAACGACCGCCAGAGGCGTAAACCCTCTGTTTTTGTTCATATGTAAACCTCGAGTGTCCGATTTCAAATTGGTCAATGGTCAAAAGTTAATAAACCCATTGCTGCGTTTATATTATCGTCGTGCTATGGTACATACATTCACAAATGTATGTAAATCTAACGCCTGTAAATTCACGAACATATGGCACGAAAAACCAAACAAGAAGCGCAAGAAACGCGCCAACACATCCTCGATGTGGCTCTACGTCTTTTCTCACAGCAGGGGGTATCATCCACCTCGCTGGGTGAGATTGCAAAAGCAGCTGGCGTTACGCGCGGTGCAATCTACTGGCATTTTAAAGACAAGTCGGATTTGTTCAGTGAGATCTGGGAACTGTCAGAATCCAATATTGGTGAACTCGAGCTTGAGTATCAGGCAAAATTCCCTGGCGATCCACTCTCAGTATTAAGAGAGATATTAATTCATGTTCTTGAGTCCACGGTGACAGAAGAACGGCGTCGATTATTGATGGAGATTATATTCCACAAATGCGAATTTGTCGGAGAAATGGCTGTTGTGCAACAGGCACAACGTAATCTCTGTCTGGAAAGTTATGACCGTATAGAACAAACGTTAAAACATTGTATTGAAGCGAAAATGTTGCCTGCGGATTTAATGACGCGTCGCGCAGCAATTATTATGCGCGGCTATATTTCCGGCCTGATGGAAAACTGGCTCTTTGCCCCGCAATCTTTTGATCTTAAAAAAGAAGCCCGCGATTACGTCGCCATCTTACTGGAGATGTATCTCCTGTGCCCCACGCTTCGTAACCCTGCCACTAACGAATAACCCTGAATCTGACTCCAGGAATTTTCCTGGACATTTTCGTCGTTGCTATTCTGGTTCACTGCGTCGTGATATTCTTGCGGTTTGACTTTTTCAGGTCGTTCTTCAGGTTCAGAAACCTTCATTCATCATGACTATGTTCCAGTATTACAAACGATCACGGCATTTTGTTTTTTCAGCATTTATTGCTTTTGTTTTTGTCTTGTTATGCCAGAACACGGCGTTTGCACGGGCGTCATCGAATGGTGATTTACCGACAAAAGCGGACCTGCAGGCACAACTTGACTCACTGAATAAACAAAAAGATCTTTCTGCTCAGGACAAACTGGTGCAGCAGGATCTGACAGATACATTAGCCACCCTCGATAAAATCGATCGCGTAAAAGAAGAGACAGTTCAGCTACGGCAAAAAGTCGCTGAAGCGCCGGAAAAAATGCGCCAGGCGACAGCGGCGTTAACAGCACTTAGTGATGTCGATAACGACGAAGAAACGCGCAAAATTCTGAGCACGCTTTCGTTGCGCCAGCTGGAAACTCGCGTTGCCCAGGCGCTGGACGATTTGCAAAACGCACAAAATGATCTGGCCTCTTATAACAGCCAACTGGTTTCGCTACAGACGCAGCCCGAACGCGTACAAAATGCGATGTATAACGCTTCGCAGCAGCTGCAACAAATTCGCAGTCGTCTGGATGGGACTGATGTCGGCGAGACTGCCTTACGTCCCAGCCAGAAAGTGTTAATGCAGGTCCAGCAGGCTTTGCTGAATGCCGAGATTGACCAGCAGCGTAAAAGCCTGGAAGGGAACACTGTCTTGCAGGATACCTTGCAAAAGCAGCGTGATTACGTGACGGCGAACAGCGCCCGTCTGGAGCACCAGTTACAACTGTTGCAAGAAGCGGTAAACAGCAAGCGCCTGACTTTAACCGAAAAAACGGCGCAGGAAGCTGTCTCCCCGGATGAAGCCGCGCGTATTCAGGCTAATCCGCTGGTGAAGCAGGAACTGGAAATTAACCAGCAGTTAAGTCAGCGTCTGATTACCGCGACTGAAAACGGTAATCAGTTGATGCAGCAAAACATTAAAGTCAAAAACTGGCTGGAGCGTGCGCTGCAATCGGAACGTAATATTAAGGAGCAGATTGCCGTTCTGAAGGGCAGTCTGCTGTTGTCACGTATCCTGTACCAGCAACAACAAACACTCCCCTCGGCAGATGAACTGGAAAACATGACCAACCGCATCGCGGATTTGCGTCTCGAACAGTTTGAAGTCAACCAGCAGCGTGACGCGCTGTTCCAGAGCGATGCGTTCGTCAGCAAACTGGAAGAAGGTCACACCAACGAAGTCAACAGCGAAGTTCACGATGCATTATTGCAAGTAGTTGATATGCGTCGCGAATTGCTGGATCAGCTTAACAAACAGTTGGGTAACCAGCTGA
>OMER01001179.1_pt1 | contig 10957 bp, 10 predicted proteins | sample 1645431 | NCBI WGS metagenome assembly OMER01 (sample SAMEA103958144, study PRJEB25191) | human gut metagenome | reverse complement strand
TCTCTGATACCGCAATCCTTGGCAGGGCTTGAAGAATCCACCTTTTGCAGATCGACTACCATTACGCCCTCTGTGAGAAGCTTTATGCCGAATGGCTGTCCACAGGGATAAAGCATTGGTCTTTCCATTGTCTTTGATTCAACCTCCTTGACCGGCACTGCCCCAAAAAGCATGAGCATATTTTTTGTGTATCGTGATGCTCCTGACGAACCGTCTGACACCGCCACTGTCACCTTGCTTTCGCAGGGCTTTGAGGATATGGTGAAAAAGGAGTTCACGCTAAGCTCGCTGCCCTTTGAAACTAGGTAGAAATCGGGGAGCGTTGTGGAATAAAATCCTATAAGACCAAACAGCCCCAGCAGTATTATCCCTGTGACGCAGGCTGTTTTTTTGAAAAATGACGACATTTTTTCACGTTCCTTTCTGTTTTTCTTTTCGCTTTTATTGTTGACCTGCTGAGAAATTTAATTCAGCCGTCGGCATAAGTATTATTTGTCTTGGAAAGCCTTTTTCAATTTTATTCTGCCTTCTTAACAGTGCAAAGGAAGAAAATTTCATTTGTATGTGTTGAATTTCGTGGCATACTATGATATAATAAAATATCTGATGAGAACACTATGATACGATAATATTTTAATACATAAAAGAGGTACATTATGTCAAAAAAAGACAGACTTAAAGCACAGAAAGAAAAGCAGGACAGGCTCAGAACAGAGAGAGCGTGAGGAAGCCAGAGAAAGGCAGAGCCGCTCGGCGAAAAAGATGATGAAAAAGGCGAAACGCACAAAACCAAACGGTGAGCCTGTTTATTATCTTATTTTGAAGCTTCTTATGATAGTGCCGTTTGCGTATTCGGGATTTTTCTACGGTGGTGTAACCATCGTGGGCATCATGGGCAAGTATATAGAACCCGTTCCGCCAAAGTGGGTGCTGTGGGCAATGGCGGCAGGCGTTGTTGTTATGTTTGCAGGAATATTGTTTGCGTTTTTCAAAAAATATATCGTTTCCTTTATACTTAGCCTTGGGGGCATGATATCGTTTCTTAAAGCGGGCGGATATCTTATAAAAAGGATACAGGACAAGCTGAGCAATTCGGCTGTAGATCAGTCTTTGCAGAATATGGATAAGGAATATATGTGGAGATTTTATCCTATAATAGGTGTTGCTGTCATATCAGCGGCTCTGCTCATCTGCACTATAATAAGAAAACTCATTGAGCGAAAAAGACTGCAAAGAGAGAGGGATAACGCTCCTGTTGAGAGCATTATCAACTGATTTTGGTCTGCGTTTTTGTGTAAATGTGAGATTTTGCAATATTCTATTGACTTTATGTCATAAAATGATATAATTAAATGAGAACGTTATCAGAGTTTATTTTAAGGCGTTTATTAAGTAGAAAAAGCGGTGAGAATTTTGAAGAAAGCAGTTACACTTATAGATATAGCTAAAGCCTGTGACACAAGTAACGTCACTGTGTCAAAAGCCCTTGCAGGAAAAAGCGGAGTTAGCGATGCTCTCAGAGAGAAGATAAAGCAGGTCGCTGACGAAATGGGTTATGTGGGCGTGAAAAGCACTCAGAACAGGGGAGGCAATACTATCGGTGTGCTTATCCCATCAAAATTTATCAATCCTAACGGTTCATTTTATTGGGCATTGTATAACGCTCTTGTAACAAGGCTCAAAAAAGAGAATATGTTCTGCATAATGGAAAATTTAGATCAGGAGGACGAGGACAGGCTCATGCTCCCGCATTGTATCGAGGACAAGCAGGTTTCAGCACTTATTTCACTGGGACAGCTTTCCAAGGATTATGCAAAGCTTCTTAATGACAATGTGAAAGATCTTGTACTGCTTGATTATTATGTGCCGTCCTTAGACTTGGACGCTGTTGTGACAAATGGCTACAGCGGAGGCTACAAGCTTACTTCATATCTTATAAAAATGGGTCACAAGAAGATAGGATACATAGGAAGTAAATTTGCCACAACGAGTATTTTTGACAGATATATGGGCTATGTAAAGGCTATGATAGAGCATGGCTATGAGGTCAACGAAAAGTGGCGTATCGACGATCGTTACAAGCGTGATTTTATCACTATGACTTTCCCTGAGGACTATATGCCAACGGCTTTCGTGTGCAACTGCGACGAGGCTGCTTACCGTGCGATAAGACAGCTCCGTGGCATGGGATATAACGTGCCTGAGGATATTTCCATTGTGGGATATGATAACTATTTGATCTCCGAAGTTTCAGACCCGACTATCACGACTATAAACGTTGATGCAGATTATATGGCGGACCTTGCGGTAATGACACTTATGGATAGAATGGAAGAACCTGACGGCAAGCCAAGGATAATAACTATCGAGGGTGACCTAGTTATAAAGGACTCTGTGAAGAGAATATAGTGCGCTTTTATTAGCAAATATAACAAAAAGATCAACATAGTGTTTGTTGATCTTTTTTTGTTTTGCTATTGACAAATAAGTAATTTTAAGTTATAATAGACCTGTACTTATTAAGTGCACCTTTCTAATCTATGATTTTCTATTGTTTGCGACATGACCCCGTTGGTTGTGTCGGTTGTCTGATCTTGGCGACAGTCTTTGTTAAGACTGTCGCCACTTTTTTGTGCATATTGCTAAAATTCAGGTCTTAAAGTTTATGTTTGTTTACAAAATTGAGATTAAAAAGATATTAATTTCTAAAAAGATATTGACTTAATTTTATTTAGGCTGTATACTTAATATTGTCGTTGGAGACAAATTAATTTACTTAATAAAATTAAGCTAATTCGGAGGTTATCAAGTATGAAAGCAAAGAAGATATGTGCCGGTGCAATGGCACTGGTTTTGTCAATGGGAACAATGAGTGCGTTCACAGGCTGCGGAAGCTCTACAGATTCAAGCAGCAAGGCTGTTACACCTGAAGTATCGCAGGCTGATATCAAAGACTCATTCGACGCAAAGGGTGCAAAACTGGAAGTTCTTACGAACAGAACTGACAGAAAAGAGGACGGCAAGCTCGACGCTCTCACAGACAAGTTTGAGGAAGCTTACAACTGCACAGTTGAATACACTGCATACAAGGACTACGATACAGATGTAGCAACAAGAATGGGTACAGATGATTACGGCGATGTTCTTTGTATCCCTTCAAGCCTTAAGCTTGAGGAACTTCCTACATATTTCGTATCTCTCGGAACTTATGACGAGTTCAAGGACACATATCGCTGGTCAGACAAGAAGATGACGGCTGACGGCAATGTTTACGGACTTGCGGTAGGCGGAACAGCTACAGGCGTTCTTTACAACAAGAAGATATGGGAGCAGGCTGGTATCACAGAAACTCCTAAGACTCCTGACGAGTTCCTTGCAGATCTTCAGCTCATCAAGGATAACACAGACGCTATCCCTTACTACACAAACTTCAAGGATGCAAGCTGGACTATTACTCAGTGGCAGAACCTTGTTATTTCAGCAGCAGGTGGTGCTGACGCTGAGAACAAGCTTCTTCAGGATAAGAGCGACCTCTTTGTAGAGGGCAACGGCTATTATGAAGTATACAAGCTGATGTATGATCTGTTCTCAAAGCCTGACCTTCTTGAAGAAGACCACGCTAACACAGAGTGGGAGTCATCAAAGGTATGGTTCGGCGAGGGCAAGATCGCTACAATGGTAATGGGTTCATGGGCAGTTTCACAGTTCATGGAAAAGGCTGAGAACCCTGACGATATCGGTTATATGCCTGTTCCTATCACAGCAGCTGACGGAAAGGTATACGCAGAGGAAGGCCCTGACTATACTCTCGGCGTAAGTGCAAACTCCAAGAATCAGGATCTTGCAAAGGCATATGTTGAGTGGTTCGTTTCTGATTCAGGTTTCTCTGAGCAGGAGGGTATGATCTCAACAGTTCAGAACAAGGAGCTTCCAAGCACACTGTCAGGATTCAAGGACGCTGTATTCTTCGAGAAGGCTGTTTGTCCGGATGACCTCGTTGGTAAGTTCGACGAGATCGACAAGGAGTCAGGCGTTGGCGTATGGCAGGGCGACGAGGACAACTTCAAGATCAAGCTTGCTGAGGCAGCATTCGCAGGCAAGGGCGACGACGGTTTCAACGAGATCATCGCTGATGTAAACAAGAAGTGGGCTGCTGCAAGAGATAAAGTTCTCGGCTAAGATCTAAGATAAATCCCTTATCAGGTACAGGCATTGTTCCTGTGCCTGATAATTGTGTTCAGGAGGACCTCAAATGCAAAACGGCAATAGAAAAGGCATTGCACAGTGGTCAAAGACTTATGCGGGTAAAAAGTTCTATACTTCTATACTGTTTCTTGCACTGCCGATAATCCTGCTTGTAACGTTTACCTTTATCCCTGCTCTGGATATGGTCATATTCAGTTTTCAGAACAGAGATCCATACGGCACTAACCCTACATATGCAGGATTTTCAAATTATGTAACGATATTCACTGACAAGGACTATCTTGAAACTTTCAAGAACAGCCTTTATTATCTTGTTGGTTCATTCATTCAGCAGGCACTGGCTTTGCTGCTGGCGTCTATCCTCTGCTCAAAGATAAGAGCAAAGGGACTTTTCAAGGGAATACTTTTCTTCCCTTATCTTATGAACGGCGTTGCGGTATCTATCATATTCCAAAGATTTTTCCTCAAAGGTCAAAAGGGTCTTACCCCTGACGGAACGCTCAACACTATCCTTACCACACTGGGCCTTGACCCGATACTGTGGTTCGATGTTGACAGGCCGTTTCTTGCAAACTGCTGCTTGGTGTTCATTTCCATATGGAAATACATAGGCTTTGATATCATCATGTATATCGGTGCTATCCAGTCTATTAGCCCTGACCTTTACGAGGCGGCTGACCTTGACGGTGCTAACCCATGGCAGAATTTCAGATATATCGTATTTCCAAGCATAAAGCCTATAATCTCATTGCAGCTTATCCTTGCTGTAAAGGGTGCTATCTCAGTATTCGAGATACCATATATCACAACAAAGGGTATGATGGGCACTACCACATTCGTTATCAAGACTATCAACACAGCGTTCTCGCTGAAAAAGGTGGGTCTTGCTTCGGCAATGGGTATCGTGCTGCTTATCATAACGATAATCGTAACGTTTATACAAAAATACTTCTTCCGTGAGGACGACAAGACCCCTAAGGAGAACAAAAGGAGCAGAAAGGGGGCTGTGAAATAATGGCACAGAATGAAAACAAAGATTCAAAGCCGCTTTATATCGGCTCAAGGGTACTGAACATTATCAAGTATGCTTTTCTTATACTCTGCTGTCTTATAGTAATAGTACCGATACTTGTTGTGCTCATAGGCTCGCTGAAAACCTACAAAGAGCTTTCAAACACCACGGTGTTCACTCTTCCGGAAGTGCCTCAGTGGGAGAACTTCAAGACAGCGTTTTTTACACAGAACATTCTTCTTGCATTCAAAAACACGGCTATAATCATTGTTGTATCCTGCGTTGGTTCGATAATAACAGGTACGATGACGGCTTATGTCGTTCAGCGTTTCAACACCTATTTTTCAAGAGTAGTAAAGACAGCGTTCCTTATTGCAACGCTTCTGCCTAATATCACAATGCAGGTAACGGTATTCCAGATAGTTTACAAGCTTGGTCTTTACAGATCTATGCTTGCACCTATCATTTTGAATATCGGTACTGATATTATTTCTATCTATATTTTCATTCAGTTTTTGGGACAGATATCATATTCCCTGGACGAAAGTGCTATTATGGACGGTGCTTCTTATCCAAGGGTATATTTCAGCATAATTCTCCCTAACCTTAAGCCTGCAATAGCAACAGTGCTTATCATCAAGTTCGTTGGTATCTACAACGATTTCTACACTCCAAAGCTTTATATGCCTGATGATGACCACGTTGTTATCTCAACTGTGCTTTACAATCTTATGAATGCCACTTCTGTACAGTGGGAGGTAGTTTTTGCGGGAATCGTAATTTGTATCATTCCGACTCTTATTATATTCCTCTTACTGCAAAAGTACATCTACAGCGGACTTGTTTCGGGAGCTGTAAAAGAATAAGCTTTATTCCCATTTTAATTTCCTTACCATAGCGGGCGGTATGACCTTTTAGGAGGTCGATACCGCTTTTGCTTTATAGGCAAACAAAAAAAGCGATGAGCCTTTTGCAAGGTCATCGCTTTTTTATATATAAAGTATTGTTATCTTGACTTAGTTGAATTATTCTGCAAGAAGCTTTTCTGCACTTGCAAGCTTAACTGCTGTAGCAAACACGTCGGCTGCAATTTTAAGCTCGCTCTCAGGCGGGAATGTAGGAGCAATTCTGATGTTTGAATCATCAGGGTCCTTTCCGTAAGGGTATGTCGCACCTGCACCTGTGAGGACTACGCCTGCCTCTTTGCAAAGCTGACAAATTCTCTTTGCACAGCCGTTAAGAGCGTTGAAGCTTATAAAGTAACCGCCGTTTGGCTTCTCCCAGCTTCCGATTCCCAGAGGTGCTATCTCCTTTTCGAGAGTGTCAAGAACTATCTTGAACTTAGGCTCGATTATAGCTCTGTGCTTCTTCATATGATCCATAAGATTTTCATATGTGCCGAAGAACTTAACGTGGCGGAGCTGATTTATCTTGTCATAACCGATAGTCTGAACTGTCATCATAGATTTGAGGTACTTGATGTTCTTTTCAGATGACGCTATCATTGCAACGCCTGCACCGGGGAATGTTACCTTTGAAGTGGAGGCGAGCATATAAACTCTGTCAGGGTTGCCTGCCTTTTCGCACTCGTCAAGAATGTTGAGAAGTGTGTCAGGCGTATCAGAAAGGTGGTGGATACAATATGCGTTATCCCAGAATATCTTAAAGTCCTTAGCCTTTGTTGTCATGGCTGCAAGACGCTTTACTACTTCGTCAGAGTATGTTGTACCTGTAGGGTTAGCGTACATTGGAACACACCATATACCCTTTATAGTATCGTCCTCAGCAACGAGCTTTTCTACCATATCCATATCAGGACCGTTTTTGTCCATTGGAATGTTTACAAGCTCAAAGCCCATTTTTTCTGTTATAAGAAAATGTCTGTCATATCCAGGAACAGGGCAGAGCCACTTGACTTTTGTGTCCTTCCAAGGCTTTTCACCGTCGCCTGTGCCGAAAAGCATGAACTTTGCGATAGTATCATACATGATGTTAAGGCTTGAGTTTCCGCAAATGATAAGCTCATCAGGTGTTACGCCAAGCATAGGAGCAAAAAGTGCCTTAGCCTCAGGCAGACCGTCAAGACCGCCGTAGTTTCTGCAATCTGTACCGTCCTCAGCGAAACAATCCTCGCTGCTCTTTACTGCTGTGAGCAGACCCTCTGTCAGGTCGAGCTGTTCGGCAGACGGCTTTCCTCTTGCCATGTTCAGCGACAATCCCTGAGCCTTGAAATCGTCATATTCTTTCTGGACTTCCGCCTTGAATGCTGCCAGTTCCTCTGCAGACATTTCTGTTAGTTTCATATCAATGTCCTCCACTTGTAAATTATAAATTATAGTACACTATTATACAGAACAATTCGGCAAATCCCGACTTTCGCCGCACTCTGCCGAATGTATCCGATATCCTTACTTATATTGTATACCCTTTTCACTGTTTTTGCAAGTGCTTTTTTCTATTCTTGCAAAAAATCAGAAACTTGCACGAATATGCTTATGCCAATGTAGTCATTATGGGCAACTTTTATAATTTACATTCAAAATACTGCCTGATATTTCATTTTTATCATGGACTGGGCGGAGAACGGACGTGCAGGCGGATAAAGTCGCATATTTTTAGTGCGATGCAAAAATATGAAACCAAGCAAACTGTTAATAAAATGTTAAATTTAAGAAGAATACGTTTACATATAAATTTTAAACGTTTTCAGCAAAAATAGGGGCTTGAAATTTTTCTGAAAGTGTGTTTTAATAATAACAGCGGCATTTTACCGATAAGGTAAGCCGAATGATATCGCCTTGAATAAGCGGGAAAAGTTTCGCATTTCTATTCGAGGGAAGAATAAAAACAAGGGCATGACCTGACGGTCAGCCTCAGTATTTTTTATATTATGAAAGGTGGATTTTAACATGAGCGTTAAAGTAATCAACGGACAGGCTATCCCAAATATGCCTTGGCAGGATAAGCCGGCTGACTGCAATGAAGTGATCTGGAGAGATAACAGAAACCCTATCATTCCTAGAAATCTTCTTCCTACATCAAACTCTATCTTCAACAGTGCGGTAGTTCCTTTTGAGGGCAAGTTCGCAGGCGTATTCCGTGTTGACGATAAGGAAAGAAACATGGCTCTCCATGCTGGTTTCTCTGAGGACGGTATTCACTGGAACATCAACCCAACAAGAATTATGTTCGAGCAGGCTGAAAAGTCTACAGAAGAAGTAAATCAGTGGGGCTACGGCTATGACCCAAGAGTATGCTTCATCGAAGACAGATATTGGGTAACATGGTGTAATGCATACGGCTGGAAGCCAACTATCGGCGTAGGCTATACATATGATTTCAAGACATTCTATCAGTGTGAGAACGCATTCCTCCCATTCAACAGAAACGGCGTACTCTTCCCAAGAAAGATCGACGGCAAGTATGTAATGTTCTCAAGACCTTCTGATTCAGGTCACACACCATTCGGTGATATGTACATTTCACAGTCACCTGACATGAAGTACTGGGGCGAGCACAGACACGTTATGGGACCTCTCAAGGGCTGGGAGTCCAAGAAGATCGGTGCAGGTCCTATTCCAATAGAGACAGACGAGGGCTGGCTCTGCTTCTATCACGGTGTTCTTGAGTCTTGCAACGGCTTTGTATACAGCTTCTCAGCTTGCATCCTTGACAAGGAGCAGCCATGGAAAGTTAAGTACAGATGCGGCGAGTAACTCATCAACCCAAGAGAGATCTATGAGTGCGTAGGCGACGTTCAGAACGTAACATTCCCATGCGCAACACTTTGCGACGCTGAGACAGGCAGAATTGCTATTTACTACGGCTGTGCTGACACTTGCGTAGGTCTTGCTTACACAACTGTTGACGCTGTTGTTGACTATGTAAAGAGCCATTCTTCTATCTAATTTCGATCTGATAGACTAATAGAATAGTTTACAAAAGAGCAGAACTTCGGTTTTGCTCTTTTTTTGTTGTTAGGACATAAAAAAGACGGCTTTGAAAGCCGTCTTGTGAATTATAACAAATAGATGTGTAGGCAAATGAACTACATATAGACGATGTATTTGTGCAGTGGCAATGGTCTATATTTTTTCAGGTGCGTCCTTTTCGTATTCGGCGAATTGCTTTTCCATATCAGCTTCGCTTTCGCCAACTGAGCGCAGTATCTCTTTGAGAAATACTCTGTCCTCAGGCTCTCCTGAAAGCTTTGCACTGTGCTTTTCGTAGAAGTATCTCATTTTAAGCACGCTGATAGGGGAAAGCTCCTGCTTTTCTGCGACTTCGTATGCAGAGTTCACGTCTGTGATGAAAAAGCCCATGCTGTATTCAGGAGCCTCCTCGCATATAGCTTTAAGCATATCTGCTATAAGATCTTCACGGACGTACACCACTCTGTCTGCAGAGTGGAGCATTCGCATTGTGCTGTTGTAGTCTGATACCCTGAGTGTTTTAAGCTCATCACGGCTTAGACCCAGCCATGAAAGGGCAACGGCTGCTGCAGCCTCAGTATTGGTTTCATGCAAAGCTTTGACCTTATCCTCTATCTGAGAAAAGGAATAGATATATTTTTGTTCCATATTTATCGCCACCTTATGCCTTTATCTTCCTGTATTCAGCAGGCGAAATGTTCTCATGCTTTTTGAATACAACATAAAAATACGAGCTGTCGCTGAAGCCTGTTTCCGAAGCTATCTCCGCAACTGTCTTTGAGGAGTAGGTAAGAAGCTCCTTTGCGTGGCTTATGCGCACTGTGTTTAAATATTCCATTGGTCTTATGCTGAAATTTTTCTTGAAAAGTCTGCAAAGGTGCTGTTCTGATACCCCAGCCACAGCCGCCATATCTGCGAGCTTTATAGGCTTTGAATAATTCTCCTCAGTGTATTTCATGACCTTTGCGACGGCGTCAGAATTTACACGGCTCTTGTATGGGAACTTATCGTCCGAAAGCTTGCGGTATTCAAGAAGCATATCGTAAAGCTGTGCGGAGGCATAATAGTTGCCATATGCTTTGTCGCTTTTTATGGTGTAGTATGCGCTGTCAAAAAGCTTGTGCATACGCTCTGCACCGCAGTTTAAGAAAACATGGAAGTTGTTAAGATCCCATTCTTTCAGCAGTTCGAGAGCCTGCTTGCCATCAAAGCACACCCAGTCAAGGTACCATGAATGGGACAGGGCTCTATATTCGTGTGGACAGTGCGGTGGTATATAGAAAATGCTGTCAGGCATTATTTTTACGGTCTTGCCGTCTACCGTTACCTCACCTTCGCCCTCGATACAGACGAAAAGCTGAGGATAATCATAGCCTTCAGGTCTGCTGACAGGAAACTGCCAGCAGCTCACGCCTATGCCAATGATATAAAATGGCAGAGCTATTTCAGTTCCTATAACAGGATAGAATTGTTTCTGCATATATTTTCCCCCATATCCGAAGCAGAAAAAACTGCAATATATGAACATGATAACTACACGTTTTATTATAGCAGTGTCGCAATATGTTGTCAAGCAAAAGAATAAATTGCGATAAAATATGAACCAACTGTTGACTTTTTATCCCAACCGTATTATAATAATAGGGAAATGGTGCAAAAGTGCCAAGTCTTATTTTGTGGGACGTATCTGAAAGGAATTTGTATTATGGAGAACAATGTTATTATTCTTGCCGGCGGACAGGGCAAGAGAATGAAGACCAATATGCCAAAGGCTTTGTGCAATGTTATCGGTGAGCCTATGCTGGAG
>OMER01001174.1_pt1 | contig 11059 bp, 9 predicted proteins | sample 1645431 | NCBI WGS metagenome assembly OMER01 (sample SAMEA103958144, study PRJEB25191) | human gut metagenome | reverse complement strand
CGGCAGGCGTTTATAAAGCAGTATCGCCCGTTTGCGCCGCCTCATTTGCTTTTTCGGCTGAAATGAGGTAAAATATCAATACTTATTGCTTTGTCTCTGTCCGAGGGCCGGGCGGAAGACAGGCCGACGAGGTGCCGTATGATCAAACTTTCTCCTTCGATCCTGGCCGCGGACTTTGCGGAGCTGGGCCGCAGCTGTGAGGCCGTGATGGCCGCGGGTGCGGATATGCTGCATGTAGACGTGATGGACGGCGCGTTCGTGCCGAACATCAGCCTGGGCGTGCCGGTTCTGGCTGCTTTGGCAAAGCGCGTGCCGGCTTTTTACGATGTGCATCTGATGATCCGGCGCCCGCTGCAATATATAAAGCCGTTCTGCGCCGCCGGGGCGAACCTGTTGACGTTCCACATAGAGGCCGAAAGCCCTGTGGAACAGACCATCCAGGCCATCCACGACGAGGGCCGCAGGGCCGCGCTGTGCATCAAACCCGCCACGCCGCCCGAGGCCGTTTTCCCTTATCTGGACGCGCTGGAAATGGTGCTGGTGATGAGCGTGGAGCCGGGCTTCGGCGGGCAGAAGTTCATGCCCGCGGCGGTGGAAAAGATCGCGGCCATCCGCGCCGAGGCGCAGCGCCGTGGACTTTCGACGGACATCGAGGTGGACGGCGGCATTGACGCAGCCACCGCGCCGCTGTGTGCGGCTGCCGGGGCCAACGTGCTTGTGGCGGGCGCAATGTCGGCCATCCGCGCCGCGTGCGTATAGGCGGAAGCCTAGCTTTGTGCGGGCCGGCCCGGAAAGCCGGACGTCCGGAAGGAGCCTGCGTGCGGCCGCCGGCGGCCCCGTTTAACCCAAAACGAAAAGAGGCGACTTTTATGAGCCCTGAGACTGCGCTGCCCCTGCAGCCCCCCAGCGCCTATGAGGCGAACCGGGACATCGTGTTTATGACGCTGCCGCTGCTGGCACTGTCGACCTATTTTTACGGCGCGCGCCCTGCGGTGCTGTGCCTGACGGCGGCTTTCACGGCCATGCTGTGCGACCATCTGGTGGCCTGGCTGCGCCACCGTCCCTGCGACAAAACGGAAAACAGCAGCATCCCCTCTGCGCTGGTGCTGGTCCTGCTGCTGCCCGCCACCGTGCATTACTATGTGGTCGTCGTCAGTGTGGCGGTGGCCATCCTGCTGGGCAAGCACGCTTTCGGCGGGTACGGCCATTACCCGTTCAACCCCGCGGCCTTCGGCTATGCCGTCGCCGCCGTCAGCTGGCCGGGCGAGGTGTTTTTGTATCCCGTGCCGTTCACCACGATGAGCGTGCTGGACACCGGCAGCGCCACCGTGATGGAGAGCGTTTCCCACACGCTGCGCGCCGGCGGCGTGCCCAACGTGGATACGTTCGACCTCATCCTCGGCAATTATGCGGGGCCCATCGGCGCCACTTCGGTGCTCATCCTCGTGGCGTGCGCCATGTACCTGTGGATGCGCCGGGACATCACGCTGGGCATCCCTTTCGGTTTTCTGCTCTCCTGCGCGCTGGTGGCGTTTTTTTACCCGCGTGTGAACACGCTGGGGCTGGAGCTGCCCTGGCAGTATCTGGACATCCGCCTGCTCTCGCTCAAATACGAGATGCTCTCCGGCGCGCTTATTTTTGCGGCTGTGTTTCTGGTGAACGAGCCGGTGACGCGCCCGAAAAATACCCGCGCGCATTTTGTGTACGGTATGATCCTGGGCTTTATGACAATGATGTTCCGTTATTTCGGCTCGTATGACACGGGCGTGTGCTTTGCGGTGCTGGCGGTGAATGCACTGGCCGGCTACCTGGACCGCCTGTTCTCCCAGAAGATCTTCCGCAGGGAGGTGCGCTCATGAGCGAATTTATCGGCGAGACCCCGCGTCCCCACCGCGCGGATGTGGAAAAGCGCGCCCGGCGCGACCGTGTGTTTCTCAACAACCCGGTCATTATGCAGGGGCTTGGGCTCGCGCCGCTCATCGTGGCGGCTACCACGCTGAAAAACGGTGTGATGCTTTCGGTGGCGGTACTGCTGCTGCTCACACCTACGCGCGTTCTGGCGGCGCTGCTCAGCCGCTTTGCGTATTTCCGGTTCCGCGGGCTCACCTATGCGCTCACAGCCGCGGCCGTGTTCGTAGGCGTGCGGTATGTGATGGGCCTGCTGTACCCGGTGTCGGACCTGGCGCTGCTGGGCCTGTACCTGCCTTTGCTGGTGGCGGACCCCATCGTACTCAAACGGTATGAAAGGCCGCAGCGCGAGCGTGTGCGCACGGCGCTGCGCAAGGGCATCATCACCTCGCTGGGCTATATCCTGATGCTGCTGCTGATTTCCGGCCTGCGGGAATTTTTGGGCGCGGGCGCGCTGATGGGGACGCAGGTAATGAAAAATGTGCTCTTCCCCATGGCGCAGCTGCCCAGCGGCGGTTTTATCTTGCTGGCCCTGGTCATGTGCGTGTGGCGCGCCGCAGCTGCCAGCGTAAAACAACAAATGAGTCTGGGGGCGGAGCATCTATGATCGAAGTGCTGAAAGCCCTGAGCGTATTTTTTGCCTACGCGGTGATGGCGGTGTTTGCCCAGAACGCGGTGTTTACCCGCGCGTTGGGCGTATCCCGCCTTGTCAAGCTGGTGGACGACACCACTGTGGACTCCCTGACGTTCGGCGCGCTGCTGTGTGCTGTCCAGCTCATCAGCGCACCGCTTGGATACTTTGTCAACCTCTGGCTGGCTCAGTATCCATACCGCATGTATATCCGCCCGCTGGTGATGGTGCTGTGCAGCACGGTTGCGTTTTTTATTGTACTGCTGGTCGTGGTGGTGTTTTTTCGCCTGCACGGCGCGCGGGAGATTGTGGCGGTGCTGCCCATGGCCACATTCAATACCTGTATTCTGGGCACGCTGTTCATCAGCACCATCCAGAGCTTCAGCCTGGTGCAGACCATGGGCTTTGCACTGGGCAGCGGCGTGGGATATGTGCTGGCGGTGCAGGTGGTGACGGAGGGGCAGCGCAAGCTGCAGAGCGACGCGGTGCCGGCCACGTTCCGCGGGCTGCCCATCACGCTGCTGTATATCGGCATCCTGGCTCTGGCCATTTACGGCTTTACCGGCCATATGCTGGCATTTTGACCGCGGCTCCGGCTGCCTGCCGGGGAATGCTGCCGGGGGCCTGTGCGGCTTCTCCGGGCGCGTCCCTGCGGCGGAGGCCGGGGCTTTTTCCATGAGCGGCCCGCGCGCCGGCACAGCGGGCACGGCGGCGCGGCAGCGCCGCGGGAACGAACAGAAAAAGGGGGTCTGCGTTTATGATCCTGCGCAGCCTTTCCGCGCCCGACGCGGAAAAATTTTATACTCTGATGTGTACGGCGGCGGGCCGCGAGCTGCCCAGAGAGGCGTTCGCGCAGGCGCTGGCCCAAGCGCTGGAGCAGACTGGGCGGCGCATCGTGCTGGCCTTTGAGGGACCGGAGGCGGTGGGCTTTGCCGACACCGAAGTGCGTTTCCCTTTTTCGGAATGCGCGCCTGTGGGCGTCATCCATGAGTTTTATGTGCGGGAGGATGCGCGCGGCCGCAATGTGGGCAGCGCCATGCTGGTCTCGCTTACCACGCAGTTCAAGGCCGCAGGCTGTGTTTCCGTGCAGGCGTCCTGCGCCCGCGTCAACCTGAAAAGCCAGGAATTTTTGGAAAAGCGGGGCTTTGTAAAAACACGCCACGCCTTTTCCCGTCCGCTTCAGGGATAGGCGCCGCTGCTTTTTGCGAACACAGAAATGTGTATCAAGCCCGAAAGAAAAGGAGGCGTGCCGAATGCTGGAGGTGCGCGCTGCCCGCCACGGGGACGCTCCCGCGCTGGATGCGCTGGGCGCCGCGCCGGAGGCGGGTGTTTTTGTATTGGAAAAGAATGGGGCCGTCATCGGTGCGCTGACACTTCGGGCAGGGGAAATTTTCGGCTGCGCGGTCGCGCCGGAATGGCGCGGACGGGGCTATGGAACCTTCCTGCTGCGCCGGGCGCTGCGCGCCGCCGGGCCGGGGCCGGTTTATACTCAAACGCCGCCGGGCAATGCCGCGATGGAGGCGCTGCTGCGCCGGTGCGGGTTTCGCCCACAGGAGCAGGCATTGCCCGCCGCAGGGGAAGAGCCCGCCCGCGCGCGGGAAGCCGGCGCTGCTGCCGGCCCTTTGAGCCTCCCCCAAAAATGGGTGCGGGGCGCGCCGGACGGCGACGGCGAAAACGCGCTGGCCGTGGCCCACGCCTTTCTGCGGACGCATGTGCGGCCCGGCGCTTTCGCGCTGGACGCGACGGCGGGCAACGGCCATGACACACTGTTCCTGTGCCGTTTGGTGGGCGCTGCGGGACGTGTGCTGGCCTTTGACGTCCAGCCGCAGGCAGTGGAGAACACCAACGCCCGCCTGCGGGAGAACGGCTGCGGACAGGTAGGCCGCGCGGTGCTGGACAGCCACGCGAACCTGGCTGCCTATGCGGCTCCGGGCAGTGTGGACGCGGCGGTATTCAACCTGGGCTATCTGCCCGGCGGCGACCACGGAGTGTTCACCACGCCGGGCGTGAGCGTGCCGGCCATGCGCACGGCGCTGGAACTGCTGCGGCCGGGCGGTGTGATGACGGTATGCGTCTATTACGGCGGGCCGCAGGGCATGGCGGAAAAGGATGCGGTGCTGGCGTTTCTCACGGGTCTGCCGCCGGAAGGATACCGTGTGTCTGTGCGCGATTTTTCCGGCCGGCCGGGCTGTCCGCCCATCCCCGTTTGCATCGAAAAGCGGGCCTGGTGAACGGGCGGCGCGTTCCGTGTGACGCCGCGGCCTTTTTGTGCCGCGCGCCCATGGTTTCACCTTTTTTTCACACCCGTATGATAGTTCTTTCACACCCATGGCCTATACTGAAAGCAACATCAGGAAAGAAGGAGGATGTTGACTTATGAACAACAATTGGGAATTCGACTATTCCGAACTTTACAATAATAACAACCCCGGCAGAAATGCGCAGAACACGGCTGCACCGGAGGCGGAATCGCCCTTGCAGGGCGCGCCCGGCCCCGCCGGAATGCCCGGAATGGGTGTGGGCGGCGCGCCGGTGCCGCCCCATGCGGCACAGAAAAAACGCGGCTGGGGCAAGCGCGTCGCCGCGGGAGCGGCCGCCGTGGTGTTCTGCGGCGCCGTGGGCTTCGGCGGTGGATATCTGGGCTACACCTTCGCCAAGGGCGGCTCCACAGGCCCCGTCATTTATCAGGCGCCCGCGGCCTCGTCCGGCACAGGCAGCGCCGCGGGCGGCACGGCCAACACAGCCGACGCGCTTTCCGTCACAGAAATCGCCAGCAAGGTAGGGCCCAGCGTGGTGGAGGTGACCACCGAGGCCGTTACCACCAACGCGTTCTTTGGTCAGTACGTCCAGAGCGGTGCGGGCAGCGGCGTCATCATCACCGAGGACGGCTACATCATCACGAACAACCATGTGGTGAGCGGCGCCAGCCAGGTGACGGTGCGCACGAGCGACGGCACCGAGTATCCCGCTACGGTCGTGGGCGCGGATTCCAAAACGGATATTGCCGTGCTGAAGATTGAAGCCACGGGCCTTACACCGGCGGTCGTAGGCGATTCCGACAGTCTGCAGGTAGGCGAATTCACTCTGGCAGTGGGCAACCCGTTGGGTGAGTTGGGCGGAACCGTGACGGACGGCATCATCTCCGCGCTGGACCGTGAGGTGACCGTGGAGAATCAGACCATGAACCTGCTGCAGACGAACGCGGCTGTCAGCCCCGGCAATTCCGGCGGCGGCCTGTTCAACGAGCGCGGCGAGCTGATCGGCATCGTCAACGCCAAGTCCAGCGGCCAGAATGCCGAAGGGCTGGGCTTCGCGATCCCTGTCAACACGGCCATTCAGGTGGCCGAGGAGCTTATCAACAACGGATATGTTACCGGCCGCCCGGCCATGGGCGTCACGGTGCTGAGCATCAACGACGCGCAGACAGCGTTCCAGTATGGTGTAAACCAGGCGGGCGTGTATGTGCAGAGCGTCAATGAGGGCGGAGCGGCCGACAAGGCCGGCCTGCAGCCCGGCGACCGCTTTGTGAGCATCGACGGCACGGCTGTCAATTCCACCAGCGATATCACGGGCATCATCGGCGAACACGCGGTGGGCGATACCATCGAGGTGCAGGTGGTGCGCGGTACGCAGATCGTTACAGCGAACGTCACGCTGGAGGAATCCACGCCGCAGGCAAGCAGCACCCAGCGTACGGAGGGCTGATGCCCGGCGCAGACCGAACCGAAAACGCGCCCCGGCACGGGCGCGCGGAGGAGCAGCATGCTTCCCCGCGCAGCCCCGCCGGGGCGTTTTGCCGTATTTTAAGTCAAAGCGGTAAAAATTTCATAGAATGTTTGACCTTTTGACGAAAATGCGGTACTATCAGAATGGATAGAAATTTGCCGGAGGTGGCCCGATGCTCCAGAAGATCGCCATAAAAATGCTGGGAGACTTTTCCGTCGTTGCCGACGGGCGCTGCGTGGTGGACGCCACAGCCAAGCTGACGAAGCCGTGGCAGCTGTTCTGTTACCTTGCGCTCAACCGGGAGCATGTCACTCCGTCCTCGGTGCTGCTGCAGGAGCTGTGGGGCGGCGAGGAGCTGGCGGACCCGGCCAACGTGCTGAAAAATACCGTTTATGCGCTGCGGCGGGAGCTGGCCGGGCCGGTCAAGCCCGCTGAAAGCCCCATCCTGTTCCGTGCGGGCGGTTATTGCCTGAACGGGCATATCAAGTGGAGCGTCGATACCGAGCGCTTTGAACAGCTGTGCGAAAAGGCCGAGCGCTGCACCGGCGGCAGCGAAGCAAAAATGGCAGCCTGGCGCAAAGCGGAGGGAGCGTTCCGGGGAGAACTGCTGCCCCAGCTGGCCGGTGAGGTGTGGGTGATGCGCGCGGCACGGGGCTTTACGCGCCGGTATCTTGCCAGCGCCCGCGCCCTGTGCGCCTGCCTTGCCGGGGAGAACGCCTACGGCGAGCTGCTGGACGTTGCCTCCCGCGCATCTGTGACGGACCCGCTGGACGAGGATATCGCGCTGTGGACGTTCCGTGCGCTGGACGCGCTGCACATGCAGCGGGCCATTGTGATCGCCTACAACAAGACGGCGCGCTATTTTGAAGAGGAGATGGGACGCCCGCTGTGCGCGGAAATCGGCTCCATTTACGCCGCGGCAGCCGAGGCTGTGAATAAGACCGAGCAGGATTTTGCGGCCATTCGGGACGAGCTGTCCGACGCGCTGCGCAGCCAGCGCAGCGACCGCGGTGCGTTTTACTGCAACTATGAGGTGTTCAAGCGCATGTACGCCATCGTGGCCCGTACCGCGCAGCGCGCGCGGCAGGTGGTGGCGCTGATGCTCATCACCGTTCAGGGGCCGGACGGCGGCCGTGCACCCGAGGGGGAAGCGCTGGCCGAGGCGATGGACGATTTGAAACTGGCGATCGCCGGCACGCTGCGCAAAAGCGACACCTTTACAAAATACAGCCGCAGCCAGTATGCGCTGCTGCTGCCCATGGAAAGCGCGGACGACATGGCTGTCGTGGAGCGCCGCCTTTCCGCCGCGTACGAAAGCGCGCGCACCCAGGCCGCCGCATTTCTGGAATTCCGCGGAACGGTCTTGGAGGAACTGTACGGCTGAACGTCGGTTCAAGAACAGGTCCCGCGTGACGCGTCCGCCTGTGGTTTGACCCAAATGCCACTGTATGTACCTCTGGTGCAGGAAGGTATCGGCTTTGCCCCGACGGCTTGGCGCCAGGTGTATTTAAAACCCCGGCGATCCTCTTTGGATTGCCGGGGTTTTTTCGCGCACCGGGCATCCAAAATTGCCGGGGCATGTCCCTGGCGGCGAAGATTTGCCGCCGTCGCTTCGCGGCCGGACGGCTTATCCAAAGCCCATGGCGGATACCTTGAGAGATGTTTTCCTGCACGAAGGCACCTTTTCATACGCGGCATTTTTTAGTATAATAAAAGGGTTGCCAAAAGGAAAGGAACAGAGCTATGAACATCGAACTCATCAAGGCCATCCTCCACGTGCTGGACCCGGCCGTGGACGCGCCCATTTTATCCGAGGCCATCCTGCCGCCCTCCGAGGACGCGCTGCAATATCTGGCCGGCCACGCAGCCAAGTGCTTTGCCAGCGACGAGGCCAAGGCCTGCACGCTGGCGGACGATTCGGCCTTCCTGCCGCTCTTATGGAACATCGAGGATGATTTTGAAAAAAAGACGGCTGTCATTGCCGGAGACTGGTTCCGTGTGATGCAGGAAAATCCGGCCATCCCCGCGGGAGACGCGGCGTTTCTTCTGCTGGAGATCGACGGTGCGGAATATCTGGCCGCGCTGAAGCTGAATTACAAGCCCGGGTGGCTGCATTACTGCCGTATGGACGGCGGGCCCGCCGTCAATGAGGTAGTGCGCCAGGGCACGGTGCTGCCGGGCACGTCCGGTAAGGCGGACGAGGCGTTTTTTGTGGACCTGCGCACTAACGCCGTGCGCCTGCTGGAAAAAAAGTACGAGATAGACGGCCGCAAACAAACGTACCTGGGCAGCCGAATCCTGGGCTGTCGGGCAGGGCTGTCCCCGCGGGAGAAGCTTTCGGCCATCCAGGCGGTTGCGGGTGAGGTAAACCAGCAGTTCTACGGGAACACCGGCGTGGATGAGCCGGAGCTCGCCATGGCTGTGTGCGAGGAATTTTATGCGGCCCGCGCGGAGGAAAAATCCAGGGCGGGCAAGCCGGACCCCGTTCCCGTGCAGGCGATCTGCGACAAGCTGTACGGCGATATGCCCCACGCGCGGGAGGCTTTCACCAAGGCTCTGGCCGAGCATGATATCACGCTGGACGAGCCGCTGCCCCTTTCGGCCCCGGCGGTGCGCCGTATGGAAAAGCAGAGCCTGCGCAGCGCGGGCGGCGTTGAGATCAAGGTACCGGTGAATGTGTACCGGGACGAGAGCGCCCTGGAGTTCATCCGCAACCCGGACGGCTCCATGTCGCTGCTCATCAAAAACATCATCGTGTGACCTCTTTGGCACGAGCACCGCAAAAATGCGGCTTTTTTGGTCGTCCGCCTTGTTTTTTTGCGCGGAATATCATACAATAAATTGTATTTTCAACATGGATATCGGGTTTGGAGGATTTTTGTGGAAAACTTTATCGAACAGATCGATAAGCGCCGCACGTTCGCGATCATTTCGCACCCGGACGCGGGCAAGACGACGCTGACGGAAAAGCTGCTTTTGTACGGCGGCGCCATCCAGCAGGCGGGCATCGTGAAAGGCAAAAAGGGCGCGCGCGCCGCTGTGTCGGATTGGATGGAGATCGAAAAGCAGCGCGGCATCTCGGTGACCAGCTCTGTTCTGCAGTTCCGCTACAACGGTTATTGCGTCAACATCCTGGACACTCCGGGACATCAGGACTTTTCCGAGGATACCTACCGCACGCTGATGGCGGCGGACAGCGCGGTCATGGTCATCGACGCGGCCAAGGGCGTGGAGAACCAGACCAAAAAGCTGTTCAAGGTGTGTACCATGCGCGGCATCCCCATTTTCACTTTCATCAACAAGATGGACAGGGACGCGCAGAATCCCTTCGACCTTCTGGAGGAGATTGAACAGGTGCTGGGGATCGAAACATATCCCATGAACTGGCCCATCGGCTCAGGCAAGGAATTCAAGGGCGTGTACGACCGCAACAAAAAGGAGATCCTCGCTTTCCAGCATTCGGGCAAGGTGGGCCAGCAGCAGGCCGAAAAGATCGAGGCGCAGCTGGGCGACCCCGGCCTGGACGAACTGCTGACGAAGCCGCTGCACGACACTCTCAGCGAGGACATCGAGCTGTTGGACGGCGCGGCCTATGAATTCAATCTGGACAAGGTGCGCCACGGCATGCTGACGCCGGTGTTCTTCGGTTCCGCGCTGACGAACTTCGGCGTTGAGCCGTTCCTGAAGGAATTTCTGCGGCTGACCCCCGCCCCCCTGCCCCGCAAGGATGCTGCCAGCGGCGAGCTGGTGGACCCTTGCAGCGAGCAGTTCAGCGGTTTTGTGTTCAAGATCCAGGCCAATATGAATAAGGCCCACCGGGACCGCATCGCCTTCATCCGCATCTGCAGCGGAAAGTTTGAGCGCGGCATGGATGTGTTCCATGTGCAGGGGGGCAAAAAGGTAAAGCTGGCCCAGGGCACGCAGCTTATGGCCTCCGAGCGCGAGATCGTGGAGGAGGCTTATGCGGGCGACATCATCGGTGTGTTCGACCCGGGTATCTTTTCCATCGGCGATACGCTCACCACAGCCAAAACGCCGTTTGCTTTCGCAGGTATTCCCACCTTTGCGCCGGAGCATTTTTCCCGCGTCTCCCAAGTGGACACCATGAAGCGCAAGCAGTTTGTGAAGGGTATGGAACAAATTGCCCAGGAGGGCGCCATCCAGATCTTCAAGGAGCTGGGCGGCGGCATGGAAGAGGTCATCGTCGGCGTGGTGGGTGTACTGCAGTTCGAGGTGCTGGAGTACCGCCTTAAGAACGAATACAATGTGGATATCCGCATGCAGAATCTGCCGTACAGCTTTATCCGGTGGATCGAGAACGAGGACTGCGACCCCAAGGCACTGAATCTTACCAGTGATACCCGCCGCGTAGAGGATTTCAAGGGCCGCAAGCTGCTGCTGTTCACCAATGCCTGGAGCATCACCTGGGCCGAGGAGCACAACAAGGAGCTTCGTCTTTCCGAGGTGGGACGCTGAGCGCCGGGCCCGTTTTGCAAATAGAATAGGCTCCCGTCCACAGCTGCAGGCGTTCCTGCGGCTGTTTTTTTATAAAAAACCACTCGCTGGGCGAGCGGTCCAAAAATGCTGATGCCGATAATGAAAAATCTCTGTAACAGGATAGGGAGTGAGGCCAGACGACGTACGAACTAAAAAACACAGGGAAGGCCATTCAGGTGAATGACGTAAATGGTTTATTGCATACGATTTGGAATTGCAAATATCACAATGTGCTTGCGCCAAAATAGCGCAGAAAAGTCATTTTCGGAGAGAAAGGGCGGGAGATAGAAGAAATGC
>OMER01001152.1_pt1 | contig 11312 bp, 9 predicted proteins | sample 1645431 | NCBI WGS metagenome assembly OMER01 (sample SAMEA103958144, study PRJEB25191) | human gut metagenome | reverse complement strand
GTGCACGGTGTGCTGCTGCTGCGGCCGCTGCCGAAGGCGCTGCGCGCACAGCACCTGCTCGACGCGCTCGACCCACGCAAGGATGTTGACGGCATGACGACCGCATCACTCGGCGCACTGCTGACGGGCGCGGCGGGCTTTTCCCCCTGCACGGCCGAGGCGTGCCTGCACCTGCTGCGCGCATACGGCTTCGACCCAGCGGGCCGGCGCGTGACCGTCGTCGGACGCAGTCTCGTCATCGGACGACCGGCGGCGCTGCTGCTCACGCGCGCGGACGCGACCGTGACGCTCTGCCACCGGAAAACGCCCGACCTCGCCGCGCACTGCCGCGAGGCCGACATACTCCTCGCCGCGGCGGGCGCACCGGGGCTCATCACGCCTGCGTGCGTGCATCCGGGGCAGATCGTGCTCGATGCGGGCGTGACCGCCCTGCCCGACGGCACGCTGCTCGGCGACGTGGCGGCCGAGGCCGCCGGGACCGTCGCCGCCTGCACGCCCGTTCCCGGGGGCATCGGCAGCGTGACGACCGCGCTGCTGCTGTTACACACCGTACAGAGTGCCGAAATTTTTCGGCAATTTTAAGCTATTATTCACAAACTGTTGTTCTTTTCCGCAGCGAATGCCGCTATAATATTCGGTATACTCATTTTGGAGGCAGACCTTTGGCCAAGCTGATCGAAAAAATAAAAGACAAACGCGCGCCCGAGCCCGAGACGCCGGCGCGGCACGACATTCCGGTCGTTCACCCCGCTCCGGAGCAGGGACTCACGAGCGCGCAGGTGCGCGAGCGCACGGACGCCGGCTGGACGAATGCACCCGTTGACCCGCCGGGCAAGACGGTCAAGCAGATCGTCCTGAGCAATATCTTTACCTACTTCAACATGCTGTTTTTCCTGCTGGCGCTGTGCGTGATCGCGGTGCAGCAGTGGCTGAACCTGACGTTCATGGGCGTCATCATCGTCAACACCGCCATCGGCATCGTGCAGGAGCTGCGCTCGAAGAAAACGCTCGACAAGCTGAGCATCCTCGCGTCCCCAAAGGCCGTCGCCGTGCGCGACGGCAAGCGCGTGACCGTGGACACGGCGCAGCTCGTGCGCGACGACATCGTCGTCTTTGCCGCCGGCAACCAGATCTATGCCGACGCCGTGGTCGCGCAGGATAGCTGCTACGTCAACGAGGCACTCATCACGGGCGAGTCGGACGAGATCAAGAAAAACCCCGGCGACAAGCTCCTCTCGGGCAGCTTCGTCGTCAGCGGTATGTGCCGCGCACAGCTGACCGACGTCGGCGCAGACTCCTATGTTTCGCGCCTGACGCAGGAGGCCAAGCGCGCCAAAAAACCGCAGCAGTCGGAGATGATGCGCGCGCTGCAGAACCTCGTCAAGTGGATCGGCGTGATCGTCATTCCGCTCGGCGTGGTGATGTTCATCAAAGAGTTCGTGTGGCTTGACCGCGCCGCCCCCATCGCCGTGACGAGCACGGTCGGCTCCATCATCGGCATGATCCCCGAGGGACTGTATCTGCTGACAAGCCTTGCGCTTGTGGCAGGCGTCGTGCGTCTGGCCCAGCGCAAGACCCTCGTGCACGAGCTCGGCTGCATCGAGACGCTCGCGCGCGTGGACACGCTGTGCGTGGACAAGACCGGCACCGTGACGGAAAACAAGATGATCGTCGAGGACGTCTGTCCCCTGTGCGACGACCGCTTCACGCTCGACGACATCCGCATGATCATGGCAGACTACGTCTACGCCATGCAGGCCGATAACGACACGATGGCGGCGCTGCGGCGCTATTTCACGGGCGAAAAGACGCAGGACGCGACGGCGACGCTGCCGTTCTCGTCGGCGAAGAAATACGGCGGCGTGTCGTTCCACGACGAGGAGACGTATCTGCTCGGTGCGCCGGATGTGCTGCTCGCCGGGCGGGAAAACCCCTATCAGGAGCAGATCGAGGGCTACTCCGCCAAGGGCTGCCGCGTGCTGCTGCTGGCCCTGTACGACGGGAAGCTGGACGACGAGGCGCTCACGGCGGAGATGATGCCGCTCGCACTCATTCTGCTGTCCAACAAGATCCGGCCCGAAGCGCCGCAGACCTTCGCGTATTTCGCCCAGCAGGGCGTGCGCACCAAGGTCATCTCCGGCGACAATCCCCTGACCGTCTCCGAGGTCGCCCGCCGCGCGGGCATCCCCGACGCGGAAAAGTTCGTCGACGCGCGCACGCTCAAAACGGATGCGGAGCTTGCAAAGGCGGCGGAGGAAATGACCGTCTTCGGCCGCGTCACGCCGGATCAGAAGAAAAAGCTTGTCGTGGCCATGAAGCGGGCGGGGCATACCGTCGCCATGACGGGCGACGGCGTCAACGACGTGCTGGCCCTGCGCGAAGCGGACTGCTCCATCGCCATGGCCTCCGGCTCGGGCGTGGCGTGTCAGGCGTCGCATATCGTGCTGCTCGATTCGCAGTTCTCCGCCCTGCCCTCCGTCGTGGCGGAGGGGCGGCGGGTCATCAACAACATCGAGCGCAGCGCCTCTTTGTATCTGGTCAAGAACATCTTCACCTTCGTGCTCTCGCTCATTACCCTGTTCTTTACGCTCCCCTATCCCTATACCCCGGCGCAGCTGAGTCTGGTCAACGCGCTGACGATCGGCATCCCGTCGTTCGTTCTGGCCATGGAGCCGAACGAGAACCGCATCAGCGGAAAATTCATGCGCAACGTGATCTTCCGCGCGCTGCCCGCGGCGCTGACGGACCTCGTGCTGGTGGTGGGCGTCATGCTGTTCTATCTGGTCTTCCACATCCGGGAGGAAATGCTCTCGACGATCTGCACGGGCATCATGGGCGTCGTGGGCCTGCTGATGGTCTACCAGACCTCGCAGCCGTTCAACAAGCTGCGCAAGGCGATGATGATCGGCCTGACGGCGGTGTTTGCCCTGTGCTATTTCTTCCTGCCGAACCTGTTTACGCTCAGTGCGCTGGATAACCCGTCGCTGCTCATTCTGGTGGTTCTGGGACTGCTGGCGTTCTCGGTCATGTTCGTGTGCCGGAAGGGGCTGAACGCGGCCAAGGCGCGTCTTTCGCAGGGGCGGCGCCCGCTGCGCAGAAGAAAACGGGAAGACGGAGGGCAATAAGCATGGACGAACGATATGTGGCCTTCGACGTGGAGACGCCGAACGCGCAGAACCGCCGCATGAGCGCCATCGGCGTGTGCGTCATCGAGCAAGGCCAGATCGTGCAGGAGCTCGACACGCTGGTCGACCCGGAGACGCATTTTGACCCCTTCAACGTTGCCCTCACCGGCATCACGCCGGAGATGGAGCGCGGCCAGCCGACGTTCGCCGCGCTGTGGCAGCTGCTGGAGCCGATGCTGCGCAGCAGCATTCTGGTCGCGCACAACGCGCCGTTCGACCTGCGCGTGCTGGCCAGCTGCCTGCACGACTACCACATCGACTGGCAGCCGGAGGCAGCGTATCTGTGCACCTGCCAGATGGGAAAGCGCGCCTACCCCTACCTGCCGAACCACAAGCTGAACACCCTCTGCGATCACCTGCAGCTCTCGCTCGACCATCATAAGGCCGGCAGCGACAGCCGCGCCTGCGCCCTTCTGCTCCTCAACTATCTGGAAAAGGGCCTGCAGCCCGAAGCCTTTTTGCGCACCTACCGCTTCGCGGACCGGAAAACGATCCCGTACTGCGGCTGCAGATAAAAAGATCCCGCCCGGTGAGGGCGGGATCTTTTTATGTCTGCGGCTTCTGGCCCGGCATCCAGCGGAAGAAGCGGTAGTAGATGAGAAACAGCAGCGACGTTGTGCCCCATGTGGCGGGGTAGCAGATCGCGATGGTCCAGTTGCTCAGGTGTGGGAAGGTCACCGTGTACAAAAGCGCCAGACGCAGCAGACACGTGCCGAAAAGGGTCAGGACCGTCGGCATGACGCTGTTGCCGCAGCCGCGCATGGCGGAGGAGAAGACCTCCACGCAGCAGAAGACCGGGTAGAAAAACGCCAGCATGCAGATGATCGTCACGCCCTCGGCGATGACGGCCGGATCGTCGGTGAAGCACCGCACGGTCAGATACCGCGTGAGAAACAGCGTCAGGCTGAACAGCGCGGAAAAGCCCAGGTGCATGCCAAGACCTGTGCGGATGATCTTCCGGATACGCTCCGGCTGGCGCGCGCCGTAGTTCTGCCCGGTGAAGGTCATGACGGTGATGCCGATGGCGTTTGAGACCGGCCAGTAGATCCCGTCCAGCTTCCAGAAGATCGACCAGGCGGCCGCCGCGTCGGTGCCGAGGAGGTTGATGGCCTTCTGGATGATGACGTTTGCCGCGCTGTACATGACGCTGGCCAGCCCCGCAGGCAGGCCGATGGCCGTCATGCGCCCGAGCAGCGCCCGGTCAAAGTGCAGCTCGGAAAGCTGCAGGCGGCAGGCGCCGGGGATGCGCGTCAGCGTCCACACCACGAGCCCCGCGCAGATCAGCTGCGACAGGCTGGTGGCGATGGCCGCGCCGGCCGTGCCGAGACGGAAGCCGGCGACAAAGAGCAGGTCGAGCGCCGTATTGGCCAGCGCGCAGACGATCAGGAAGTATAACGGCCGCTTTGAATCGCCCACCGCGCGCAGGATGCCCGCGCCCATGTTGTAGACCATCGAGGGGATCATCCCGGCGAAGTACCACTGCAGGTACACGATGGAATCCTCCAGCGTGTCGGCCGGCGGGTCCAGCAGCACGAGGATGGGCCGGGCCAGGCCGATGCCCAGCGCGGTCATGACCGCGCCGATCACGACGGAGAAAAGGATGGCCGTGTGGACCGCGCGGCGCACCGCGCCGTCTTCCCCTGCGCCGTAATGCTGCGAGACCACGACGCACGCGCCGGAGGCCAGGCCGACAAAAAAGCCGACCACCAGATTGATGATCGCCAGATCCGAGCCGCCGACGGCGGCCAGCGCCGTCTTGCCGACCAGCCGCCCGAGGACGACGGCGTCGACCATGGAATACAGCTGCTGCAGAAGCGAGCCCAGCATGATCGGCAGGAAGAAGCGGGTCATATTCGAAAAAACCGGGCCGTGCAGCAGGTCGGGCGCCCGGGAGGATGCGTGTTTCATACGGGTGATACCTCTTTTACCGGAAGGAATGTCAGCCCTACTATCTTAGCGGTTTTTACCGAATTTGCAAGAGGGATCGCGTTTATTTTTTTCTTGACGCACCGGCGGTCAGACGGTATAATGTGGGCAGACCACAGACAATCGAACACAGGGGCGCTGGGCGACCGGCTGAGATTGCGCTTTCGCATGTCCCTCAAACCTGATCCGGGTAATGCCGGCGTAGGAAGCTGCTTCGTATATGGACTCGTATCGATACGCTGCGTACTGCACGACAACAGATCCGGTTGTGTGCGGTACTTTTTTATTTCTGGAGGGATTTTTTATGAAAAAATCCAAGCTGACGCTTCGCTGCCTGTGCGAAGCGGCCATCATGATCGCGCTTGCGCAGATCCTCGGGTATCTCAAGCTCTATGAGCTGCCGCAGGGCGGCTCGATCACGCTGTCGATGCTGCCGATCTTCCTGTTCTGCTCCCGCTGGGGCTTCGGGCCGGGCATGCTCGCGTCCTTCGCGTTCAGCCTGCTGCAGCTGTTTCTGGACGGCGCATACGCCTGGAGCTGGCAGTCGATGCTGGGCGACTACATCTTCGCCTTTACGGTCCTCGGCTTCGCGGGCCTGTTCAGCAAGAAGCGCTTCGGCTTCTTCTACGGCACACTCCTCGGCAGCGCGCTGCGCTTCCTGGTCCACTATGTCGTCGGCGCGACGGTCTGGGGCGAGTACATGCCGGAGACCTTCTTTGGCATGACGATGACCTCTCCGTGGTTCTACTCCGCGCTCTACAACGGCTCCTACATGGTGCTCGACTGCGCGCTGGTGCTGCTGGTCGGCTGGATCCTGTGGAAGCCGATGGGCAAGTACATCCGCGGCGACGACATCAAGGCGCTGCGCGGCGACGGCAAATAAGAATTATTTTTGCAAAACCCGGCCGCAAGGCCGGGTTTTGGTTTACTTTCCGGGCAGGAATCGCTATACTAGCATCAGTTGACAAAGAGAAAGAGAAAGCAGGAACGACCACCTATGACGACTTGTATCAAATGCGGGCAGCCGATCCCGGACGGGGAGCTGTTCTGCGAAAGCTGCGGGCTGAACGGCGAGGTACCGCAGCCGCGGCCCGCGCTGCGGCCCGTCGGGAGAATGCAGACGCCCGTCAAACGCGAGCCGCGGCCCGGAAAGCCGCAGCCCGCACCCGTACCGGAGAAAAGATCCCGCGGCGGCAAGGTAGCAAACGCGGTGCTGGCGCTGCTCTGTGCGCTGCTGCTGGCGGGCGGGGCCTTCGGCTATGTGACGCTCGACGGAAAGCTGCAGGAAAAGCAGGCCGAGATCGACCGGCTGCAGGAGAAGACGGCATTTTTTGACCAAAACGCCGTCTGTGTGAACGACGACGGCTCGATGCTCTATCACCGCTACGGCTGCGCGCGGCTCGAGCCGGATCAATGCAGGATCTACAGCCGGAAAACGGCCGAGGCCGGCGGCTACGAGCCGTGCCCGGACTGCTTCGGTTCCTGAGGAGGCTGCGATGGATATTCTTGCGTTGTGCCGGAAGATGGTCATCCTGTTTTTCTGTATGGCTACCGGCTTTGCCGCCGCCAAGGGCGGCGCGATGGACCTGCAGAGCAACAAAAAGCTCTCCGCGCTGGTCGTGAACATCGCCAACCCCATGCAGATCCTCGCCTCCGCGCTGACGGGCGAGCATCTGCTCTCCAACGGCGAGACGCTCCGGCTGGCGGGGCTGATCGTGCTGATCTACCTCGGGCTGATCGCGCTGAGTTTCCCGGCGGCAAAGGTGCTGCGCGTCAAGGGCAGCGAGGCGGGGCTCTACCGGTTCATGTTCATCTTTTCGAATACCGGCTTCCTCGGCTACCCGATCGTCGAGTCGCTGCTGGGGTATCAGGCGACGTTCTATGTGACGCTGTTCGTGCTGTTTTTCCAGCTGTTCTGCTGGAGCTACGGCGCAAGCCTCATCCGCGGCGAGGCGCGGTTCCGGTTCCAGTGGCAGGTGCTGCGGCAGCCGTGCGTGGCGGCGTCGCTGGCCGCGCTGGCGATCTATCTGTCCGGCTGGCAGCCTCCGGCGCTGCTGCACCAGGCCGTCAAGTATGTCGGCGACATCACGAGCCCGATCGTCATGCTGATCGTCGGCTGCTCGCTCGCGCAGATGCGCTTCGGGCAGATCTTCGGCAGCTGGCGGATCTACGCGCTGACGATTCTCAAGATGGTCCTCGTGCCGCTCGCGGCGTTTTTCGTGCTGCGGCACGTGCTGACGAACGACTTCACGTTCCACGTGCTGATGGTCATTTTGTGCATGCCCGTCGCCACCAATACCACCATCCTCAGCTACCAGTACGGGGCGGACGAATCCGTCGCCTCCGCGGGGGTCTTTGTCAGCACACTCGCGTGTATGCTGACGATCCCGCTGATGATGCAGCTTCTGTTCGGATAACGGTTTTTCACACGCCGCAGCGGCCGCTGCGGCGTGTTTTTCCGCCTTCATACATAAGATATGAATTGTTCACAAATAATTTAAGTCTGCAGGTCTTGACATTGCAGGCAGGCGGTGGTACACTTCGGTTAGCACTCAGGGAAATGGAGTGCTAAGACGAAAAGGAGGAACAGACATGGAGCTTTCCGATCGGAAAAAGAAGATCCTGCGGGCGATCGTAGATCTTTATATCCGCACGGCGGAGCCGGTCGCGTCCAAGACGATCGCGCAGATGCCGGACATGGACTTTTCCTCCGCAACGATCCGCAACGAAATGGCGGACCTCACCACGCTCGGCTATCTCGAGCAGCCGCACACCTCGGCCGGACGGATCCCGTCCCCTGCCGGATACCGGCTGTACGTCGACGAGCTGATGCAGGACTACCGCCTGTCCACCGACGAGGCCAAGTCCATCAACCAGGCGATGGAGCTCAAGATGCAGGAGGTCGACAAGGTCGTCTCCCAGGTCGGCAAGCTCGTCTCGCAGATGACGAATCTGCCCGCCTACGCCATGGCGGCGCGGCCCGCAGGGCTGACGGCGCGGCGGTTCGACCTGATCCTGGCGGACAGCGGCAGCTTCATCCTCGTGGTGATGCTGAGCGACAGCTCCGTAAAGAACAAGCTCATCCGGCTCCCGGTCGAGCTGACGGAGCAGGATCTGAAGCTGCTCGGCGCGGTATTGAACGCGAGCGTCACGGAGCTGACGGCCGACCAGCTGACGCCGGAGCTTCTGTCCCGCGTGACGAGAAGCGCCGGGAACGCGGCGAGCCTCGTCCCCGTCATCATGGACTTTGTGACGACGCTGCTGCATCAGGAGCGCAGCGAGGTCTACATGACAGGCCAGGCCAGGCTCCTCGGTCAGCCGGAATACCACGACATCGACAAGGCGCAGAAAATGCTGACCACCCTCGATGAGGATGTGGTCTCCAACCTCCCCGCGGCGCTCTCCTCCGACAGCCGGACGCAGATCCTGGTCGGTCCGGAAAACGTCTCGAAGGAGCTCAAGGACACCAGCGTCGTCATGACGAAGTTCGACATCGGCGACGGGATGCAGGGCCTGATCGGCGTGGTCGGCCCGACAAGAATGGATTACGCACAGATCACCGCCCGGCTCAGCTATTTCGCTGAGAACCTCAGCCGGATGTTCCAGAAAAACCAGACCCCGGCTCTGGAGGAGCCGGACAACAAGCACCATGATCCGGAGGCATAGAAGATATGAGTAAGAAAACAAACAGCAGCCCGGCTTCGGAAGAAAAGGCAAAGGAAGCTTCCGTAGCCGAGCAGAACGAGCAGACCGCCGCGCAGGCCAAGCCCGAAGCGGAAGCCGCGAAGCAGCCCGAGGAAAAAAAGCCCGAGGCCGCCAAGCAGCAGGAAGCGTCCGAGTTTGAAAAGGCGCAGCAGGCGCTGGCCCAGGAGCATGACAGCTACCTGCGGCTGGCCGCAGAATACGACAACTACCGCAAGCGCAGCCAGAAGGAAAAAGACAACCTCTATACCGAGATCCGGTCCGAGACCGTGGAGAAATTCCTCCCGGTGTACGACAATCTCGAGCGGGCGCTGGCCCAGGAAACGCAGGACGCCGCCTTTAAAAAGGGCGTGGAGATGACGATGAACCAGCTCGTCTCCGTGATGGAAAAGCTGGGCGTCGAAAGCTTCGGCGCGGCGGGCGATCATTTCGATCCGCAGCTGCACAACGCGGTCATGCACATCGAGGACGAGAGCCTCGGTGAAAACGTCATTGCAGAGGTTTTCCAGAAGGGCTTCAAGGTCGGCGAAAAGGTCGTCCGGTTCGCAATGGTAAAGGTCGCAAATTAACACGCATCCCCGCCGGAGATCCGGCATGATATAAATTTGTAAATACAGGCATTCATATAGGAGGAAATTTATTATGAGCAAGATTATTGGTATTGACCTTGGTACGACCAACAGCTGCGTGGCTGTTATGGAAGGCGGCGAGCCCGTCGTGATCGCAAACGCGGAAGGCAACCGCACCACCCCGTCCGTTGTGGCATTCTCGAAGACCGGCGAGCGTATGGTCGGTCAGGTCGCAAAGCGTCAGGCTGTCACGAACCATGACCGCACCGTCGCTTCCATCAAGCGTCACATGGGTTCCGATTATAAAGTCGACATCGACGGCAAGAAGTACACCCCGCAGGAGATCAGCGCCATGATTTTGGCCAAGCTGAAAGCGGACGCCGAGAGCTATCTGGGCGAAAAGGTCACCGAGGCGGTCATCACCGTACCGGCGTACTTCAACGACAGCCAGCGCCAGGCCACCAAGGATGCCGGCGCCATCGCCGGCCTGGAGGTCAAGCGCATCATCAACGAGCCGACGGCCGCGGCTCTTGCCTACGGCGCGGACAAAGAAGACGACCAGAAGATCATGGTCTACGACCTTGGCGGCGGTACGTTCGACGTCTCCATCATCGAGATGGGCGACGGCGTCACCGAAGTGCTTGCCACTGCGGGCGATACGCATCTGGGCGGCGATGACTTTGACAAGCGTATCATCGACTGGCTGGCCGATGAGTTCCAGAAAGAGAACGGCGTGGACCTGCGCAAGGACAAAATGGCCGCGCAGCGCCTGAAGGAGGCCGCCGAAAAGGCCAAGATCGAGCTGTCCGGCGTGGCCAGCACGGCCATCAACCTGCCGTTCATCACGGCGGACGCCAACGGCCCGAAGCATCTTGATACCACGCTGACACGCGCCAAATTCAACGAGCTGACCGCGGACCTGGTGGAGCGTACGATGGGCCCGACGCGCCAGGCGCTGAAGGACGCGGGCCTGCAGCCCGGCGACCTGCATAAGGTGCTGCTGGTGGGCGGCTCCACCCGTATCCCGGCCGTGCAGGAGGCCGTGAAGAACTTCATGAAGACCGAGCCCAGCAAGGGTATCAACCCGGACGAGTGCGTCGCCATCGGCGCGGCCATCCAGGGCGGCGTGCTGGGCGGCGACGTCAAGGGCCTGCTGCTGCTGGACGTTACACCGCTTTCCCTGGGCATCGAGACCATGGGCGGCGTATGCACCCGCATCATCGAGCGCAACACCACCGTGCCCACGAAGAAGAGCCAGATCTTCTCCACCGCGGCCGACAACCAGCCCTCCGTTGAGGTCAACGTTCTGCAGGGCGAGCGCGAGTTCGCGCGGGACAACAAATCTTTAGGTACTTTCCATCTGGACGGTATCGCTCCGGCGCCCCGTGGCGTGCCGCAGATCGAAGTCACCTTTGACATTGACGCCAACGGTATCGTGAATGTTTCCGCCAAGGATCTGGGCACCGGCAAGGAGCAGCATATCACCATCACCTCCTCCACCAACATGAGCAAGGAGGATGTGGAAAAGGCCGTGAAGGAAGCCGAGCAGTATGCGGCCGAGGATAAGAAGAAGCGCGAGGAAGTGGATATCCGCAACGGTGCCGACCAGATGGTGTTCCAGACCGAGAAGATGCTGAAGGAGAACGGCGACAAGCTGCCCGCAGACGTGAAGAGCGATGCCGAGGCAAAGCTTGCTGACCTGAAGACCGCTGTCCAGTCCGGCAACGTGGACGACATCAAGGCAAAGCAGGAAGCCCTGAGCCAGGTGTTCGAGAAGATGTATCAGGCAGCCGCTGCCGCACAGCAGGCCGCCGGTGCACAGCCCGGTGCTGACGCAGGCGCAGCCAACGAAAAGCCCAACGATGACGGCGTTGTGGATGCCGACTTCAAGGAAGTCTAAGTTTGACACAAAGCGCTGTGTCCGGCCAAA
>OMER01001144.1_pt1 | contig 11360 bp, 10 predicted proteins | sample 1645431 | NCBI WGS metagenome assembly OMER01 (sample SAMEA103958144, study PRJEB25191) | human gut metagenome | reverse complement strand
GTATAATATTGACAAACATTATGCTAGAAAAGAAACTTTAATTTTTTCTTTTATGGAAAAATATGGAATCACAGCGCCACCAAAAGTTATGTGGGGTGTAGATGATAGTGTTCGTGAGATGATTAAAGAAGTAATTGTTTATTTAAAAACAGATAAAACAGCTTTGAACCCATTACGTGAAATGCTAGAAAATTTACTGACGGAAATTGAAGAAATGATTTTTAAAGAAGAAGCAATTATGATTCCAATGTGCTTGGATGTCTTTTCTTTAAAAGATTGGGAACAAATAGAGGAGGATTCTAAAGAGATTGGCTATGCATTCATTGCGGAACCTTTAAAATGGAAAGCTTCTAAAGAGTCAATTGAAAAGGAAAAAGAGCATGAACCTCAAAGATTGGCGGCGATTGAATCTGCTAAAGCAATGACAGAGGCTATTGCTAAGGAATCTGGTTTAGAAGTAAGCAAACCTAAAAGAGTTAAGCGGCAATATGATTGGGAAAAAGTTACAAGTGAGGGAGTGGTTGTTTTGCCAACTGGCATGTTACACCTCAATGAGTTAACGGCTTTGTTTAATGTTTTACCGGTTGATCTAAGTTTTGTTGATAAAGAAGATATCGTTCGCTTTTTCTCGGGAGGAGAACGAATTTTTCCACGAGCTAAATCTGTAATTGGTCGACGTGTTATTGATTGCCACCCGCCAAAATCAATGGCGGTAGTAGAAAAAATCCTAGAAGATTTTAAATCTGGAACACGCGATCAAGCTGATTTTTGGATTGATTTACATCGTTTTAATAAGAAAATTTATATTCGATATTTTGCAATGCGTGATGAAGAAACAGGAGAATATCTGGGCTGTTTAGAAGTTTCGCAGGATATTACATCCATTCAAAATTTGGTGGGAGAGAAACGATTAGATGGTCATGAAAAAACAACTTCTGAATATGAAAATCAAGTGGCTAAATCAATAAAAAAGTCTACTGACGGAGCTGTCAGAGGGGAAATGCCTGATTTTGTTAAGAAGATGTTAGCTGAAAAAGAGACAAAAAATAGCTAGTGGGGTATGGAAAATAAAAAGTGCTCAAAAGCACTTTTTTTATAAAATTCTAGTTGTAGAATAAAATAATAAAAAGTAGAAATTTAATCATTTTACTCTCGTATTTGTTGAAATATCTTGCTATAATAAATGATTATGACAAGAAAAAATATTTTGAGTGTTAAACGAATTGTAGTTAAGATTGGAACGAGTTCGTTGATTTTGCCAAATGGAAAAATAAATTTATCAAATATTGACGAGCTGGCTTTTGTTTTATCTGATTTGAATAACAAAGGATATGAAGTGATTTTGGTGACTTCTGGAGCGATTGGTGTCGGTTTGAATGTGCTTGGTATGGATAAACGTCCCAAAGGAATTGCTGACCAGCAGGCTTTGGCTTCAATCGGTCAGGTTGAATTAATGAGTCTTTATACGCAAATGTTTCGTCGTTATTCGCAAAAAGTTTCTCAGTTACTTTTGACACGTGATGTGACTGATTTTCCAACGAGTCGTGATAATGCTGAAAATGCACTAAATGCATTACTTGGGCTTGGAATTATTCCAATTATTAATGAAAATGATGCTATTGCGGTTGATGAAATGGATCATCAAACAAAATTTGGTGATAATGATAAATTGGGAGCGATTGTTTCTAAATTGGTGAATGCTGATTTATTGATTATGCTGTCAGATATTGATGGACTTTTTGATAAAAATCCAACAATTTATGATGATGCGAAAATTTTTAATGAAATTCATGAAATTACTGATGAATTACGTCAAATGGCTGGTGGTGCCAGTTCGCGTTTTGGAACTGGCGGTATGACTTCAAAATTGGCGGCTGCACAGATTTTATTTGAAAATGGTCAAGAAATGGTTCTGACCAATGGCGAACGGATTCGAGATATTAAAGAAATTATCGAAGGACGTGAGATTGGGACTTATTTTCATCAAAAATCTTGAGAAAGAAGGATAAAACGATGATTGAAGAACTTGGATTAAAGGTTAAAAAGGCGAGCAAAGAAGTAGCAAAGCTATCAACTGCTGACAAAAATGTTTTTTTGCAAAATTTAGCTGACAGCCTTATCGAAAATACTGACAGAATTATTTCTGAGAATGAAAAAGATTTGGCTAACGCTCTGGAACATGGAATTTCTGAGATTATGGTTGACCGTTTGCGTCTAAATGCGCAAAGAATTTCTGATATGGCAACAGGGTTGAGACAAGTTGCGGAACTTCCTGACCCAATTGGGCAAGTATTGCAAGGTTTCACTAATCTTGATGGACTTAAGATTTTGCAAAAAAGAGTGCCACTTGGCACTGTTGGAATGATTTTTGAAAGTCGTCCAAATGTGACTATCGATGCTTTTTCTCTTTGTTTTAAAACAGGAAATTCTGTTTTGCTACGCGGTGGGTCTGATGCGATTTATTCTAATATGGTTTTAGTTGAAATTATTAAGGAAAATTTGTTGTCAGCAAAAATTACTGACGGAGCAGTTGAATTGTTATCTGACACAAGTCATGCTGAGGCAGATAAATTTTTAGATGTTTTGATTCCGCGAGGGTCAGCGCGATTGATTAACCGTGTCAAAGAAAAAGCAACGGTTCCTGTCATTGAAACTGGGGTGGGTAATTGTACAATTTTTGTTGATGAATCTGCTGATTTAGAAATGGCGACAAAAATTGTGATAAATGCCAAAACGCAGCGTCCTAGTGTTTGCAATGCAGCCGAAAGTTTAGTAGTTCATGCAAAAATTGCTGACGAATTTTTACCAAAGTTGGAAAATGAAATCAATAAAGTTCATGAAATTGAATTTCGTGCTGATGAGCGTGCGCTGAATATTCTGTCAGCTGGAATTCCTGCAACTGACGATGATTTTGGGACAGAATTTTTAGATTATATTCTGTCAGTAAAAACGGTTGATAATTTGGATGAAGCAATTGAGCACATTAATACTTATTCAAGTCGTCATTCAGAAAGTATTGTCACTCATGATTATTTCAATGCGCAAAAATTTCAAGATGAAATTGATGCGGCAGCCGTTTATGTTAATGCGTCTACAAGATTTACTGACGGTTTTGTATTTGGCTTAGGTGCTGAAATTGGCATTTCAACTCAAAAACTTCATGCCAGAGGGCCAATGGGCTTAGAGGCTCTAACCTCAACAAAATATCTGATTGATGGCACAGGACAAATTCGTTAAAAATAATAAAAGACTCGGCTTATAAAAAGTCGAGTCTTTTAATTCATCAGTAATTTTATAAATTGACAAGTTCTGTCAGTAATTAAATTTCATATTGAACATGTTTTTTATGTTCGTCAGTAGTTTCATCAAGTTCAATGGCTGAGCGACAAACTTTCTCACTTTCTAAAAGCTTACGAACAGCGATTTTTGCATCTGAGAAATCTTGATTTTCGGGAATCACAATATGAATCATTGCTGCATTTTGCTCACCGTCAATTGACCAAATGATAAGTTGCGTGACAGCAAGTACTTCAGGAAGTTGTTCAAGGGATCTTAGAAGATTTTTGTAATCAATATCTTCGGGGACTGATTCAAGAAGAATACGTAAAGTTCCCCAGAATTTTGGAATGGCTTTGGATAAGATGAACAAAGCAATTAGAATAGAAAGAAGTGGGTCGAGCCAGTACCATTTTACAAAATGAAGGACGATTGAAACAATGAGAACTCCCAGCCAACCTAAAACGTCTTCGAGCGCGTGAAGATTTAAAATACTTTCATTTCGTGAGGAACCACGAGCCAAAAGCCATGCACCAAAACCATTGGCGACGATTGCAAAAATAGCCAAACCAAGCATACCTGTTGCTTCTACAGGTTGAGGGTTGAAAAATCTAGGAACGGCTTCGAAAAGCACAATGAAACTCCCCGTAATTAAAATGACACTTGTGAGTGAGGCGCCGAGTAAACTAAAACGTTGATAACCAAAAGAGAAGTGTTTGTCTTCTTGTTTTTTAGAGAATTTTTGGAAAAACCAGGCTAAACCGATAGCAACGGCATCACCTGTGTCATGGACGGCATCAGATAAAATAGCCGTAGAATTAAAGAGCACCCCAAAAATAAATTCTAAAATCGCAAAGAAGAGGTTTAAAGCAAAAACGATTGTGACGTTTTGTGAGACAAGTTTATCCAGATGATTATGGTCATGCTCGCTTTTTATTTGTTTATTTTTAAGGCTCATGATTTCCTCCCTCTTGTTCATCCAAATGTTCTGCAACATCTTTCAAAAGATGTAAAATATGGCGGTCATAGATACTGTAAGTGACCGTTTTTCCAATTTTTTCATTCGTTAAAATTCGTGCATTTTTTAAAAGTTTTAGTTGTTGACTGACAAGAGATTGAGAAAGTTGTGTTTTTTCAACAATCTCATTTACGGTTAGGTTATCAGTGGCTAGGCTGGAAATAATTTTTAAACGTCCGTCGTTAGAGAAAAGTTTAAAAAATTCAGCAATATCTTTTTCGTTAATCATATTATTATATTATAATTTTATAATATATTTGTCAAGCTTTCTTTAAATATTTTATTTTAAGTTATTTTTGTTATGATAAACTGAAAGGAGAAGTTTTGCAAGATTTTATCCAATATATTTATTCTGCCTTTGAAAGAATCGCAGACTTTAGTGACCAGCAAAAAATAATTTTATTAGGTTTGATTTGTGGGCTTTTAATAGCTATCTTTCTTTATCCCTTATTAAGAATTTTAGTGACGCTTTTACATGAATTTGGTCATGCTCTGGCGGCGAAAATTACTTTTGGTAAAGTTTATAGAATTCATCTTAATCATGATAGTTCCGGCCTCACCCAAACAAGTGGTGGTGGGAGAAGCTTCTTTGTTTTATTGATGGGCTATCCAATGCCTTTACTTTTTGGCTGTCTCTTTAGCTGGTTTTTGATTATCAATCATCCAGAATTCATTCTTATAAGTCTGTTGATAGTCAGCCTTTCTGTTCTAATCGTCGTTAAAAATTGGTATGGCTTTTTGATTTGTTTGCTAGGAATTTTAATTACAGGGGCTTTGCTTTATTTTGGTCAAATTCAGATTTTTAATTTTATGGGTGGAGCTTTAATTGGTTTTCTGATTTTAGGGGCATTCATTGACCTTAAAGTAATTTTTCATAAAAATGAAGAACTTTCTGATGCAGATTTACTCCATGAGAAATTTCAAATAATCCCTGCTTTTGTTTGGAAATTAATTTTTCTTTTAATGATGTCATCTTGTCTATTTTTGATTATAATCACTTTCAAGACTTTATTCTCTAAATAAAAAATAATTTTTGACAAGTGACGAGAACTTTGCTATAATCTATCTAACCTTTAAGATTGTCCAGAGAGGCAGGCAAGGTCAGAAATTAATAATGTAATAATATGATGGATACTGTCCATTTTCTGATACCTACCTGCATTCTCTTTTGAGTGCAGGTTTTTTGTATGTTAATGGACAACTTAGAAATGGAAGCTAAATCGCCAAATGAAAGATTTGTTAGTTTACTGACCAATTGATCATCAAGAATGAAAGGAGCCACAATGGCTAGAAAAGAAATTATTGACGAAATCACAATGAAACGTGCAATTACACGTATCACTTACGAGATTATTGAACGTAATAAAGAGCTGGACAAATTGGTTTTGATTGGGATTAAAACACGTGGTGTTTATTTAGCAAAAAGAATCCAAGAACGTTTGCAACAATTAGAAGGTTTGGAAATTCCTTTTGGTGAGTTGGATACACGTCCATTCCGTGATGACAAACAAGCTCAAGAAGACACTACAGAAATTGACATCGATATTACAGGAAAAGATGTCATTCTTGTCGATGATGTGCTCTACACAGGTCGGACAATCCGTGCGGCAATTGATGGAATTGTAAAACTCGGTCGTCCAGCTCGTGTTCAATTGGCTGTATTAGTTGACCGTGGACATCGTGAATTGCCAATTCGTGCAGACTACGTTGGGAAAAATATTCCAACAGGTCGTGATGAAGAAATCATTGTTCAAATGTCTGAACACGATGGCAATGATAGTATTTTAATTAAACGTGAAGATTAAAAAATTTCTGTCAGTAATTTAAAGTAAAAAATATGCTGTCAGTTACTGACGAAAGAATTAACAAATATTCAACTTAGAGTTTTAGGAGAAAAAAGTGCACGATAATGATATTATCTTAAAAGTTGATGAGAAACCAGCTGCAAGTCAGTGGTTTGGTCTCTCATTTCAACATTTGTTTGCCATGTTTGGCTCAACGGTTTTGGTGCCAATTTTAGTTGGGATTAACCCAGCCATTGCCCTCTTGAGTTCTGGACTTGGTACACTTGCACACATGAGTGTTACAAAATTTAAAGTGCCAGCATACATGGGTTCAAGCTTTGCCTATATTGGTGCGATGACTTTACTGATGAAAAACGGTGGAATGCCAGCCATTGCTCAAGGGGCAATGACCGGTGGATTGGTTTATCTGATTGTCGCTTTAATTGTAAAATTTGCAGGTAAAGGCTGGATTGACAAAGTTTTACCGCCAATCGTCGTTGGGCCAATCGTTATGGTCATTGGATTATCACTTGCTCCAACAGCAATTAATGATGCCATGTACACGGACGTTGCAAATTTAAAAGGATACAGTTTAGCATATATCATTATTGCCCTCATCACTGTGTTATCTATTGTCATTTACAGTATCTATGGCAAAGGATTTCTGTCAGTTGTTCCCATTTTACTTGGAATCATCACAGGATATGTTGCAGCAATGATTATTGGTAAGATTACAGGGATGGACATTGTTTCATTCACTGGAATCTCACATGCTAAGTGGCTGACCATTCCACCAATGGAAATTCCATTTGCCAATTACAAGTGGGCCTTCTATCCGTCAGCAATTTTGACAATGGCACCGATTGCTTTTGTCACAATGACTGAGCATTTTGGCCACATTATGGTTTTGAATTCATTAACTAAAAAAGATTACTTTAAAGAACCAGGATTAGAAAAAACATTAACTGGTGATGGTCTAGCTCAAATCATCGCCGGATTTATTGGTGCACCGCCGGTGACCTCTTACGGTGAAAATATTGGAGTTATGGCAATTACAAAAATTCATTCGATTTATGTTATTGCTGGAGCTGCCGTTCTTGCTATCGTTGTCTCATTCATTGGGAAAATTACAGCACTCTTGCAATCAATTCCAGCACCCGTCATCGGGGGAGCATCAATTGCCCTTTTTGGAGTAATTGCAGCTTCTGGTTTGAAAATTTTAGTTGAAAATAAAGTTAATTTTGATATCAAACGAAACTTACTAATCAGCTCAGTTGTTCTTGTTATCGGGATTGGTGGAATGATTATTAATATCACTCAAAATTTACAAATTTCATCAGTAGCCATTGCAACAATTCTCGGAATTGTTTTAAATCTTGTCTTGCCAAAAGATCCTAGCGAAATTTAAAAGATTCAAAATTACTGACAGAATCGTCAGTAATTAAAAAAGTGAACTTATAACTGATAGAAATCCTATCGAGATTTCCATCAGTAGATAAAAATTTTGTCAGTTTACTGACAAAACAATCAAATATATTGTCAATAAAACTGTTGTGACAGAGAGCACACAGTCAGGGTAAAGGAGACCTCATGTCAGTAAAAAATGGATTAGTTCAACTCGAAAACCTCACAAGTATGGAAAAATTGAGTGTTGATGAAGTCATGGGACTTATCAAAAGAGCCTCAGCTTTCAAAGCAGGAACAGCAGAATTTGATTTAGAAAAACAAACTTTTGCTTCAAATCTTTTCTTTGAAAATTCTACAAGAACGCACCATAGTTTCCATATTGCTGAGCGTAAATTAGGCTTGGATGTTCTTGAATTTGATGCGCAAGCAAGCTCAATTAGTAAAGGGGAAACTCTTTACGATACCGTCTTAACACTTGATGCACTTGGCGTTGATATCTGTGTTATACGTTCAGGAGTAGAACATTACTATGAAGAATTAGTGAATTCAGATAATATTCATTGTGCGATTGTTAACGGTGGAGATGGTTCAGGGCAACATCCAAGTCAATGTTTACTTGACTTGATGACCATTTATGAAGAATTTGGCAAATTTGAAGGTTTAAAAATCGCAATTTCCGGAGATTTAAACCATTCACGTGTCGCCAAATCTAATATGATGATGCTCCAAAAATTAGGAGCTAGACTTTACTTTACAGGCCCAGCAGCATGGTATAGTGAAGAATTTGATGATTACGGGCATTATGCCAACCTAGACCGAATTTTGCCAGAGCTTGACGTTCATATGCTCTTACGCGTTCAACACGAACGTCATGATAGTGGCGAAAGCTTTTCTAAAGAAGGTTACCATAATCATTTTGGACTGACAGAAGAACGAGCAAAAATGTTGAAACCAACAGCCATTATCATGCACCCAGCTCCAGTCAATCGGGATGTTGAAATTGCTGACAGCCTTGTTGAAAGCCCACAAAGTCGGATTGTTCAACAAATGAGCAATGGTGTTTATACTCGAATGGCAATTCTTGAAGCAATTCTTGCTGGAAAAAAGCTAAATAATTCAAAGCGCTGACAACAAGAAAAAATAATTGCTAAAGCAAAATTCAAAGGAAATATTTATTATGAGCAAAAGACTTTTAATTTTAGAAGACGGAACCATTTTTGAGGGAGAATCTCTTGGTGCAAACTTGGATGTTACAGGTGAACTTGTCTTTAATACAGGAATGACAGGCTATCAAGAATCAATCACTGACCAATCGTATAACGGACAAATTTTGACCTTCACTTATCCAATTGTTGGAAATTATGGGGTCAACCGAGATGATTATGAATCAATTCATCCAACCTGTAAAGCCGTAGTTGTTCATGAAGCAGCGCGCCGACCTTCAAACTGGCGGATGCAAATGTCTTTTGATGAATTTTTAAAAGCAAAAAATATTCCTGGAATTACAGGTGTGGATACTCGAGCGATTACTAAAATTGTTCGAGAACACGGCACTATGAAGGCCTCACTTGTACAAGCAAGAGATGAAGTAGAGCATCAAATGAGCCAACTTCAAGCGACAGTATTACCAACAAATCAAGTTGAAACAAGTAGTACGACGACCGCTTATCCATCACCAAATACAGGCAGAAAAGTTGTCGTTGTTGACTTTGGCTTGAAACACAGTATCCTACGTGAACTCTCAAAACGGGAATGTAATCTCACCGTTGTCCCATACAACACCAGTGCTAAAGAAATTTTGGAAATGGAACCTGATGGTGTCATGTTGACTAATGGCCCTGGTGACCCAACAGATGTACCAGAAGCAATTGAAATGATTAAAGAAATTCAAGGTAAAATTCCAATTTTCGGTATTTGCTTAGGTCATCAATTATTTAGTCTTGCAAATGGAGCAAAAACCTACAAAATGAAATTTGGACACCGTGGATTTAACCATGCCGTTCGTGAAATTGCAACAGGACGAATTGACTTCACCTCACAAAATCATGGATATGCCGTTTCATCAGAAAACTTACCTGAAGACCTAATGATTACCCATGTTGAAATCAATGACGACTCAGTTGAAGGAGTGCGTCACAAACACTTCCCAGCTTTTTCAGTCCAATTTCACCCAGACGCAGCTCCTGGACCTCACGATGCCAGCTATCTTTTTGATGATTTCATGGATCTCATGGATAACTTTGAGAAATAAAGTGTTGGTATAACCGGCTTTACAAGCGTTAATGTTCCGTATATTTGCCAAAAGTAGCAAAAAAGTAGCAAAAATAAAAAACCTGTTTTATAGCAGGTTCTTTTTTTATAGATTATTAAGTGCATCAACAATATCTTTCTTTGCCTTTTTAGTAACGTGATTATATATTTTAAGAGTTACTTTTGCATCAGAATGTCCAACTCTTTCCATGATAGATTTTAATGGCATACCGAGTTCTGAGAGAAGTGAAACATGAGAATGCCTAAAAATATGAGATGAAATTTCTTTGTCGATATGATTCGCTTTTGCAGCTTCTTTTAATTTTAAATTAAATGAGTTCAATACTAATGGATTTCCTCTACTGGATAAGAAAATATAGTCATCATCTTCAGCAGAGAAATGAATTAAATCGAACTGTTTTCTCTCTTCAATTATTTCTATGGCCCTATCTGGCAAGTCAACTACACGGAAACTGGTAGAAGTCTTAGGCGATGTTTTTTCAGCTTCTGTGATACTTCGCATAAAGCTATCAAGCGTTCCCTCAACTCTTATTGAACCGTCATGATAGTTATTCCACTTTAAGGCTTGAAGCTCTCCATATCGCAAACCAGTAAGCCATAGGAACTCTGACATCCTAGAATGAAGCAAACATCTTTTTTTATTAGCTAAATATGATATTATTTTTTCTGCTTCATCTCGTTCAAGATATTTGTTCTCTATCTTTTCACGCTGTTTATTTTTATCCTCTATTTTAAGAGCTATTTCAGTGTCTTTTACAGGATTATTCTGTAAATAATTTCGACTGATCGCAAATTTGAAAATTGTTGAAATCAAAGCGCGGATTTGACTAGTATAATTATAAGAGTACGTCCCAAATGTGTACATTTCATCAATAAGTTTAGTTATCAGTTTTCCATCAATATTTTATATAAGCATATCATCAGAGATTACCGTATGTATTCTCTTTAAATTACCGTCAACTTGCTTCCAAGTTTTTCTCTTGTTTTTTGCCTGGTAGTAAGGGAACCATTCATTTAGAAGTTCGCCGAAAGTTATATTTTTTTGAGCTGGGTCAGTAGTAGTGATAGCTTCTATTTTTTCAGATAAGAGTTTTATCGCTTGTTTCTTAGCTTGTGGTGTATCTTTTTCTAGAGTTACACTTGCAGTCTTTGTTTTCTCAGAATACGGGTCAATATATCTCTCACAATATTTATATTTTCCATTTTTTAAGCTGACTATCCACATTTGATTTTTACTCACTTTCTTGCTAAAATTGAGTACAGTAAAAGGGCTTCTTTTGAAGTGTTTATACTGTATTTGAGATTAAATCCACCCTGGTCCGACCAAAGATAGGGTGGATTTTTTGATTAAAATTTACCAAACTAGTCCTGCAGCAGCAATTTCTTTTTTTGAAGCAAATTGTCCGTTAGAACGGTGCCATCTGCCATTTGCATCCCGAATATAACCACTAGAATTTCCATTTTGTTCAGTTTGAGCAGCAGCTTGTGCTTGAGCAGCAGCTTCGGCTTGTCTAGCAGCTTCGGCTTGTTTAGCGGCTTCGGCTTGTTTAGCAGCTTCGGCTTGTCTAGCAGCTTCGGCTTGTCTAGCAGCTTCGGCTTGTCTA
>OMER01001143.1_pt1 | contig 11360 bp, 12 predicted proteins | sample 1645431 | NCBI WGS metagenome assembly OMER01 (sample SAMEA103958144, study PRJEB25191) | human gut metagenome | reverse complement strand
AATAGATTTCTACCAGATACCAAAGCAAATTTGCGCATAACTCTTGACACTACCTAAGCGGAACGACACGCACTTTTCTTCCTTTGCCATAGAGCCGGATCGTTGCTGGTGTTTCCAGACGAATATCTAACAAGGAGAGATCAATCAGTTCTTGAACTCTTGCACCAGAGTCATAGAGCAAACACAGCAGCGCCGTATCTCGTATCCCATATTTTTTCGTCTGGTCTGGAAGTGAAAGTAGCTCTCTCAACGCCTGTTCCGGCAGGTATTCCACAAACCTCTTTTCTGTTTCTTTCATCGGAATTGCAAGAATACGCTGGCAATGCAGCAGCATTTCTGGGTTTTGGAACTGCACATACCGAAAAAACGCATGGATCGCAGCTAACCGCACATTCCTCGTCGAAGCACTATTCCCGCGGTTTACTTCCAGCCAATCCAAAAAGCGAATAACCAAGTCGGCATCAATATCAACCAAGCAAATCCTGTCTATCTTTTTGTTCATCTCCTTCATAAATAATAAAAGCAGGCAAAAGGTGTCCCTGTATGATTTTATGGTATTGGAGCTAAGATTTCTTGTGCCTGCCAAGTGTTTTGTAAGGTAGCTGGAAATACAGATAGCGAAATCAGATGGATGTTTCATTTGAGTTGTCCTCCAACGGTATTAAATTGCCAAACAAAGCTTCGGATTGCTTCAGGATAGCTGGAAAACTTTCGGCGGAAAGGTGAATATACTGGCTGGTTGCCTGCACGGTTCTGTGCCCCATATATGTCATCAGCAGCGGGAGTACTGCATAAGGGTCTTCGCCATGCGCTGTCAGCTTTTGCAGACTGTGTACGCAAAATGTGTGTCTCAAGTCATGCAGCCGCGGCCCTTTTCCCTTGCCGCAGTATGGAATGCCAGCCCTGAAAAGAATGTCCCTAAATGTTGTGTCCATTGTTGCAAGACTGTATCTGGAACCATCCGGTGAGGGAAAAAAGTATTCATCTTTCCTGAGAAACCCCATCTGTTCACTGTACGCCATAAAGCGTGCCCTCAAATTGTCATCCAGCGGAATGAGGCGATCCAGACTTGTTTTTGTGTTTCGCAGGAGAAAGAAACCATCCTCGAAATGAACATCACCCACAGTTAGATTCAACGCCTCAGAAATGCGGAGTCCGCAAAAGCATAGGACACGGAACAACAAAGGATAGACGATATGGCGCTTCGGGCTGCACTTGTTGAACCGAAACCCATCAACGACTGCTAAGATTCGCGCAATCTCATCATAGGTAAAAATATAAGGAACAAAGTCATGCACTTTTCTTGGAATCAGTTCAGATGGAATTCGATATGCGGAAAAACCGTTGCGGTTCAAAAAATCCGCAAGGCGTTGCATGATATAGATGCGGTGTTCAATCGTTGCGGATTTTTGGTGCGCTTTCGGCGCTATCCATTCGAGCATAAGTTCTTTACTCAAGGAATTTTTGCAGTCTCTCCCCAGAAGAAAGGTATCGAAGCTCTTCAAATATGCTTCAATACTGTTGTATTTGAATCCGAATCGCTGTTTTTCTGCAACGAATGCAGACAGCAGCGGAGCAAGATCTCTTTCGAAAACTGCTGTTTTAGGTGGTGACTGCATAATTTTCACCCTCCACTAAGGTGCAGCACCGCAGCTGCTCCGTATCTGCGCGTAAATATTGCATAGTGGTCTCCAGACTTTTGTGACCGAGAATCTCCGAAATAACCGGAAGCGGAATCTCTTTCCTTAGAAGTTCGTTGGCCAGACTGTGCCGAAGTGTGTGCATCCCGTGATTTTTCTCCGGCGTGACCTCAATGCCCGCCTTATACAGATACTTGTTAAACATACCGTAGAGGTGATTGTTGTCACTGAATTTTTGAAATGGCGGTTTATGTGTAATGAACACCAGCTTCAAATCAGATGCGGGACGCCCATTCTTCACATAGTCAATAATTGCCTGTCCGACATCTTCAAACAAAGGAAGAACCAATGGCTCATTTGTCTTGTACTGCGAGATCTGAATACAATTCTTTTCCCACTTTATATTGTCAAATTCCAATCGAATCACATCGCTGACCCTAATTCCAAGCCGGGCAACCAGCAGAATGATTGCGTAATCCCGTTTACCGACGGGACTGGCTAAATCAATGCAAGCCAGGATTTTATCAATATCTTCTCTGGTCCAAGTAGACGGAATGTGTTTCCGCTTCAGCAGTACGTTGGACTTTGGAATAAAAAGAGACAAGTCATCCTTTGTAAATTCATTTAGGTAGAGATACCCCAAATCACGTAATGCATCTGAAATACCCCGAAGCTCTTTGTTGAAATTGTTTGTAATCATAGACACACTCTCCTTTCAAGGTGGTGTGTCTATTGTCGTTGAAAGGAGACATCCATGCAATTATTATCGCAAGTTTTTTCCATAAAAATGCTTTATAGACAGCTAATTACAATCACTCTTTCCATTTATAAAAACTTTTCATTAATTTTTTTATGCAAAGCTTTGCATAACAAGCCGGGAGAAAACCTGACATGACGATCACGCTCGGAAGTTTGTTTGACGGTATCGGTGTGTTTCCGCTGGCGGCAAGCAGGCACGGCATCACGCCGGTCTGGGCGAGCGAGATCGTGCCGGACGCTATCTCCATCACAAAGCGCCACTTCCCGGAGATGGAGCATCTGGGCGATATAACAAAGCTGGACGGCAGGAAAATTCCCGCCGTCCATGTTATTACGTTTGGATCTCCTTGCCAAAATTATGCCGAAGAAATAGTTATTCCGAAGTTGCTGCATCAAGTCCCATGAATTCGGAACTTTCCACAAAAACTTCGGAATAACAAAACTATACGGTCAAGCAGCATCCGTGCTCAAATCAAGTCAACCCAGACAGTTTCAAGATCATCTCCTCGTTATCAGCCCAGATTTCATCGGGTGCGGGCTTGGCCTTGCGGACAGCATCGGCCTTTTGAATCGCAGCCCGCTTCATCTCGGTGTCCGCATGGGCGTAGATCATCGTAGTTTCAACCTGTGCATGGCCAAGATACTGCGAAAGCAGCACCATGGGCATTCCAGACTGGTATAAGTGCATTGCCCGTGTGTGCCGCATCATATGCGGGTGGATGTGTTCCGGGACTTCCGGGCAAACAAGCTTCGCCATGCTTCCGTATTTTATAAAGAACGCAGATACCGTATCGGGAGACATTTTTTGCTGTGTCCCATGAATCACAGTGAAGAAAAGTGGTGCTTCACTGTGGTAATCTGCGGTCGGATGAAACTTGCGCAGATATTGCTTGCAATGCTGAACCGTCTTGCTGAGCAGTGGGACTGTGCGGATTTTGCGCCCTTTTCCGTGCAGATACGCAATCGGGTGTTTTGCGTCAAGGCGCAGATCACAAACTTTCATATCGAGAAGTTCACTGCACCGGGCTGCGGTATCGTACATGAGGATCATGAATACCAGATTCCGCAAATCTTTGGGCTTGGATGGATCAGGCTGCTGAAGCAGTGCAGTCAATGACGGTTCGGTCAGAAATTCAACGATCCGCCCATGAGACTCCTTGGAGGGGATGTTGCAGGCGGAAAGGTACAGTGCCGTTTGTGTGCAATCAATCTGTCCAGCAAAATCCAGAAAAGACCGCAGTGCCATCAAGCGCTGGTTGCGGGTAGAGGCACTGCATCTCCGCGCATTTTCCAACCAGGCCAGGAAACCGAGAATGGCGTCCCGGTCAATGCGGGAGAAAGTCAATTCGGTGGCTCCAATTCCCATCTCATCTCTCATATAAGCTACAAAAAGATTGAGCGTCTGTCTGTAGGAGAGAATCGTATTCTCACTGAGGCAGCGCTGCTTGGGCAGATAGTCCAAAAGGAAACGCCGAACCACATCAAAAAAATCATTCATCGGCCCTTACCTCCGGCAAGAACGCTTCAGCAGAAGAAAACGCGAATCCGGACATCTCCTCCAGCAAACCGGGGACCAGATGGATGTAGTAGTAAGTGTCCGAGAGCTGTGCGTGGCCCATGTATGCACTCAGATAGGGCAGCATGGCGTTCAGGTCTTTGCCCTCACGCATCCAGCGATACAGCCTGTGGGTAGCGAAAGTATGACGAAAATCATAAAGACGCGGGGAACGGCGGCCAGTTCCTGTAATGGCGGCTTTCTTCAAAACCTGGCGGAACGTCTTCTCCAGCCCCCTCTTTCCGTAAAAGCCGCCCTCAGAGTTGGGGAAGAACGGCTCACGTTCTGGCATAACGGAGGCTACGATGGCGCTGCAATCTGAGAGCATCTGCGTCACATCTTCTGCCATCATAACAATGCGGCTCCTGTGCTTCTTGCTCTCCATAATGTTCAGCCGCCCAATTTCCAAATCTACATCGCTTACTCGAAGCTTTCTGGCCTCAGCCGGACGCAGACCGCAGCAATACATCAGCTTTACCATAGCCGGGATCACATATTGCCGTACCGGGAAACCGCCTCTCGGTTTCAAATGGTCGAAAACATCCCAAATTGTCAGGATGTCGTCCTCGGTATAGATGTACGGAGCGTAAGGAGCATCTTTCCTGGCAATATCCGGCGGCAGAACGTAGGCGGCCTCACCGTTGCGATTCAGGTATCTGGCAAACTCGCGCACCGGCATCATGCGGTTGCGGAAGGTATTGTTGCCCTCTGTATTCTTTTTCGTAGCCCAAGCCAGGCAAAGCTCCTCGGTCAGAAAGTTTTCTTCAGGAAAATGCGTCATGCAAAAGCGGTCAAAGTCCCGCAGGAGGCGAGAGGATTCCAGATAACCAAACCCCAATGCGTTTTTCTGCGCGATAAAGTCCTCGATTCGGGCAGCAAAGCAGCTCTCAAAGGTGTACGTCATTTCAGCCCCCCGCCTTTCTGTGGGAGAGCAGGGGCAACGCACACTGCTTCAGTCCTTGCTCATCAATAGACAGATACAGCTTCATAGAGTCCATATCCCTGTGGCCGAGAAGTTGCTGGATCAGTTCAAAGGATACCTCATTCTGGAGCAGTCTTGTCCCAAATGTCCGGCGAAGCGCGTGAAAGGCACGACGTTTCGCCGGAATTCCTGCCAGCTTCATGTGCTTGGAAACAACCCCGCTGGCAGAACGCGCGTCAAGCGGGCGGATCACTCCCGTATGGCACAGGAAGATATTCGGAAGCGCGGAATCCGGGCGGCCATTGAGAATATAATCCGCAATCGCGTTCCAGCTTTCTGCTTCCAGTGGAAGGGACAGCGGTTCACCAGTTTTGTGTTGAACCAGACGAATTTCCCTCGCCCTCCAATCAATGCTACCCAGTTCCAGCCGAACAACGTCACAGGCCCTCAAACCGCTCTGCGCAGCCAGTACCATCATGGCATAATCCCGTTTCCCAATGGCCGTAGTCCTGTCCGGATGTTCCAGCAGATATTCCAGTTCATCCTCAGTAAAGCCCTCATGGAACATTTTTCGGGTTGCCATAAGCTCCGGCAGAGACTGACTCAGGTCAGTGATTGTCAAGTTATGTTCAAATAAAAATCTCAGAAACAGCCGCACAGAAAAAATTGCTGAACCAAGTCCACCGGCGTAATGCGCTGCAAAACTGGTAACACACCCATTTACATTTATCAGAGTGAAATCCGCCAAAGAGCGGAACCCATGATCCTCCATTTCAAACAAGAACCGACGTATAGCGCTCCTGGCGACATTGCGTGTAGTCTCAGCCATGCTTTCGCTTTGTTTGGTGTGTGTACAAAATTCTCTTAAAAGTGAGTTGAACGGCTCAACAAGTTCCCGTTGCCCCCAGTTTGGAACCTTCGCCAAAGTAATATGACCTGTCTGGTGCATCTCCTGTATCCAATACGCAGCCTTGCGCAAGTTTTGATATGAGCCTCTGCCAATTTGCCCGTACTCATATTGAATCCGTTTCTCTGCAACGATCTGATCCAAAATTTCTCCCGAAAATCGATCTGTCCCAGATTCATAGTGTCGATTCAAGATGATCGCCAGACCTTCGTTCCTGTAATGGCCAACTGTTGCGTCAGTAAGGCCAAGTTCCAACATCGCGCTGTTGGTTCTCCAGACCAGCGCGTAAATGTTATCCAAATCCGCAAGCTGCTCTGGAGTTGGTGTGTCCTTCCAGATGCTTTGTCGTGGTCGCCGCAATGCAGGCATCCAAGGGGACAACGGCGGCAGATCCACTGAGCCTTTTTCTGCACAATGTTTTAAGAGTTCGCATCCCCTGCGGAGCAGTCTCCACTTCCAGACCGAAAATGCCCCTTGATCAAAAAATTCACGCTGTTCAAGTAAAAATGCATCTAACATTTCAGGGGCTGCGCAAAGAATACCTTTTGCTTGAAAGTGGCGGATGACGCAGCCAATGCCGGTGTGGGTATATGCGTGCAGACTTTTGCCGCTTATACCTTGGTCAGATAAAAGTTCCAATATTTGCGTAGCGGTTGCAACCAAATCAATCGTTTCCATAGTCCTCCTCCTGTATCTTTGATGGCAGGCTGTGTTGCCTGCGCTCTCATTATACAGGTTTGGCGGACGCTTTTGTTATTCCGATGTTTTTGTGGAAAGTCCAGGATTTATGGGACTTGATGCAGCAACTTCGGAATAACTATTTCTTCGGCATAATCAGTGTTATTCCGAATTCGGAATAACCAGGACTTATCATCCATCGGTCCGCGCGATGGCTTAACAGGTGCAAAATCCAGCCTGTTTTATCAGGCAATTCGTATTATCGAGGAAATGAGGGATGCCAGTGGAGGGTTATATCCAGCTATCATTGTTTGGGAAAACGTCATTGGAGCTATGCAGCAAAATCTTAAAAATGACTATCTTGCCGTACTCAAATCCTTCGCGGGTGCCGAGGTTTCAATGCCTGATTCTGGACAGTGGGCAGACACTGGAGTGGTGCGAGGGCGACGATGTGATCTGGCATGGCGTGTCCTGGATGCCCAGTATTGGGCGCGACCCCGGTTGGCCCGTCGGGAGCGAGTCTTTGTTGTGGCAGATTTTACAGGCCAGCGTGCCGCAGAGATATTATTTAACACCCGGTCAATGCACACGGATTCTCGGCTTTGCAGCGCGAGTGGGCTGCCCGCCGCCGAAGATCGTAGAGATGCTTCTTTTGAAGCGGGGCGGCAGATACCCGTTATCCTATGGCGTCACAAAGCTCGACGGTATTGTGGAGAAAGTGATCCGCATGAAGTTTGCAGAGATCGCTGCCGCGCCGGAATCCGAGATTCTGAATCACCAGCATAAAAAAGAAATCGAGCTTGCAAGAATCAAGCTCGATCAGGCCAATGCGCATCTGGCAGAGAAGCAGAAAGACCTCTCCGATTATAAGGCGGAAACGCTGAAAGTCATTCGCGGTCAGAGTAATCTCAGCGTGGAGCTTCTGAACGCACTGGTGAAAGAAACAGAAACGATGATTGCCCTGGCACAGACCCGCATAGACGCGGCACAGACAGAATATGAGTCGCTGCTGGCTTCGGCGGAGAATCTGCGGCAGGAATACGACCGACTGCTCACATGGGCAGATCTGTTCGACACCTGCTCCTTTGAGGCAAAGAAAATAATCGTTGCGCAATTCGTCAAAGCCGTTCGCGTCAGCCGCGACTACAATATTGAGATTGACTTCAACGTGTCTTTTGAGGAATTTCAGAACTTTTCCGTCAAAAATGGGGAGCCAGTTATTTTGCAACCGCTGCGTTCGCATACCGCATAAAAAAGTTCGGGATAATCCGAATTTTATCGGATTATCCCGTATTTGGCAAGCAGCACCCTTTTAGATCCCTCGACTTAAAATCTCCTGAAATCTCAAGGGTTTTCGCGTTTCCTGCAAGTCAAAGCAGCTTAGTCTCAAGGGCTGAGTAGAACCAAAATAGATGCTTGCCCTCTGTTGTCTTTATTATAGCTCTTATTGCACTGTTTTGCAATGAAAACTACACACATGGTCGCATTTAATATATCACTTCATTTTGCAGCCATTCTTATCTCTCAGTGTGTCCGCCATAACACACATGCGGTTCACTCCGGTTTTGGGGAGCGAAAGCATTACTTGCCCAACAAATGGAATGCCTGTGGTGTCCGTTCCTCCCAGAAGGCAGGCAAAAGACGCGGCTGCGCACAGATCCGGTTTGAGCAGTTCCAGTGAAAAGTCTGCCGTATACTGGCCGCTTGTATGTTTTCTGAGCGTTCCCTGCTGACAACAAGCAAAGTTGGCACTGGTGCTTCGGCCGCTCAGTCCAAAAATCAGACTCTCCTCTACGGGTTCAAAGGGACAAGAGAAGGTAACTGTTATGCTTTTTTTCTGATTGGATTCCAGATATACCGGCACAGCATCTATCCGCCGAGTCTTTTGTGAAGCAAACATTTCAAGCGCATCCAAATCTTTGCATATTCTCAAATTATCTGTTTCACGAAGCAGCGTCAATGCATTCTCAACCTTACCACAGCGGATGAGGCTTCGTGCTTCGTTCTCCGCCCTTGCTATAGCCTCGCAGTCGGCGTTCCAAAGATCAGACAGAAGCTTACGGCCGTCGTCTGCGGTGTCACAATACAGCAGATCCATTGCATTTTGGTAATCACGGAATCTCTGCCAGACACTTCTTGAATATCCCATCTCTTCGGGTGCTGATAAATAGTGTTTTGCGGCTCGCTCAACAGGCTTTTCCATGGAGTTCAGGGCTTTCGGAAGTCCTGCGGCCGGGTGTGTCGGCATATAGGGAAGCTGGCAGGGCCGCCCAAGACAAGTCCATATTTTTGTAAACAATGCCTCATTGGAAAACTCACATACGATGCTGTCTACAGTGGAGCCGGTGCAAATGCGGCGGATACTGGAATAATGCGGAGAGCGCCCAGGGCCAACCCGTTCCGCGTCATCCGGCGTGCCCTCATAGTGTTCAGACATGATATTGCCTAATTCACGGGGTGAAACCTTATGGTTCGGGCGGCAAACAAAGGGCAGATCATTTGTTGTGTTCCCGCATTTCTGATGCATCAGCTTCTGAAGAGCGTGCTTTGCGCGCAATACATTATAAGGTTGGTGTTGTTTTTCCTCTATCGCATACGCCTTTGCAAAGTCAAAATCCTCAAAACTGCCATCCCGCCGGGGTTTATACCACCCTTTTTCTATGGCGTATTCAACCAGATCCGGCGAATAGTAGGCTTCCGGGAAGTCGTTGAGCCCGTGCAGTGTATAGTGATTAGGCATTACTGCCACCATATCGTCCGGAATGCGAACTGCCATATAATGTCGACCGCTGACGATCTGAATCATAAACGCTTCGTTCTTGTCTGCAAACGTGTAGCTTCGTCCGTCTGGCGCATATCCATATGTATCGACCATTTCGATAGCGATCCGCAGCGCTTCCCGCGCCGTCGATGCCCGTTCAGCTACTATGCGGCGAAGATTTCCCTCTATGCCGCCATTGCTCAGGCGAGACGGATCCCGTGTGTTCTCCTTTGAGACTTTACAGCTGTTACTTACAATAAGAATGCCCGCATCGTTGAAATAGGTATCTGCATTGGACAAGCCGTACATTCCTGCTTTCACTTCGACCCATAGATATCCATGTGTATGTTCGATCTGAGGGATCAACGCCCGCCCATTTTCAGCAGGGATCACAGAGCCTGCCTGCCAATTCATTTGCGGGACATCGCCGCGATAGACTTTGCAATATACATTGTCATCCTCGTTATGTGCGACAAGGACCTGGCCGGTCGTTGTCGCATTCTTTCCGGCAATCAATGTCATGCAGTTCCACGCAGAACGATCTGAATGATCACATACATGCTCAATAAACTCTCCGTCCAGCATTCTGATTCCTCCCACTGTATTTTGTAAAACCAATTTGCAAGTGCGCAGAGCACACACTATTCAGTCTCTTCTCTTATGGGGATACGCAGGATCGCGCAGGTGCCTTCACCAGCTTTGCTGCGATATGCTCACTCAACTAAGCCATATTAATGCTCTGACTACATTCTACCAAATTCAACACGTATGCGCAACTCTAACAGTTAAAATTCCCGTTTTTTAACATTTTTATTTATAATGGTCACAGGCACAGTTTGGGCCACATATTCCACTCAATTGGCTCCCCACAAAAATTCCTTTGCAAAAAGCTCACGGTCAAGATTCTTAATTGATTGTCGTTCAAATTCAATTTGCCGTGGTTTGTCCTAAAATGTAAGCGCAACCGCATAGTCGCTGTAGGCAGCTAAAGAGGTCGTCCCTAAACGTTAGGACGACCTCCAAGCCGTTTTCTGCATATTGCAAGACAATTTTGCAGTAATACACGGTTTTACGTTGTACTCATAACTTTTTCTCAACTTTACACCCCTTCGCCAAAGATAATTGGCAATTGGTCATCACTATATAGTCAAATAAGCGGCGATAGAAATTCCCTTTTGCTGGAGCATTTCGGCAGCTGCGGATCCTACGGCTAGTCTCTAGCTTGATCCAGCTCTGACTGCGGCTGTTTTTAGGATACTTGATGTACTTTCCTGTGTGCAGCAGCGTCCGACCGTCAAAGCCCCAATCGATGTATCTGCGATGCGTGGCATGGTTGCCATAATTTATAATGTGCAGCAGTCCGTCACTCTTTTGAATGTCGCGAACGCGGCGCAGCCTACGCCGGTTTTTGCTTCTCAGATGCGCTTCAGATGATTCATTCTCCACGAGCCCAGCGATCTTCTCTCTTAATTCGCTTTCGGTCATAAAGCCTTCTACTAGGCACGGTGCGCGTCACGGGCGATATACCGTACCAGCTTCCGCGCTGCTTGTTATGAAATTCCTTCTGCGCCCGCTTGCTCTGCTTCTTCAGCGATACTGTATTGGTCATACTTTATCTCCCCAATCTTACATTTGAATTACAAAGTGCGGTTTAATCTTGCGTCCGGCTGCTGTCTCTGATATTTTGTAATATCACGATCTTAAAGGAGGCAAGCAAAATGGACATGAAGACATACCCCGTGATCGATCTTGTCGCTACGGGAAACAACATCCGCCGTCTGCGCATTTTGAAGCTCTGGTAGCGATTTTCATATTTGGCGGTCAGTGATGCGTCCGGCTCGGTCGTGGACGCGGTCTCAACGAGGGCGTCAGCGGCTTCCTGCACGGAGGCGAACTTGCCGCAGCCGACCATGGCGAGCATCGCCGCGCCGTAGCCCGGCCCCTGCTCGGTCTTGACCATATCGAGGGGGATGCCGAGGACGTTGGCGAAGATCTTGCGCCACAGGGAGCTTTTTGCGCCGCCTCCGCAGATGTTCGAGCGCGGAATGGCAATGCCAAGCGACTTTGCGACCTCAAACGAGTCACGGATGGCGAATGCCACGCCCTCTAAAACAGCCTGCACCATGTCAGAGCGGCTC
>OMER01001140.1_pt1 | contig 11368 bp, 5 predicted proteins | sample 1645431 | NCBI WGS metagenome assembly OMER01 (sample SAMEA103958144, study PRJEB25191) | human gut metagenome | reverse complement strand
CAGGCGTTGTGGCAGGCGCTGGAAGCGCATCCGAAAGTAACGTTACGTGTGCCAGGCTCGCTGATTGCACTGCATCGCCATAATGATCTTCAGGAGCTGGAACTGAAGGGCGGTGAAACGATCCTCGCGAAGCTGGTGATTGGTGCCGACGGCGCAAATTCGCAGGTGCGACAGATGGCGGGAATTGGCGTTCATGCCTGGCAGTATGCGCAGTCGTGTATGTTAATTAGCGTACAGTGTGAGAACGATCCCGGCGACAGCACCTGGCAGCAATTTACCCCGGACGGACCGCGTGCGTTTCTGCCGTTGTTTGATAACTGGGCATCGCTGGTGTGGTATGACTCTCCGGCGCGCATTCGCCAGTTGCAGAATATGAATATGGCGCAGCTACAGGCGGAAATCGTGAAGCATTTCCCGTCGCGTCTTGGGTATGTAATACCGCTTGCCGCTGGCGCGTTTCCGCTGATACGTCGCCATGCGTTGCAGTATGTGCAGCCGGGGCTTGCGCTGGTGGGCGATGCCGCGCATACCATCCATCCGCTGGCGGGGCAGGGGGTGAATCTTGGTTATCGTGATGTCGATGCCCTGATTGACGTTCTGGTGAACGCCCGCAGCTACGGCGAAGCGTGGGCCAGTTATCCTGTGCTCAAGCGTTACCAGATGCGGCGTATGGCGGATAACTTCATGATGCAAAGTGGTATGGATCTGTTTTATGCCGGATTCAGCAATAATCTGCCACCGCTGCGTTTTGTGCGTAATCTTGGTTTGATGGCGGCGGAGCGTGCTGGCGTGTTGAAACGTCAGGCGCTGAAATATGCGTTAGGGTTGTAGCCTCACAACATTGCTGGATGCATGCCAACCGTAGGTCGGATAAGACGCGGCAGCGTCGCATCCGACTTTGAAGGATAAGACGAGTCAACATCGCATTCGGCATTGAATATACGCAGAAAAGCAAAAAGCTCGCCGAAGCGAGCTTTTTTAATGTGGCTGGGGTACGAGGATTCGAACCTCGGAATGCCGGAATCAGAATCCGGTGCCTTACCGCTTGGCGATACCCCAACAAATTGGTTTTTGAATTTGCCGAACATATTCGACACATTCAGAATTTGGTGGCTACGACGGGATTCGAACCTGTGACCCCATCATTATGAGTGATGTGCTCTAACCAACTGAGCTACGTAGCCATCTTTTTTTTCGCGATACCTTATCGGCGTTGCGGGGCGCATTATGCGTATAGAGCCTTGCAGCGTCAACCTCTTTTTCAAGGAAAATTGCTCGAAAGTGACTGTTTGGTTAGGTTGCGAACAGCATGGCGCTATATTCGTCAATTATTGTTTACTTTGTGTTTTTTCCCCACCCTACAGCCATTCTTTTGTCATACAGGATGAAATTCGGAATTCAACAATAGTGGTGGGAAATTAATCTATGAAATACTGGCCTACAGTAATGAGTTGTCAAACATCGATGTGGCAAACCCGGAACATTTCCTTACTGCATATCAGAATCAACAAGCGCCCCAGTAACTGAAATTGCCCCGGATTTCTCCGGGGCAATATTACACGTCTTATTTATATGCCGACTGGTGAACGCCAACCGCGCGACCAGACGGATCGTCCATTTTCTTGAACGCTTCATCCCACTCAATCGCTTTAGCGGAAGAACAAGCGACGGAAGGACCGCCCGGCACGCACTCAGCGGCGCTCGGAAGCGGGAACAATTCTTCAAAGATCTCCCGGTACAGATACGCTTCTTTTGAGGTCGGCGTGTTGAACGGGAAGCGGAAGCGGGCAGTTTCCAGCTGTTGATCAGAAACCTGCTGCGCTGCCACTTCTTTCAGGGTGTCGATCCAACTGTAACCGACGCCATCGGAGAACTGCTCTTTTTGCCGCCAGGCCACGCTTGCAGGCAGATACGCTTCAAAACATTCACGCAGGATGTGTTTTTCCATTTTGCCGTTACCGCACATTTTATCCTGTGGGTTAATGCGCATCGCCACATCAAGGAATTTTTTGTCGAGGAACGGAACGCGTGCTTCCACGCCCCAGGCTGACATCGCTTTGTTGGCACGCGCGCAGTCATACATATGCAGGGCCAGCAGTTTACGCACCGTCTCTTCATGCAACTCTTTAGCGTTCGGCGCTTTGTGGAAGTATAGATAACCGCCAAACACTTCGTCAGAACCTTCACCGGACAGCACCATTTTAATGGTGTTGAAGCGCGAATAGTGGTCACATCATAAGTTTCGATGTGGTAAATCACGTCGCGGATGGCATCCAGACCTTCCTGTACAGTGAAGTGAATTTCGTGATGCACCGTGCCCAGATGGTTTGCCACTTCCTGGGCTGCTTTCAGATCCGGTGAGCCCGGCAGACCTACAGCAAAGGAGTGCAACTGCGGCCACCAGGCTTCAGAGCGTTCCTGATCTTCCACGCGACGGGCGGCGTATTTCTTGGTGATAGCGGAAATAATTGAGGAATCCAGACCACCAGAAAGCAGCACACCGTAAGGCACATCAGACATCAGATGGCTTTTAACGGAATCTTCCAGTGCCTGACGCAGCTCGTTTTTGTCGGTCACGTTATCTTTCACCGCATCGTAGTCGAACCAGTCGCGATGATAATAAGAACGGATTTCGCCGTCCTGACTCCACAAATAGCTCCCCGCCGGAAACTCTTTAATCGTGCGGCAAACTGGCACGAGGGCTTTCATTTCTGAGGCCACATACAGCTGACCGTGTTCGTCATAGCCCATATACAGTGGGATGATCCCCAGATGGTCGCGACCAATCAGATATGCATCTTTTTCGCTGTCGTACAGGGCAAAGGCAAACATGCCCTGCAAGTCGTCGAGAAATTCCGGCCCTTTTTCCTGATACAGCGCGAGGATCACTTCACAGTCAGACCCGGTCTGGAACTGGTAACGATCGCCATATTCAGCGCGCAATGCCTGGTGGTTGTAGATTTCACCGTTTACTGCCAGCACATGAGTTTTTTGTTGGTTGTAGAGAGGTTGCGCCCCCGCGTTAACGTCAACAATTGACAGACGTTCGTGGGCGAGAATGGCGTTATCGCTGGCATAAATACCGGACCAGTCCGGGCCACGATGACGCATCAGGCGTGACAGCTCGAGTGCTTTCTTACGCAGCTCAACTGCGTCTGTTTTGATATCGAATACGCCAAAAATAGAACACATAACCTTCTCCGTTAACCTGGTGTTTACTGCGTGTTGTGTTTGCTTGTTAAAAAAATGCCGCAAAGCAGCACGGTGCGCAAGCGATTTGGCAGTGGAAAAATAAAAAACGTAATGGCGATTGCTGATTGATGAAAAAGGGGAGGGCTTTTGGGTATATTTATTGATGGATCGATAATTTTTGACGGGTTTTATTGAATGGGGTGATTTTAATGATGGGTAAAAATAAGAAACCACGCCCTGAGGCGTGGTTGCTATTCAGATAACGTCGATTTCAGCGACCGATGGGTAAATCCAACTTGGGCGGAACGGCATACTGTCGATATCGTCGAGTGACGAAACACCAGAAAGCACCAGAATCGTCTCCAGACCGGCCTGGAAGCCCGCCAGAATATCGGTACGCAAGTTATCGCCGACAATCACCGTTTCTTCCGAATGCGCCTGCATTTTGTTTAATGCCGCGCGGATTATCCACGGACTCGGCTTACCAACATAGAACGGTTTACGTCCGGAGATTTTCTCGATCCCCGCACACAGCGCGCCACAGGCCGGATAAAAACCGCGCCCGTGGGTATCCGGGTTGGTGGCGATAAAGCGTGCACCGTTAGCGACGAAATAGGCTGCTTTATGCATCATGTCCCAGTTGTAGGAACGCGTTTCGCCAACAATCACAAAATCAGGGTTCACATCGGTAATAGTGAAACCGGCTTTGTACAGTTCATGAATCAGTGCGCCTTCGCCCACCACATACGCTTTCTTGCCTTCCTGGCGACGCAGGAAATCGGCGGTCGCCATCGCGGAGGTATAAAACACGCTATCCGGTACATCGACACCGGCAGTGGCAAAGCGATTCGCCAGATCTTGCCCGGTCTGCGAAGGATAGTTGGTCAGCAACACCAGCGGCAGGCCTTTATCCATAATCCCGTGCAAAAATTCCGCTGCACCCGGTACGGCGACGTTATCGTGCATCAGCACGCCGTCGATATCGCAAATTACATTTTTAATGGTCATGGACTACCCAGAATATTGACAACAATAAGCGCCACTATAAAAGCACATTAATTTTCCAGCAAATGCTGGAGCAAAATACCGTTGAGCATGGCGCGTTTTACCAGCGCAAAAGCGCCGACCGCCGAGCGGTGATCCAACTCAGAACGTACCACCGGTAGATTAGTACGAAACGCCTTCAGCGCCTGGGTATTAATGCAGCTTTCAATAGCAGGGAGCAGCACTTTATCGGCTTCGGTGATTTCTCCAGCAATAACAATTTTTTGCGGATTAAATAAGTTGATAGCAATGGCGATGGTTTTACCCAGATGACGACCGACATATTCAATCACTTCCGAGGCCAGGCTATCGCCTTTGTTCGCGGCTTTGCAGATAGTTTTGATGGTGCAGTCGTCCAGAGGCACACGGCTCTGGTAGCCCTGCTTTAACAGATTCAACACCCGTTGTTCAATGGCAGCATTGGCGGCGATAGTTTCCAGGCAGCCAAAGTTGCCGCAGTGGCAGCGTTCACCCAGCGGTTCGACCTGAATATGGCCAATTTCACCGACGTTGCCGTTGCGCCCGATAAAAATTCGCCCGTTAGAGATAATCCCGGCCCCGGTTCCGCGATGGACACGCACCAGAATGGAGTCTTCGCAATCCTGACTTGCACCGAAGTAGTGCTCTGCCAGCGCCAGACTGCGGATATCGTGGCCGACAAAACAGGTCACTTTAAAACGCTCTTCCAGTGCTTCAACCAGCCCCCAGTTTTCTACCTGAATATGCGGCATGTAATGAATTTTGCCGCTGTCCGGGTCTACAAGCCCTGGCAGGATCACCGAAATCGCGATCAGCTCGCGTAGCTTGCGCTGGTAGCTATCAATAAACTGAGCAATGGCATTCAGCAGGGCATGTTCCAGCGTCTGCTGGGTACGTTCCGGGAGCGGGTAATGTTCTTCTGCCAGCACTTTGCTGCTGAGATCAAACAAGGTGATGGTGGCGTCGTGACGACCAAGCCGTACGCCGATTGCGTGGAAATTGCGGGTTTCGGTGACGATGGAGATAGCGCGGCGGCCCCCGGTGGAGGCCTGCTGATCAACTTCTTTGATCAGCCCGCGTTCGATAAGCTGACGCGTAATTTTGGTTACGCTGGCGGGGGCAAGCTGACTTTGCTCGGCAATCTGAATCCGCGAGATTGGCCCGTACTGGTCAATCAGGCGATAAACTGCCGCGCTGTTAAGCTGTTTTACGAGATCAACATTACCTATCTGAGCTTGTCCGCCTGGTGTCATACTTTCTCTTATTGAGTTACGACCTCGTTACCGTTAACGATGGTCCTGGTGATTTTAAAATCAGGTGTGAATGCAGTCAGGTTGGCTACTTTACCTGCGGCGAGCGTGCCGAGACGTTTCTCTACGCCAATCGCACGTGCCGGATAGAGCGTCGCCATACGCAGCACTTCATCCAGTGCGATACCACAATGTTCGACCAGATTACGCACGCCTTCAATCATGGTTAAGGATGAACCGCTTAACGTACCGTTCTCATCCACACAAAGTCCGTTACGGTAGTATATTGTTTTACCCGCAAAAATGAACTGTTCAATGTTGGCACCTGCTGGCGCGGTGGCATCGGTAACCAGACACAATTTGTCGCCTTTCAGACGTTTAGCGTTACGAATGTTGGCGTAATCAACATGCAGGCCATCAGCAATAATACCGCAATAAATGTCAGCTTCGTCGAGGATCGCGCCCGCCAGGCCCGGTTCACGACCGGTAATATACGGCATCGCGTTGTACAGATGGGTGGCAAAGGTAATCCCCGCGCGGAAACCGGCTTTCGCTTCTTTCAACGTCGCGTTGGAGTGACCAGCAGAAACCACAATCCCGGCATTTGCCAGTTTGCTGATGACTTCCGCTGGAACCATTTCCGGTGCCAGAGTCACTTTGGTAATCACGTCGGCGTTCTCACACAGGAAATCGACCAGCGCGGCATCAGGCTTACGCACAAAATTCGGATTATGGGTGCCTTTTTTTACCAGATTCAGCCACGGACCTTCCAGATGCAGACCTAACGCCTGGTTCGGATGTTTTGCCAGGTACTCGCGCATAACGCGCACGCCCTGTTTCATCAGCTCATCGCTGGTGGTGATAAGCGTCGGCAGATAGTTAGTACAGCCTGATTTCTCATTGGCTTTCTGCATGATTTCCAGCGTTTCCACGCTGACCGCTTCAGCGGTGTCGTTAAACTGTACGCCGCCGCAGCCGTTTAACTGCACATCGATAAAACCGGGGGAGAGAATGGCCCCGTTCAGTGAACGTTGTTCGATCTCTGGCGGCAGTTCCGCTACCGGACAGACGCTTTTAATCAGGCCATCAGCGATAACAACCGCGTGGTCATCAAGAAATTCGTGGCCGGTAAAGATCCGGCCCTGGGTTAATGCATACATTCTGACCCCCGATTTTAAAAAATAATGCCCTGAGCAAGGAGCCAGGGCAGGGATAACAATTACAGACCCTTGATATTTTCTGCTTCTAATTCATTGAAATATCTTAAAGTCTTAACTTTCAGCTCCATGGTGGAAGGTTCATCGCACACCATGATCGCTTTTGGATGCAGTTGCAGACAACTGATGGTCCACATGTGGTTCACGCAACCTTCAACGGCGGCCTGCAGTGCCAGTGCTTTCTGACTACCCAGCACCAGAATCATCACTTCTTCGGCATCCAGCAATGTACCAACACCGACAGTCAGGGCATATTTTGGCACCTGATTAACATCGTTATCAAAGAAACGAGAGTTCGCGACGCGAGTGTCATGAGTCAGGGTTTTGATACGAGTACGAGAAGCCAGAGAAGACGCCGGTTCGTTAAATGCAATATGACCGTCGTTACCTACACCGCCCATAAACAGATGAATTTTTCCGTAAGAACGGATTTTTTCTTCATACTGGCGGCATTCGGCTTCGATATCCGGGGCGTTGCCGTTGAGAAGGTTGATATTTTCTGCTGGAATATCAACGTGATCGAAGAAATTACGGTGCATAAAGCTGTAGTAGCTTTCCGGATGCTCTTTCGGCAGACCGACATATTCGTCCATGTTGAAGGTGACAACGTGCTTAAAGCTGACCTGGCCTGCTTTATGCATTTCGACTAACGCTTTATAGGTGGTCATCGGCGTGCCGCCAGTCGGCAGGCCCAGTACAAACGGACGATCGGCAGTCGGTTTGAACGCATTGATACGATTGACGATATGGCGAGCAGCCCATTTGCCGACCTGTTCAGCGGTAGTCAGGGGGATCAGTCTCATTATTCACCTCAATAAGTAAAATGTAAGCCGTTGGCGGATTAGGCATCTTTAAGCGTAACCTGGATTTGCGCAGACAGGCGTCAATCCGACCTGATTTTTTGAATGATAAAATAAGTTTTCTGGTTTAGCCAGTAAAAGGGAGTGATGATAACGATATTTGGTGACAAAACTCACAAAAGACACGCGTTTAATTTGCGATACGAATTAAATTTTCACACACTCTGTAGCAGATGATCTAACAATCTGATTACAGAACATCGGCAGTACAATTTGCAGCAAAATAAAAATACGGCTTTAAACGAGCCAAATAGGGTTCTCGTAGGGGGAATAAGATGAATATTTTAGGTTTTTTCCAGCGACTCGGTAGGGCGTTACAGCTCCCTATCGCGGTGCTGCCGGTGGCGGCGCTGTTGCTGCGATTCGGTCAGCCAGATTTACTTAACGTTGCGTTTATTGCCCAGGCGGGCGGTGCGATTTTTGATAACCTCGCATTAATCTTCGCCATCGGCGTGGCATCCAGCTGGTCGAAAGACAGCGCAGGTGCGGCGGCACTGGCGGGTGCGGTAGGTTACTTTGTGTTAACCAAAGCGATGGTGACCATCAACCCAGAAATTAACATGGGTGTACTGGCGGGTATCATTACCGGTCTGGTTGGTGGCGCAGCCTATAACCGTTGGTCCGATATTAAACTGCCGGACTTCCTGAGCTTCTTCGGCGGCAAACGCTTTGTGCCGATCGCCACCGGCTTCTTCTGTCTGGTGCTGGCGGCCATTTTTGGTTACGTCTGGCCGCCGGTACAGCACGCTATCCATGCAGGCGGCGAGTGGATCGTTTCTGCGGGCGCGCTGGGTTCCGGTATCTTTGGTTTCATCAACCGTCTGCTGATCCCAACCGGTCTGCATCAGGTGCTGAACACCATCGCCTGGTTCCAGATTGGTGAATTCACCAACGCGGCGGGAACGGTTTTCCACGGTGATATCAACCGCTTCTATGCCGGTGACGGCACCGCGGGGATGTTCATGTCCGGCTTCTTCCCGATTATGATGTTCGGTCTGCCGGGTGCGGCGCTGGCGATGTACTTCGCAGCACCGAAAGAGCGTCGTCCGATGGTTGGCGGGATGCTGCTTTCTGTTGCTGTTACTGCGTTCCTGACCGGTGTGACTGAGCCGCTGGAATTCCTGTTCATGTTCCTTGCACCGCTGCTGTACCTCCTGCACGCACTGCTGACCGGTATCAGCCTGTTTGTGGCAACGTTGCTGGGTATCCATGCCGGCTTCTCTTTCTCTGCGGGGGCTATCGACTACGCGTTGATGTATAATCTGCCGGCCGCCAGCCAGAACGTCTGGATGCTGCTGGTGATGGGGGTTGTCTTCTTCGCTATCTACTTCGTGGTGTTCAGTTTGGTTATCCGCATGTTCAACCTGAAAACGCCGGGTCGTGAAGATGCGACTGAAGATGCAAAAGCGACAGGTACCAGCGAAATGGCACCGGCTCTGGTTGCTGCATTTGGTGGTAAAGAAAACATTACTAACCTCGACGCATGTATTACCCGTCTGCGCGTCAGCGTTGCTGATGTGTCTAAAGTGGATCAGGCTGGCCTGAAGAAACTGGGCGCAGCGGGCGTAGTGGTTGCTGGTTCTGGTGTTCAGGCGATTTTCGGTACTAAATCCGATAACCTGAAAACCGAGATGGATGAGTACATCCGTAACCACTAATCCGTAAGACGTTGGGGAGACTAAGGCAGCCAGATGGCTGCCTTTTTTACAGGTGTTATTCAGAATTGATACGTGCCGGTAATGCTGAAATTACGCGGTGCGCCGTAGACGATAGAACCTTCCACGTTGGTATCGTAGGTTTTGTCGAACAGGTTATTGACGTTCCCCTGTAACGAGAAGTTTTTCGTCACCTGGTAGCGGGTGAAGAGATCCACCAGCGCGTAGCTACCTTGCTCGGCGCGGAAGGTGCCATACGGTGTCACGGTGTCGGTATACACGCGATTTTGCCAGTTAACACCACCGCCGACCGTCAACTCTGGCATGACAGGCAACCGGTAGCTGGTGAACATTTTAACCGTGGTGCGTGGCAGATTAGGATTAACGGCGTTTCCTTCGTTATCTTCTGCAATATAGCGCGTTGCGCCAAACGTCAGCTGCCAGTTGTCGGTAATTGCGCCGTTGAGTTCAAATTCCACACCTTTACTGACTGTCCCATCCACCGCTTTATAGGCGGTTTCGCCGTTGCTGCCGGGGATAGGTGTACCGGTGGACTGAGCGACATTATCCTGCTCAATACGGAAGATGGCTAACGTGGTGGTCAGACGGCTATTCATCCAGTCCGATTTCAGACCCAGCTCGTAGTTGTTACCGGTGATTGGAGTCAGATATTTGCCTGAACTGTCACGATCATTTTGCGGCTGGAAAATAGAGGTATAGCTGGCGTAGGTCGACCAGTTGTCATTGATGTCAAACACCAGACCAGCGTAAGGCGTGGTGTGGTTTTTCTCCATGCTGTAAGTCAGCGTATCAACCCGCCAGTTGGTATAACGTGCGCCGAGGATCAGATGCAGCGGATCGGCAAGGGTGACACGAGTGGCAGCATATAACGATTTCATATGTGTGGTATCGTCCTGCGCCAGGCTCTGTGGTGACCAGTCGGTTTGTGGGAAATTGCCATTAAAGTTGTAGAAACTGCCAATTTCATCCGGGAAGATGTTGGCCCATGAACTGAAGTAACGATTGTTTTGTTTGCTGTAACTGCCACCAAACATTAGATTGTGCTGACGACCAAACAATTCATAACTACCGTCAGCGAACAAATCCAGCGCATCAACTTTACGTTTGCCGCTGTTCCAACCGGTGCCGCCGACATAATCAAAACCAGGTCCATAATTACTGTATGGCCCAACCAGCATACCACCCGCTTTGTTTACATAGGCATCGACATACATCATTTTGCTGTCAAATTCGACTTCAGAGTGGGTGGCATTCAGCGTCGCTTGCCAGGTATCAGCAAACCGCTGCTTCAGGGTCATAAAGACCTTGTTGATCTCTTTATCGTTGTACGCCCAGTCAGGTGCGGTACTGCGTGCGCGATCGTAACTGTTGCTGCTGCCATCAGTATTCCAGCGCGGTAAACCACCCCAGGTTGGGCTATTAACATCAATACGCTGATATTCGTAACCGGCTGAAAGCATCGTAAGATCGCCTAAATCAGCATCGACAATGCCGGAGAAGAAGGTCTTTTCACTGTTGTAGCGGTCCAGCCATGAGTCGTTATTCTGGTAGCCGCCGACAATTCGTGCGCGGATTTTACCATCTTCGGTGAGTGGGCTTTGTAAATCCGCCACATACCGTTCTTTGTTCCAGCTACCGTATTCCGCCGAGACATCGCCTTTAAATTCACGACTGGTCGCGTGTTTTCGAACCATATTAATTGCCGCAGATGGATTACCCGTCCCGGTCATGAGGCCTGTCGCGCCACGCACTACTTCTACGCGTTCAAACAGTGCCATATCAGAAAGTGCGTCGCCCAGATTCCAGCGCGATTCAAAATAGGTGGGGATACCATCAACCATATAGTTATCGATCTGGAATCCGCGGGAATAATAAAGAGCACGATCGGAATCCGCCTGACTTTTGCTGATCCCCAGCGTGTTTTCCATCACTTCGCCCAGCGTTTGTAACTGCTGATCTTCCATCCGCTGCTGGCTAACAATAGTGACCGACTGAGGAATATCACGTTGAGTCATCTGCATTTTTGTACCCGCAGAGGTAGACGTTACGTTGTAATCATTTTCGCCATCATCTGGGGCTGTGGCTGAACCCTCAACAATCACCGTTTCTTCAGTGACTGGTGCAGCAAAAGCGGCGGAAGGTAATAGTGC
>OMER01001137.1_pt1 | contig 11432 bp, 9 predicted proteins | sample 1645431 | NCBI WGS metagenome assembly OMER01 (sample SAMEA103958144, study PRJEB25191) | human gut metagenome | reverse complement strand
CACGGCCTTGTCCGCGACGACAAGGGCCGCAAGATGTCCAAGTCCCTCGGCAACGGCATCGACCCGCTGGAAATGGCCGAGAAGTACGGCGCGGACGCGCTGCGCTTCAACCTCATCACCGGCAACTCGCCCGGCAACGACATGCGCTTCTACGTCGAAAAGTGCGAAGCCATGCGCAACTTTGCCAACAAGATCTGGAACGCGAGCCGCTACGTGCTCATGAACCTGACCGTGGAAGAGACCGGCCTGCCCGATGCCGCCGATCTTGAGATCGAGGATAAGTGGGTCCTGACAAAGCTCAATACGCTCATCAAAGAAGTCACCGAGAATATGGACGCCTACGAGCTTGGCGTGGCCTCCGCCAAGGTCTATGACTTCATCTGGGACACCTACTGCGACTGGTATATCGAGCTCACCAAGGCCAGACTCTATGGAGAGAATGAAAAGAGCAAGCTCGCCGCGCAGAAGGTCCTGGTCTATGTGCTCGACCAGTTCCTGCGGCTGCTGCATCCGTTCATGCCGTTCATCACGGAAGAGATCTGGCAGGCCATTCCGCACGAGGGCAAATTCCTCATGCTGGCCGACTGGCCGAAGTACGACGAGAGCCTGAACTTCGGCGCCGAGGCCGCGCACATGGAATCCGTCATGAACGCCATCCGCTCCATCCGCAACCGCCGCGCCGAGATGAACGTTCCGCCGTCGAAGAAGAGCACGCTCTACGTCGTGTCCGACAAGGGCGAGATCTTCCGGCAGGGCGAGGGCTTCATCTGCCGTCTGGCGTATGCCGACAAGGTCATCATCTGCGAGAACGACCCGGAGGGCCACGAGAACATGGTCTGCGTCGTCACGAATGACGCCAAGCTCTATATCCCGCTGGAGGAGCTGATCGACTTTGAGAAGGAGCTGGCCCGCCTCGAAAAGGAAAAGGCCAACTGCCTGAAGCAGATCGCCATGTTCGAGGGCAAGCTCTCGAACGAGGCATTCGTCTCCCGCGCGCCGGAGAAGGTCGTGGCCGAGCAGCGTGAGAAGCTCGAAAAGAACAGAGCCCTGCTCGCACAGCTGGAAGAAAGTGAAAAGCGGCTCCGTCGGTAACGGTTTCGACCGGAATTTCACCGATTGATTTCTATAATGGACACACAGGAATGCTCCTGTGTGTCCATTTTTTATCTGGAGGCGAACAAATGAATCTCACAAGCTTTTTGCAGGACAAGCAGCTGACCATCGCGCTGCGCGGCGAGATCGACCACCACAGCGCGAAGGATATCATGCGTGTTGTCGGCAACAAAATCGAGCTCTATCTGCCGCGCGTCTGCGTGCTGGATTTCCGGGAGGTCACGTTTATGGACTCGAGCGGCATCGCCATCGTGATCGCCTGCGTCCGCCATATGCGGCAGCTGCGCGGCGAGGTGATCCTCAGAAGTGTGCCGCCGCAGCCGATGAAGGTGCTCCGGGCCTCCGGGATCGAGCGCATCGCAACCTTGGAAGATGAAAGGAGTCTGGTCCATGAAAGCTGAAAATGAAATGACGCTGACCTTCCCCAGCCGGTCCGCCAACGAGGCATTTGCCCGCGCGGCCGTCGCCTGCTTTGCCGCGCAGCTCGACCCGAATCTCGAGGAGCTGAACGATATCAAGACCGCCGTCTCCGAGGCGGTCACCAACTGCATCGTCCACGCCTACCGCGATACGATCGGCCTCGTGACCATCCGCTGCCGCATCCTGCCGGACAGCGTCCTCGACGTTGTCGTGCGCGACAAGGGCTGCGGGATGGAGGACATCGAAAAGGCCCGCACGCCCATGTTCACGACCGGCGGCCCCGAGCGCAGCGGCATGGGCTTTACGATCATGGAGAGCTTCATGACCTCGCTGCAGGTCACGTCGAAGCCGGGGCGGGGGACGACGGTACATATGAAGCGGAAGATCGTGCAGCGGGGGAAGAACGCTTGAGCGAGACGATCACGCTCATCACGCAGGCTCAGCAGGGTGACCGGACGGCCACGGAGCGGCTCGTGACGGAGAATACCGGCCTGATCTGGTCGATCGCGCGGCGGTATTTCGGCCGCGGCGTGGAGCCGGACGATCTGTTCCAGCTGGGCTGCGTCGGCTTTCTCAAGGCCGTCGAGGGCTTTGACACGGCCTACGGCACGCAGTTTTCCACCTACGCCGTGCCGAAGATCGCAGGGGAGATCCGCCGCTTCCTGCGCGACGACGGCGCCGTCAAGGTCAGCCGCAGCATCAAGGAGCGCGCGTCTGCCATCAAAAAAACGCGCGAGCGCCTGACCGGCGACTTCGGCCGCGAGCCGACGGTATCCGAGCTGTCGGAGGCTATGGGGCTGTCTCCCGAGGAGATCGCCAGCGCCGAGACGGCCACCAGCGCCGCCGAATCGATCCAGCGGCAGACCGGCGAGGAGGGCTTTTCCCTTGAAGACGTCCTCTGCACGGACGGCATGGAGGAAAAGCTGCTGGAAAAGCTCGCCCTGCGGGAGGCGCTGCGGCATCTGGGCGAGAAGGAGCGGCTCGTCATCCAGCTGCGCTATTACCACAGCCTGACGCAGCAGCGCGTGGCGGAGCTCATCGGCGTCTCGCAGGTCCAGGTCAGCCGGATCGAAAAGAAAGCGCTCGAACGGCTTCGAACATTTTTTTGATATCGACAAATCCGGTCAGATGCGGTAGAATATCCATAGTTTATTGAAGCGTCAGCTGACGCAAAGGTGAAGCTATGGAACAGACATTTGAATCCCGATTTCTGGCCGCCCGCCGCGCGGTCATCGCCGCGCGCTTTCAGAATCTCAACGCCATGCAGCTCGAGGGCGTCCTGACCACACAGGGCCCGCTGCTGCTGCTGGCCGGCGCGGGCAGCGGCAAAACGACGGTCCTCATCAACCGCATTGCGAACCTCATCGCCTTCGGTGAAGGCTCCGACTCGCAGGAGGTCCCGGACTACGTGACCGAAGAGGACCTTACATATCTCGAAGCGTACCTCAAAACGCAGGATCCCGCCATGCAGCTGCAGGCCGAGCGCCTGTGCGCGCTCCGGCCCGCCGCGCCGTGGTCCATCCTCGCCATCACGTTCACCAACAAGGCCGCCAACGAGCTCAAAAGCCGGCTGCAGGCGCTGCTCGGCGATTACGCCATGGACGTCTGGGCCATGACGTTCCACGCGGCCTGCTGCCGCATCCTGCGGCGGGAGATCGACCGGCTGGACGGCTATACCGGCCGCTTCACGATCTACGACTCGAGCGATTCCGAGCGCGTGATGAAGGATATCCTCCGCGATTTTGACCTGGACGAAAAGGCACTGCCGCCGCGGCTGGCCCTGTCCGTCATCAGCAAGGCCAAGGACCGGCGGCAGGACCCGGCGGCGTTTTCCAAACACGCCGGGAAGTCCGGCGATTTCCGCATGGACCGCATCGCGCAGCTCTACGAGGAATACGACAAGCGTCTGCACGAGGCGAACGCGCTCGACTTTGACGACATCATCCTCAAGACCGTCGAGCTGCTCGAGACCTTCGAGGACGTGCGGACCTATTACCAGCAGAAGTTCCACTACGTCATGATCGACGAGTATCAGGACACGAACCAGCTGCAGTACCAGCTGACGTCGCTGCTCGCGGGCGGATACGAAAATATCTGCGTCGTCGGCGACGACGATCAGTCGATCTACAAATTCCGCGGTGCGACGATCGAGAACATCCTCTCGTTTGAAAAGCAGTTCAAGGGCACGCGCGTGATCCGGCTCGAGCAGAACTACCGCTCGACGCAGGCGATTTTGAACGCGGCAAACGCCGTCATCGCGCACAACCGCGGCCGCAAGGGCAAAAAGCTCTGGACCGAAAACGCTGCCGGCGACCAGATCACCGTCTATGAGGCCTCCAGCGAAACGGACGAGGCTAATTTTGTGACCAACCGCATCATCTCCATGTCAAAGGGGAAGAATTTCAAGGACTTCGCCGTGCTCTACCGCACGAACGCGCAGTCCAACGCGGTCGAAAACTCGTTCAAGCGCAGCGGCATCCCGTACCGCATCATCGGCGGCACGCGCTTCTTTGACCGCGCGGAGGTCAAGGACATGCTGGCCTACCTTTGCGTCATCAATAACCGCGCCGACGAGCTGCGGCTGCAGCGCATCATCAATAACCCGCCGCGCGGCATCGGCGGCAAGACGCTCGAAATGGCCGAGCGGCAGGCGGCCGCGGCCGGCGTCCCGCTGTACACGGTCGTCTCCGACCCCTACAGCTACCCGAGCCTGGAAAAGGCGGCTGCGAAGCTCATGGCCTTCACGGTCATCATCGAGGAATGCGCGGAGCTGCTGCAGAAGCTGCCGCTGCCGGATTTCTATGAGGAGGTCATGACGCGCACCGGCTATCTGCAGATGCTAGAGGAGAAGGGCGACGTGGAATCCCGCACCCGCGCGGAGAACGTCCGCGAACTCAAATCCAGCATCCTCAGCTACATGGAAAACACCGAGACGCCCACGCTGGCGGGCTTCCTGGAGGAGATCGCCCTCTATACGGACATTGAGCAGTACGACCCGGATGCCGATGCCGTCGTCATGATGACGATGCACGCGGCCAAGGGTCTGGAGTTCCCGAACGTGTTCCTTGTCGGCCTGGAGGAGGGACTGTTTCCCTCGAACCGCTGCATGAGCGAGCCGGAGGAGCTGGAAGAGGAGCGGCGGCTGTGCTACGTCGCCATCACCCGGGCCAAGCAGCATCTGGTCATCACCTACGCGCGCCAGCGTATGCTCTACGGCCGCACGACAACAAATCTGCCGTCCCGCTTCGTCGACGAGCTCCCGGCCGAGTCGGTCAAGCGCATCGGCGCGCCGAAGCCGAGCTACCAGCAGACCGAGCCGAGGCAGTACGGCTCCTTCGGCCGCGTCAGCATCTACGGCGACAGCTATAACGACTTTTCCCAGATCCCCACGCGGCCGAAGCCGCAGAAGGACTATTCCGTCCACACCGCACCGAAGCCTGCGCCAAAGGTCAGCTTTGCCGCAGGCGAGATGGTCCAGCACAAGGCCTTTGGCCGCGGCATGATCCTGACGGTCCTGCCGATGGGCAACGACGCACTGCTGGAAATCGCCTTTGACGGCGTCGGCACCAAGCGCCTCATGGCCAACACGGCGGCGCAGCACATGAAAAAGCTGTAATATCCCCGGCGCTCCGGCATAGCCTATGCTGGGGGTGTATGGAGATGAGCCGGAGGAAGCGAAGACGCAGAAGGATCCTTCTGATCGCGCTGCTGCTTGTCATTACGGGGCTGATCCTGCTCACGCAGCTGCATCTGTCACCGTATATCCGCGAGCTTGCACGCAATCAGGCGGTCAACGCCGCATCGAACGCCATCACAGGATCCGTCAGCGAAATGCTCCGCACGGGTAACACGGATTTTTCCCGCGTGATCGTGCTGGAAAAGGACGTACAGGGCAACATTACCGCGCTCCGCACCGACATGGGCCAGGTCGAGCGGATGAAGATCGAGGTGCTCGGCGCGCTCGACGGGCTCATCGATCAGATCAATACGCAGCAGATGGGTATTCCGCTCGGAAATCTCCTGCTGCCGGATCTTCTGGCCGGGACAGGGCCGGTCCTGCCCGTCAAGGCCGTCAGCCTCACCGTATCGAATGCTGACTTTTTCTCGGATTTTTCAGAGGCCGGCATCAACCAGACCCTGCAGACGCTCAAGGTCAAATTCACCATCAGCCTGACCATTCTCACGACGGTCGGCTACGAGTCGGTCGACGTGGACAGCGACGTGATGGTGGCGCAGACCGTGATCGTCGGCCGGGTACCAGAAACTTATGTAAACTTAGGACATCTTACCGCAGCAGAAGGTTGGGATCAATATGGAACCGAAACAGCAGATCGAACAGCTGACCCGGGAACTTGAGCACGCCGGATATCTCTACTACGTGCTCGATAACCCGGAGATGAGCGACTATGACTATGACCACAAGCTCCGCCAACTCGAGGAGCTGGAAGCACAGTACCCGCAGTATGCCTCGCCGCTCAGCCCGACGCGCCGCGTCGGCGGGCAGGCGCTGAGCGAGTTCGTCAAGGTGCGCCACGCCGTCCCGCTGGAGAGCCTGCAGGACGTGTTTTCCTTTGACGAGCTGCGGGACTTCGATGCGCATGTGCGCGAGGAGGAGCCGGACGCGGAATACTCCGTCGAGCCGAAGGTCGACGGGCTGTCCGTGGCGCTGGAATACGTGGACGGCCGCTTTGTCCGCGGCGCGACCCGCGGCGACGGCCTCGTCGGTGAGGACGTGACGGAGAATCTGAAGACCGTCCGCTCCATCCCCATGACGCTGACTGGCGCGCCCGCGCGTCTCATCGTGCGCGGCGAGGTCTTCATGCCCCGCGCCAGCTTTGAAGCGCTCAACGCCGAGCAGGAGAAGCTCGGCAAGCCGCTGCTGGCAAACCCGCGCAACGCCGCGGCGGGCTCCTTGCGGCAGCTGGACCCGGGTGTGGCGGCAAAGCGGAAGCTCGACATTCTCGTCTTCAACCTGCAGCTCGCGGAGGGCGTCACGTTCCGGACGCACAGCGAAACGCTTGACTATCTGCGAGCGCTCAAGTTCAAGGTCATACCTTACACGCTCTGCCGCGATATGGACAAAGCGGAGCAGCTGATCACCCAGCTCGGCGAGACCCGCTATGAGCTGCCGTATGATATCGACGGAGCCGTCATGAAGCTCAACAGTCTGGCCGGGCGCGAGCGGCTCGGCAGCACGGCGAAGTTCCCGCGCTGGGCGGCGGCCTTCAAATACCCGCCGGAGATCAAGGAGACCGTGCTGCAGGATATCGTCGTGCAGGTGGGGCGCACGGGCGTGCTGACCCCGCGGGCGATCGTGGCCCCGGTCCATCTCGCCGGGACGACCGTCACCGCCGCGACGCTCCACAACCAGGACTTTATCACCGACAAGGATATCCGCATCGGCGACACCGTCAGGATCCGCAAGGCAGGGGAGATCATCCCGGAGATCCTGGAGGTCGTTCCCGCAAAGCGTCCGGCGGACGCCGTGCCGTACCGCCTGCCGGACCGCTGCCCCGTCTGCGGCGCGCCGGTCGTGCGCGATGAGGACGGCGCTGCCCTGCGCTGCACGGGCGCGGAGTGCCCGGCACAGCTGTCCAGAAATCTGGCGCACTTCGTCTCGCGCGAGGCCATGAACATCGACGGCCTCGGCAGCGCGATCATCGACCTGCTGATCGAGGAAAAGATGGTCTCCAACCCCGCGGACCTCTACGCGCTGGACTATGCCGCCTTCGCAAAGCTCCCCGGGCAGGGGAAAAAGTCCGCCGCGAACCTCAAAGCCGCCATCGAGGCCAGCAAGCAGAACGATCTGGCCCGGCTGCTGTGCGCGCTTGGCATCCGGCAGGTCGGCAGCAAGGCGGCCAAGGTGCTCGCGTCGACGTTCGGGAGTCTCGATGCTCTGCAGCACGCATCGCTGGAGGATCTGACGGCTGTCCCCGATATCGGCGAAACGACGGCGCAGAACATCCTCGATTACTTTGCCAGCCCGCAGTCACAGGACCTGATCGATCGGCTGCGCGTGGCAGGTGTAAACTTTATGTCAACCAACCAGGTGACGGATACGCGCTTTGCGGGCAAGACCTTTGTCCTGACCGGCGCGCTGAGCCTGTTTACGCGCGAGGAGGCGACGGAGAAGATCGAGTCGTTCGGCGGTAAGGCCGCCTCGTCCGTCTCGAAAAAGACGACGTACGTCGTCGCCGGGGAAAACGCAGGCAGCAAGCTCCGCAAGGCGCAGGAGCTTGGCGTCCCCGTGCTTTCCGAGCAGGAATTTCTGGAGCTGCTGCAATGAGGATCACACTGGTCAGCAGCTGCGGGCTCGTGCTGGAAGCGGAGGGGCGGACGCTTCTGGTCGACGCGCTCAACAAGCAGTTCCGCTGCTATTACGGCCTGCCGCCCGAGACCTTCTCGCAGATGCTGGCAGGGGAGCCGCCCTATGACGCGCTCTGCGGTATCCTGTGCACGCACGCGCACCCCGATCATTACAATGCGCTCCGCACCCGGCAGCTGCAGGCAGCCAGCGGTGCGCCCGTCTTCGTTCCGCAGCCGCAGACGCCGCCCCAGCTGGCGCTGCAGTTCGGCCCGTTCTGCGTTGAATACCACCAGTTTGCGCATACGCCCGTGCCGGGGTGGGATGCAATCACACACGGTGTGTATTTCATCTCGGCCGCGGGTGTCAGCGTCTATGTGACTGCGGACGCGAGCATCGACGCGGTACAGCACCGCGCGATCCTTCACGGCCGCCGCGCCGACGCGGCGTTCTGGAACGGCCAGATCCTGTCCTATCCCGAAACGCGCGCGCTGCTGCCCGAGGCAGCGAAAAAGAATTATGTCTACCACATCCCGGTCGACGAAAAGGATGCCTGCGGCGTCCGCCGCAAATGCGAACGCAACATGGCCCGCTTCGGCGCAGAACTTCCCAATGTTTCGCTGCTGGAGGCTTACCCGTCACAGATCCTGCTATAACAAACGACCAGCCCGGAGTCGGGCTGATCGTTTGCTTTATGTTAACTTATTCTTCGCTTTCCGCAGGCGCGTGCTTTTCCTTCTCCACCCAGGTCATGCCGAGCAGGATGAGCAGGATCCCGGCGGCACGCAGCAGGCTGAACGTGCCGTAGAACACATAGTCCAGCGTCAGCGACATCCCGAGATTGCCGACCAGCATCAGAACGGAGGAGACCAGCGTGTTGGAATGCAGCGTCCCGATGATCTGCAGCAGCTGCGCGAGCAGTCCGCAGATGCTCCCGAGATAGACCCACCAGGGGACGGCTGTGATGTAGCCCCACGTGAGCTCCTTCCCGTTTTTGAGCACAAAAACGAGCAGCAGAGACAGAACTGTCGCCTCCACATAGTTGATCAGCGCGCCGTTGGCCGTGCCGAACAGCTTTCCGGCCCGGACATTCGTCATGCGGTTGATGGAGTTGAAAAACCCGTTCAGCAGGGCAGTCAGATAATAGATCATGCAGCCGCCTCCTCAGTTCAGAACTACAAGGATCACGCCCAGCAGCACGAGTGCATAGCCCGGCAGCTGCCGCCTGCGGATCCGCGTGACCGGCATGCCGAACAGACCGAACCGGTCGATCAGCGCCGAGGAGACGAGCTGCCCCGCCGTGGAGAGCGCCATAAACGCGCTCGCGCCGACATGCAGCGTACACCAGCTGGAGGTCGCGACGATCCCGATGCCCATCGCGCCGACCAGATACACATACCACGGCGCGCCGGAAAACCGCAGCGGCTGCCGCTTGACCAGCAGATAGCCGAGCAGCAGCACGAGCGCGATGCCGTGGACAAAGAAGCAGATGCCGAACAGACTGAAGTAGTTGCCCATCTGCGCGTTGAGCGAGACCATGACGCCCTGCAGAATGCCGGCCAGAAGCAAAAATCCAAGATACAGCAAAGCCTGTCCTCCGTTTCTCAGCGCGCAGCCGCGCCGGACTCGTCTGTCAAAAAGCGGTCGAGCTGCGCTTCGACCTCCGGGCGGCGCTTGAAGCGCGGATGCCCGGTCAGCTGGCCGCGGGCCATGACCATCCCGACGTGCCGCAGCGCGCGCAGATCCTCCAGCGGGTTTGCAGCGGTCACGATCAGGTCTGCGCACTTGCCCGGCGCAACGGTGCCGGTCTCGCTGCCGATGCCGGCGAGCTCCGCGCTCCGGCTCGTTGCGGTGTAGAGAGCGAAGGCGTTGGAGACGCCGGTATATTTGTGGAAATAAAACAGCTCACGCCAGAAATCATACTGGGTGATCCACGGGCAGCCGACGTCGTTGCCGAGCACGACGGGAATGTCGTTGGCAAGCGCGGCCTTCGCGCAGTCGATGATGCCCTCAAAGACGATCGTGCCGTTGTACTGCTCGACCTCAGTCGCGTGGGTGATGGAACGGTCAAACAGCGCGTAGGGCAGGGCAGGCGAGATCGTCGTGCAGAGAAACGCGCCGGTATCTTTGAACAGGCGCAGGATCTCCGCGTCCGGCTTTGCGCCGTGCTCGATCGAATCCACGCCGTTTTCCAGCGCCGCGCGCACGCCCTGCGGCGACTCGACGTGGGCCGCAACGCGGTATCCCGCGGCGTGTGCCCGGTCGCAGACGGCCTTGATCATCTCCGGCGGCATCTTCATTTCGCCCGGGACGCCTTTTTCCTTCGCGTCCATCACGCCACCCGTGATCATCAGCTTGATGAGGTCGACGCCCTGCGCCTCTGCGGCATCCAGCTGCGCGAGCGCCTCAGGAATAGAGTGCGCGGCCACGGCGACCGACCCGGCCATATGTCCGCCCGGGACGGAGATCCCCTCGTTGGCGGCCAGGATCCGCGGCCCTACGCGGCGGCCCGCCGCGATCTCATCGCGCAGCCGCGTGTCAAAATCGGCAAGACCGCCGACCGTGCGGATGGTCGTGACGCCGCTCATCAGCTCCGTCCGGGCAAAGCCGCAGACCATCTGATAGGCGATCTTCCGCGTCAGCGCCGTGGAGAGGATCGTGCGGACCAGCTTTTCGTTGTCCCGCTGCTTTTTCTGCGGCTTGCCGCTGCCTGCAAGATGGACATGCATGTTGATCAGGCCCGGCATCAGATACCGGCCCTGCAGGTCGACGACGGTATAGCCGTCAAGCGGCGTCCCCTCCGGGACGATGGCGCTGATGCGCTCTCCGTCCGTCAGGACGCAGAGTCCTTCCTGCACCTGCATGTCCTTCGTGCCGTCCAGGAGCTTTCCGTGCGTGAATGCGTATTTCATAGAATATCCCTCACTTTTCTGCTGTACAGTATAGCTTGTTGCGCGGACCCTGTAAAGCCGCAGCGTGCGGAAAGTGTGCAAAAAAACAGCGGCCCGGAAGAAAACCGGCGCCGTCGACCCGGAAAACAGATTGACAGGCGGCCGCGGCGGGACTATGATAGAACCAGATCGGGCGGCTTCAGCGGCCGCGCGGATCATTGCATAAAAAGGAGAACTTTTTGAAGCTGATCACCTGTGCATCGGAGCGTGTGGGCTGACCGGGAGGTCCGGCAAATCTCACACGCCGCGCCTCCCGAAGCTTTACGATTCGATCTTCAGGAGGATCTACCATGAATCGGGAAAACAAACGCAAAACGTTCGAAAAAGGCTATTATAAGACCCATGCCTGCAATGACAGCTTTACCTGCAAGGTCTGCGGGCGGCTCTGCACCCCGCAGAACGCAGGGAGTGACCACCGCAATCACTGCCCCAACTGCCTCTCCAGCCTCCACGTCGACCTCGAGCCCGGCGACCGGGCATCTGACTGCGGCGGGATCATGGACCCGGTCGCAGTCTGGGTGCGCAAGGGCGGGGAGTGGGCCATCATCCACCGCTGCCGCCGCTGCGGGGCGCTCAGCTCCAACCGCGTCGCGGCGGACGATAACCCCATGAAGCTCATGAGCATTGCCATGAAGCCGCTGTGC
>OMER01001136.1_pt1 | contig 11436 bp, 8 predicted proteins | sample 1645431 | NCBI WGS metagenome assembly OMER01 (sample SAMEA103958144, study PRJEB25191) | human gut metagenome | reverse complement strand
CCATAAGCTCCACCATTTTGTCCTGAATATCGTCATACGCTCCTGCCTCAAGTCTGAACACTCCTGAGGTTATGACTTCGCCGTTTTTCTGATAGCAACTACTGCGATAGCTGAGAGCCATTTTATTTGCCTCTGTAGTATGTACAGTACCGTCTGCCCTCACGGAGTTCGCAGAGGTTATAACGTTTTTAATCTCACCGTCATAAGCACCTGCGTTCATATATATAGCACCGCCCACAGTTCCCGGTATGCCATAGGCAAACTCAAGTCCTGTGAGGTTATGCTCAAGAGCGAATCTGCACAGCTTTATAAGGCTGCACCCAGCCTCGGCGTATATGGTGTTTTCGTTCATCATTTTTATCTCGTCCACTGACTGACCCATGAGGAACACCACTCCCTCATAGCCCTTATCGTCAAATAAAAGATTTGAGCCATTTCCAACAACAATATATCTTACGTTCCATTCGTGTGCGGCTCTAACAAGTTTTGCAAGGCTTTCCTCTGAGCTTATATCCACCATTGCAGTGCACGCTCCGCCTGTGCGGAATGTGGTATGCTTTGAAAGCGGCTCGTTGTAGACAACATTACATTCAAGCTCTGAGGCAAGATCAAGCAGCTTTTGTGTATTCATATATATCTGTAAAACGCCCTTGTGAGGGCTTCTCCTTTCATTGTTTTAAATATCGAGGTTTGGTCTTTTCGCAAGAACATATTCCCTTATCTTTTCCCAATCACTGTTCATGATAAGCTTCTCAGGAAAATCAAGTTCCTCCGCTATCTTTGCCACTTTCGGTGTTTGACCGATAAGCTGACAGAAATGGCAGTCTGAATCAAAGACCACAGGCACTTCATACTTTTTGCAAAGCTTCAAAAGCTCCACTACATTTCTTCTGGGCGACCTTTTGCACGCAAATGAGCTTTCGTTTATCTCCACAAGCTTGCCATACTCTTTGAACGCCTTTACGCCCTTTTCATAATCGAACATAAAAGGTGCGGTGGTGCAGTGACCTATGACATCCACCTGAGGGTTCTGCGCGACTTTCAGCCAGCTTTTAGTGTGGTTCTCAGGTGTCGAGGGAGTATAGCAGGCACTGTGCATAGACGCCACCACCCATTCAAGTCCTGAAAGCAGCTTTTCGTCAGTATCAAGCTCTCCTTCATCGCTTATGACGTTGGCTTCGATACCTCTGAGGATGGTTATCCCGTTTATCTTTCTCGGCAGTATGCCAAGATTGACAAAATGCCAGATATGTGGCGAGTCGGGCATTTTCATGGCATGGTCTGTCATCGCTATGCCTTTCATTCCGTATTTTTCAGCCCACTGGCAGTTCTCTGTTATGGTGGAGTAAGCATGAGTTGAAGCTATAGTGTGCGTGTGCATATCTCCCTGTAAGTGCATTATGATCTATCTCCTATTAAAAAAAAGTATATGCGTGTTTTTAGAAATTATCCCAGTTCTTGACCTTGTCTTTCTTGTCCATTTGCAGACCAAGATTCTGCAAAAGTTCAGCAGCAGCGTTATAACCCATTTTCTTCTGACGGTTGTTCATTGCAGCAACTTCAAGGATAACAGCAAGGTTTCTGCCCGGCTTTATAGGAATGGTAAGGCTAGGTATTTTTATACCGAGGATAGTAGTATACTCGTTGTCTACGCCCATTCTGTCGTATATCTTTGTGCTGTCCCAAGGCTCAAGTTCTACGATAAGGTCTATCTTCTCGCTTACCTTTACAGCACCCATACCGAACAGACGTCTTGTATTGATGATACCGATACCTCTCAGTTCGAGGAAGTGACGGATATTATCAGGTGAAGAGCCGACAAGCGTTCTGTTTGATGTCTTTCTTATCTCAACGGCATCGTCAGCCACAAGTCTATGACCTCTCTTTACAAGCTCGATAGCGGTCTCGCTCTTACCAACACCACTCTCTCCCACGATAAGGATTCCCTCGCCGTATACTTCGATAAGAACCCCGTGGCTTGGAGCAAGTTCAACGTTCAAATAGCCGATAAGTGCGGCGATAAATGCTGTTGTGCTGTCCTGCGTTCTTGCGATAGGCACGCCGTATTTCTTGGCTATCTCAACCATTTCAGGATAAAGTTCATGACCTCTTGCCACGATAAAAAGCGGTATCTTTGTAGCAAAAAGTGCGTCTATCCTCTCATATCTTGTTTTCTCGTCAAGTGAAGCAAGATAAGCAAACTCCATATTTCCGCATATCTGAACACGCTCTGCATTGAAATACTCATAAAATCCCATAAGCTGAAGTCCAGGTCTGTTACAATCATTCTCAGTAACAACAAGGCTGCTGATGTTCTCAGGAGCATAGATTATCTCCATATTAAGCTGTTTGATTATCTCCTCGACAGTAACGCTGAATATCTCTGCCATTGAATATCATTCCTTTCCAGTCAAATTTTATATTCTAAGTAAACCTTTGTTATACATCTCCTGTGCGGCAAGCATAACGCCTGCTTTGCCTGTTGGGTATGTGATACCGCCCTGCAGCCATGCGGCAAACGGCGTTCTTATAGGAGCGTCTGCTGAAAGCTCTATGGACGCACCCATTGTGAATGCTCCTGCCGCCATTATAACCTTGCTGTCATAACCCGGCATATCCCATGCCTCTGGAGTAACATAGCTGTCAACCGGCGAGCCTTTCTGTATTCCCTGACAGAAAGCCACGAGGTTTTCCTCGTTTTCAAGAAGAATAGATGCGATTATATCAGTTCTTGTTTCGCCACTTTCAGGGAGAGTCTTATAGCCAAGCTTTTCAAAGAAACGGCAGGCGAAAACGGAAGTTTTAAGAGCAGAAGCAACCACCTGCGGTGCTAAGAAAAAGCCAAGGAGCATTTCTCTGTTCTGATTAAGTGAACAACCAACTTCCTTGCCCATGCCAACGCAGGTGAGCCTGTCGGCACACTTTTCCACAAGGTCTGCTCTGCCGCAGATATATCCGCCTGTAGAAGCAATTCCACCGCCTGGATTTTTTATAAGCGAGCCTATTATGATATCTGCACCAACGCTCAGTGGCTCTTTTCTTTCAACAAACTCACCGTAACAGTTATCCACCATGACGATTATATCAGGATTAGCTTTCTTTGCTGTTTCTGCTATCTTTCCGATTATCTCCACTGTCAGTGACGGTCTGAGAGAATAACCTCTTGAACGCTGGATATAGGCTATCTTTGCGCCAACGGCTTTCTTTGCTATCTCGTCATAATCAGGGTACATCTCGTCCACCAAGTCTACCTGCTCATACTTTACACCGAAATCAATAAGTGAGCCGTTGCCCTTTTCGCCTCTGATACCGATTATCTCCTCAAGAGTATCATATGGCTTTCCAGTGCAGGCAAGCATTGTGTCTCCGCTTCTAAGCACTCCGAAAAGCGCTGTTGACAGTGCATGAGTGCCGTTCACAAAAGTGTGTCTTACCAAAGCGTCCTCGCCGCCAAGCGCCTGAGCGAACACCTTGTCTATAGTATCTCTGCCCATGTCGCCGTATCCGTAACCTGTTGTGCCTTTAAGACAGCCCTCGCTTACACGATTGTCGATAAAAGCTTTCAGCACTTTCTGTCCGTTATACTCGGCGTTGCTGTCTATTTTCTCAAACATCTCCCTGCACTCATTCTCTGCCTCGGCGGCAAGAGATAAAAGCTTTGGGTCTATATCAAATATACATTCATTCATTTTCAATTCTCTCCAATACAAGATCTATTCCGCAGGCTTTAAAGCCTATCTCCTCATAATAGCTCACTCTATGGGGTCTTGCAAATAATCTGACCTGAAAACCGTCCTGTGTGAGCTTTTCACCTATCCAATACAAAAGCTGTCTTGCATGGAATTTTCCACGCTCCTCGGGTATAGTGCCAACGTGTCCCACAAGTGCCACTCCATCTATGATATACTGTATGGTGGCGGTGGTGTAATCACCCAGCAGGAATGACTGTGAAAGTCCTCTTCTTACTCTGTGGGAAGTATCCGTCAGCCACAGTTCATAGGAATTTTTTATGGCAGGGAAACACGGTGCAAGTATCCTGAAAACATCATCGAGTTTTGGAAGCTCGTTCACATCAAGGGGCGGGATATCGTTTTTCGCAACAAAGCTGAACTCCGTACGCTTGTCACCCTTATACTCCGTCTTAGTAAGTTCTGCAAGCTTATCTGAATACTCCGCCTCGAACTCCACTGCAGCAGGCTTGTTCATAAGAATGAACCCTGCAAGTTCGCCCAATACCTTATCGTCAAATCTCTTATCCTTGAAAGTCGATATCATCATAGAGGCGTTGAATACTGATATGATACCAAGCTTTTCTCCGCTTTCCTCAACGGCATAGAAATGCAGAAAATCATACCCTGTGCCGTATGCCGCAAAGTGCGACTTTATACGCCTTGTATAATTGTTAGGTTTAAGACCGCTCAGCAGTTCTGAGCTGATCTCTTTGGTTTCATAGATCATTTGTTATAAGTCCTATCCAAGATCAATTTTGTAAGAACATAAGCGTTCTCAAAGTCCGCCTTATTTATCACACAGCTTGGCGAATGAAGATATCTGCAAGGGAGCGACACTGCGGCTGTTTTTACGCCGCCACGGGAAACGTGTATCGCACCTGCATCATTTCCTCCTGCCACCATTGTTTTGGTCTGACACGGCAGACATTTTTCTTCTGCCGCAGAAAATGCAAGCTCATAAAGCTCACGGTCATACATTGTGTGTCTGTCCATATAAGATACCACAGGACCTTTTCCAAGCTCACATACCCTTTTCTCTCCAGAAGCCGATGGAATATCCGCAGCAGTTGTGGATTCAAGCACCACTGCATAATCAGGCGCAACAGTAAACGCCGCACAGGTCGAGCCACGCAAACCTATCTCCTCCTGTACCACGAAGGTGAAATATGTGTCATACTCTACGCCCTCTTCTATCATTTTGAGCATTATTGCACAGCCTGCTCTATCGTCTATGGCTTTGCACTTAACAAAGCCCTCGCCGAACTCTACAAAATCGGAAACAAATCTCACACTGTCCCCAAGGCGCACAAGCTTTAAGGCTTCCTCACGGCTGTCAACACCTATATCTATGGTAAGCTTATCAAAAGGCACAGACTTTTTTCTCTCCTCAGCTGTGAGATTATGGATAGCCTTTCCGCCCACAACGCCAAGGACGTTATTCCTGCCGATTTTGACACGTCTGCCGAAAACAACTCTTGGGTCAACACCGCCAACTGATGACACTTTCAGCGTACCGTCAGAATTCACATAGGTGACTATCATGCCAACCTCGTCCATATGAGCAGACACCATTATCTTATTTTTAGGCGTCTTTTTGCCCTTGCAGAAAGCTATGACATTGCCAAGGTTATCCACCCTTATTTCAGCTTTATCACCTATTTTATCTATTATATATTCTCTTACCGCTCCCTCGTCGCCTGAAATGCCGTCAAGGAGGCAGAGGTCTTTCAGTTTATCCAACATAAATATCTACACTCTTTTCAGATATTCTGCAATAAGCAGAGCCGTATTATCAATATCATTTATATCCACTATCTCAACAGGCGTGTGCATATGCTTTTCTGGAATTGATATGGTAACGGCTTTTGTTCCACTTCCGCTCACACCGATAGTGTCAGCGTTCGTACCTGTTTTTCCGCTCATAACTTCAAGCTGATATGGTATGCCCTTTTCTTCTGCAAGGCTAATAAAGCTATCTGACATCTCTCGTGAAAGGGACGGAGCAATGCCTATCATCGCTCCCTTGCCCATTATGCCGCACTCTTCCTCGCTCTCATAATGAGTCCTAGCAAAGGAAACGTCCACCACTATCGCATAGTCTGCATTGATATCAAAGGCGGCTGTTTTTGCACCACGCTCGCCAACTTCTTCCTGAGTTGAAAAGCACACTGCGATATTATAAGCTGTCTGCTGACCATTGAGAAGCTCCAAAGTCTTTAGGATAGCCGTACAGCCTGACCTGTCGTCAATTGCTTTGGATGTCACACGGCTTCCTGCGAGCCTTTCGGCTTTGTTTTCTATAAGCACTCTGTCACCAAGGGAAACATACTTTGCTGCATTTTCACGGCTCGTGAAACCTATATCTATGAAAACGCTGTCAAGGTCAGGTGCGACAGAGCTGTCTTTTTCAAGGTGAGGCGGAGTTGAAGTCACGATGCCTGTGAGCTTTTCTTTGCCGTAAACTGTCACCTGCTGAGCCAAAAGAAGCCTTGTATCAAGGCCACCGCAGCCTGATATTTTCAAAAAACCGTCCTCTGTGATATATGTGACTATCATGCCTATCTCGTCTATATGGGCGTCAAGAAGCATAACAGGCTTGCCGTCCTCCCAGCTTCCCACCTTGCAGATAACACTGCCAAGAGCGTTATCCAAGGTGACTTCGCCATACTCTTCAAGGAGCTTTGCCGCAGTCTCAGCCGCTGAGCCTTCCGCTCCCGATACACCTGCCGCAGAGCAAAGCTGTGACAGTATCTCAAATGTATCCATAATACATATCCCTGCTTTTTATAAAATTAGAGTTCGTTCACAAGTCGCTTGAAATGTCTGCCTCTTGCCTCAAAGTTAGGATAGAGGTCAAAACTTGCACAGGCTGGTGAAAGTGTGACAACATCGCCCTTTTCAGCCATTTTCTGTGCTGTAAGGACTGCCTCTTCAAGGGTCTTTACTCTCACTATCTTAAGACCGCTTTCAGGATAGAGCGGGCTTTCTGTAACAGCCTTTTCTATCTTGTCTGCTGTCGCACCAAGAAGAATGAGTATCTTTACGTTCCTGTTCACAGGTTCTGCAAGAGGTTCAAAAGGTATCTTCTTGTCATAGCCGCCTGCGATAACAATAAGCTTCTGATTAAATGAATTAAGTCCTGCGATAACTCTTGTAGGGCTTGTTGCGATAGAATCGTTGTACCACTTAACACCGTCTATCTCTCTTACAAATTCAATTCTATGCTCAACGCCACCGAAGTTCTTTGCTACCTGAACTATGCTCTGGATAGATACCTCGCCCCATACTGCGGCGATAGCTGTGAGATAGTTCGCAACGTTGTGGATACCAGGTATCCTTATATCGTCCTTGTGCACTATCTCTGTAGTTCTGCCCTTTTCCGTGTAGCAAAGCATACCGTCGTCATTAAGATATGCGCCTGTCTGAACAGGGTGCTTTAGAGAGAATGTGACAAGCTTTCCTCTTACGAGGTCTGCAAGCTTTATGGTTTCCTCGTTATCTTCGTTGAGTACAGTTCTTGAATATCCGTTCTGATGAGCGATAAGGTTAGCCTTTGCACTGATATACTCCTCCATTGTTCCGTGAACGTTCAGGTGGTTTGGAGTGATGTTTGTGATTGCGGCAACGTTTGGCGACTGTCTCATTGAGATTAGCTGGAAGCTTGAAAGCTCAACTACTGCAACATCGCTGTCTGACATTGTTTCAACTATAGGCAGAAGAGCCTTGCCGATATTTCCGCCGATATGGACACGCTTGCCCTCGGCTTTGAGCATTTCGCTGATAAGGGTAGTAGTAGTAGTCTTTCCGTCTGAACCTGTTACGCCGTATATCTTGCATGGGCAGAGGTCAAAGAAAGTTTCCATTTCTGATGTAATGGCTACTCCTGCTTTTCTTGCCTTTGTGATAGTTTCATCATTATAGTACATACCAGGTGTTCTGAAAACTATATCGCAGTTGAAGATGATATCAAGATAATGCTCGCCCAATGAGAACTCACAGCCCTTTGCGGAAAGCTCCTCATAGATAAGCTCATCAAATTCGTCCTCTGTCTTTTTGTCGCAGACAACGCATCTTATGCCCTTTGAGAGAAAAAGCTTTATAAGCTCCAGATGACTTACGCCCGTGCCTATGAACGCTACTCTCTTATCTTTTATTTCCATGAAATATCTTTGTGCTTTTGTCATATCATTAACTCCTTCAATAATTCTGTCAGTTGTGTGCAATATACTGCACACATACCTATTCTATTTTATTATATATCATTTTATCCAAAAACGCAAGGACTTTTTTATATATGCAAAAAAAGTTTACCTGTCGTGCAGTTAGCAAACGTTTACTTGATTTTTGTGTCTAAATGTGCCGCAGTAACAGTGTGTTTTTTGTGAAAAGTGAGAAAAATTTATTATTTGCAAAAAAGCTATTGTAAAATCGGGATTTATAAAGTATAATATATGTATATTGGTATGTTTCGTACTGACCTAAGGTCAGACAACAATTAGTATTGGAGGATATGATAATAATGGGTAATGCTGACAATGTATTGTTCGACAATGACTCAAGAGTTGCACCGCTTGGTCTTATTGCTATGGCAGGCGCTTCCGAGCTTGGCAAGAAGGTAGATGGTTATCTTACAAAATGGGCTAATGAAAACGAATTTGTTAAGGATACTTTCCTTGTTGAGGCTGTTTGTCCTAGATTTTCTTCCGGCGACGGCAAGGGCCTTATCAAGTCATCTATCAGAGGCGACGATCTTTTCATTCTCTGCGACGTAGGAAACTATAGCTGCACATACAACTATTTCGGCAGGGAAAACTGTATGTCACCTGACGATCATTATCAGGATCTTAAAAGAATAATTCAGGCTGCAGGCGGTAAGGCTCACAGAATAAACATCATCATGCCTTCCCTTTACGGCGGCAGACAGCACAGAAGAAACTACAGAGAATCTCTTGACTGTGCAGTTGCTCTTCAGGAGCTTCAGTCTATGGGCGTTTCAAATATCCTTACTTTTGACGCTCACGATCCAAGAGTACAGAACGCTGTTCCGCTCATGGGTCTTGACAACATAATCCCTTCCTATCAGGTTCTCAAGGCAATGTTTAAAAACCTTTCAGATTTCAGACCTGACAAAGATCACTTCATGATAATCTCTCCTGACGAGGGCGCTATCAACAGAAATATGTACTACGCTTCTGTTCTGGGCGTAAACCTCGGTATGTTCTATAAGAGAAGAGATTATTCAACTATCATCGACGGAAGAAACCCTATCGTTGCTCACGAGTATATGGGTAATGACGTTGCCGGCAAGGACGTTTTCATTGCTGACGACATCATCTCATCAGGCGAGTCTATGCTGGATATCGCTGTAGAGCTTAAAAAGCGCAAGGCTAACAAGATCTACTGCTATGCTACTTATCCTATTTTCACAAACGGTCTTGAGTCATTCAACAAGGCTTATGCTGACGGCATCATCGACGGCGTATTCGGTACGAACCTCACATACAGAACTCCTGAGCTGCTTTCAAGCCCATGGTTCTACGAGGTAGACTGCTCTAAGTACATTGCTTACTTCATTGCATCACTCAATCATGACAAGTCTATCTCACAGGTCATCGACCCACACACAAAGATCGAAGCTCTGCTGAAAAAATACGGCATAAAGTAAATTCAATACACAACGATAAAGTTCGGGGCGGACGGCTGTCCCGAACTTTTTTTTATATGAGGAGAAGATAAAATGATATTTGCAGGGATAGTTGCAGGAGGCTGTGGCTCTAGGGTAAAAAGTGCGGTTATACCAAAGCAGTTTATAGAGATAGGCGGAGTGCCTGTTATCGTCAGAACAGTGAGAGCGTTTCTTGCAGTGGAAGAGATAGATATGGTTTATGTAGGCATAAAACCTGACTGGCACGAATACACTAACGAGCTTTTTGAACGCTTCGGGATAGACAAAGAGCGTATAAGAGTCATAGACGGCGGACCTGACAGAAACGGCACTGTAATGAACATAGCTGAGGCAATAGTCGCTGAACATGGTGAGAATGAGGGGGACATAATACTCACCCATGACGCTGTAAGACCATTTGTGACGGAGAAAATAATAAAGGACAATATCGAGGCGATGAGGGAACATTCCGCCTGCGGAACTTATATGCCTGCGGCTGATACCATAATAAGATCTGACGGTGAAAAGGTCAGGGAAACGCTTAACAGAAGCGAGCTTTATCAGGCGCAAACTCCGCAAACTTTCAGACTTGGGGATCTGAGAAGGAATTATTATTCGCTTAGCGAGGAGCAAAATAAAAAGCTGACGGACACTTGTTCTGTGTTTACAGCTTGTAATGAGGATATATACCTTGTCGTCGGGGACGCATTGAATTTCAAGATAACCACAGATAGCGATTTAAAAATGGCGAATGCACTTGCAGAGTTAAATGAGAAATGAGAAATAAATCAAGGCGGTGTTGGAGAACAATCTCTGCACCGCTTTTTTCTATACCCTACCATGCTTTGTGCTGTTTTCAGCATAAATAAGATCACGTCCAAAACGAATATTCTCACAAAGCTTGTCAATAATAACAAACGAAAAGTTTCGCAAAGCTTATCTGTTGTTCAAAAAGTCAATAGCCATGCCTGCAGGCAGTACACCTTTTGTGCATACCTATAAAATATATTAGATATGCCTAACTAAGATTGACATACGGCTTCGCGCGTGGTAAAATAAATGTGGTTAGTAGCTACTAACCTCGTGAGAATAGATCATGCAGACTTCTCTATGATGACAAGAGCGAAATGTCATCAGCCCGAATGGTGGTGCGTTCGGGTAGTCTGCATAATATTAAAAAGGAGCTTATATTATGAACTATCTTGAGATCGTAAAAGTAATCGGACGTGAAATTCTGGATTCCAGAGGAAACCCAACCGTTGAAGCTGAGGTATATCTCGCAGACGGAACAGTGGGCAGAGGCACTGCACCAAGCGGTGCGTCAACAGGCGAGTTTGAGGCCCTTGAGCTTCGTGACGGCGATAAGGGCAGATATGGCGGAAAGGGCGTAACAAAGGCAGTTGAGAACATCAACACTGCTATCAATGACGCTGTCTGCGGACTTGACGCTTCTGACATCTATGCCGTTGATAAGGCTATGATAAAGGCTGACGGCACTAAGGATAAGTCAAAGCTTGGTGCTAACGCTATCCTCGCTGTTTCTATCGCTGCTGCAAGAGCGGCTTCTATCTCTCTTGATATCCCTCTCTACAGATTTCTCGGCGGCATTTCAGGAAACAGACTTCCTGTTCCTATGATGAACATTCTTAACGGTGGCGCTCATGCTGCAAACACTGTTGACGTTCAGGAATTTATGATAATGCCCGTTGGTGCACCAAGCTTTAAGGAAGCGCTCCGCTGGTGCGCTGAGGTTTTCCACGCTCTGGCTGCACTGCTTAAATCAAAGGGACTTGCTACTTCTGTAGGCGACGAGGGTGGCTTCGCTCCTGACCTTGCAAGCGACGAGGAAGCTATCCAGTATATACTCGAAGCTGTTAAGAACGCAGGCTATGAGCCGGGTAAGGACTTCATGATAGCAATGGACGCTGCTTCAAGCGAGTGGAAAGGCTCAAAGAAGGGCGAGTACGTTCTTCCAAAGGCCGGAACAAAGTTCACATCTGCTGAGCTTATCGAACACTGGAAGAAACTCGTTGAAAAATA
>OMER01001135.1_pt1 | contig 11441 bp, 9 predicted proteins | sample 1645431 | NCBI WGS metagenome assembly OMER01 (sample SAMEA103958144, study PRJEB25191) | human gut metagenome | reverse complement strand
TGAGGCGCCGGATGAGGAAGCGGAGCAGGAGGCTGCGCCCGCCGAGGCGCAGGCACCGGCCGCCGAGCCGGAGGCGAGCGCGGAGCCCGCCGTGCCGGTGGACGAGCCGGAGAGCTATGCGCGCATCCGCACGTTCGTCAGCGGCCTGCTTGAGCACATGGGCATTCAGGCGCAGATCGACATCACCGCGCGTGACAACGGCGGTGTAAACGTGAATCTGTCCGGCAGCGGTATGGGCGCCGTCATCGGCCGCCGCGGCGAGACGCTCGACGCCATCCAGCACCTGACCAACTACGCCATCAACCGCGGCCAGAACAAGCGCGTGCGCATCAATGTCGACGCTGAGAGCTACCGCCTCAAGCGCGAGCAGGCGCTGCAGCGTCTGGCCCAGAAGGTCGCCGGCAAGGTCACCCGCTACCGCCGCAACATCACGCTCGAGCCGATGAACGCCTATGAGCGCCACGTCATCCACGCGGCCCTGCAGGATCATCCCGACGTGACCACCTTCTCCACCGGCACCGAGCCCAATCGCCGCATTGTCGTGGCCTACAGCCGCTACAAGTCCGCGGAAGCCGCCGTGAAGGAAGATTTCCCCGAGACCGAGGAAGAATAAGCACCAAGTAAAACGCCCCGCACGCGGCCTGCGTGCGGGGCGTTGGTTTCCATAGAAAAAGGGCCCTGCGCCTGTGGCGCAGGACCCTTTGGACCTGTCGATCATTCGATCTCCAGCCGTCTGGACGAGGCGGGGACCTCCTTCTGCTTCGGCAGCGTCACGCGCAAAACGCCGTCACTGTACGCGGCCTTGATCGCCTTGGCGTCGATGCCGGAGATATCAAAGCTTCTGGCGTAGGTGCCGTAGGAGCGCTCGCAGCGGACATATTTGTTCTTCTTGTCCTTGTCTTCGAAGTTGGAATGCCGCTCGGCGGTGACGGTCAGACGGTCGTCGGCCACGTCGACATGGATGTCCTCCTTCTTGAAGCCGGGCAGATCCGCCTCGAGGACGAAGTTGTCGCCGTCCTCCTGGATGTCGGTCTTGAACTCGCTCAGGGCGTTGTCGGAGAAGAAGGCACGCTCCAGCTCGTCAAAGTCGTGGAACGGATTGAAATTGGAAACAGTGTGATTTTTACGTGCATACGGGACTAACATGGAAAAGACCTCCTTGAGTCTTGTATATATGGTTTTGGGAAACCGGAGCTGAGCGCCTCGCTCATCTCTTGTTTACGAGTCTTATGATAAGCCCCGCCTGTGAACAAATCTGCATATTTTCATGAACGGACTGTGAATTTTAGCAGTCGACAGGCAAGACTGCTAAAAAGTTCGCCTGTACAAACAGGAAAAAATTGATATAATGGTCAGGGTGTATCTGAAAACTAGTGATGTGACCGGCAGCGTGAAAAGGCCCGCTGTCCGGGTGCGTTGACAGTTTTCAGATACACCCTAGACACACGGGAACTTTTGTCTGATATCGTGCGTCCAAAGGAGTACACACATAGAAAGGGGTGTTTCTGATGCTGAAAATCGAGCATCTGAGCAAAACATATGGAGAAAAGAAAGCTGTCGACGATCTGAGTCTGCACATCCGGCCCGGCGAGATCTACGGCTTTATCGGCCACAACGGCGCGGGCAAGACCACAACGATCAAGTGCTGCGCCGGGATCCTGCAGTTTGAGCAGGGCGAGATCTACATCGACGGCAAGTCCGTCAAGGCCGATCCGCTCGGCTGCAAGCAGCAGCTGGCCTACATTCCGGATAACCCGGACCTGTACGAGTTCCTCTCCGGCGTCAAATATCTGAACTTCGTGGCGGATATCTTCGGCGTGTCGAAGACCGACCGCGAGGCGCGGATCGAAAAATACGCGGACCTGTTCGACCTGACCGGCGATCTGGCCCAGCCGATCTCGGCGTATTCGCACGGCATGAAGCAGAAGCTGGCCATCATCTCGGCCCTGCTCCACGACCCGAAGCTCATCATCATGGATGAGCCCTTCGTCGGTCTGGACCCGACGGCGGCCTATCAGGTCAAGACCATCATGCGCGAGCACTGTGACCGCGGCGGCGCGATCTTCTTCTCCACGCACGTGCTGGAGGTCGCGGAGAAGCTCTGCGACAAGGTCGCCATCATCAAGCAGGGCCGTCTGATCGCGTCCGGCACGATGGACGAGGTCAAGGGCGACCAGTCGCTCGAGGCCGTATTCCTGGAGCTGGAGGGTGAGAAACATGCTTAAATCGCTGCTTCGCGTCCGGTTCGCGGCGCTGCTGGCTGCCTTTACCGGGCAGAGCCGGAAGCGCGGCCGCCAGACGAAGGGCAAGGCCGTCGGCTACGCGCTTCTGATGCTCTACTGCTTCTGCGCGTTCGTCTTCCTGTTCTATTCCTCGTTCTCGCAGCTGGCGGAGGCGTTCTTCCCCGCCGGGCTCGGCTGGCTGTTTTTCGCGATGTTCGCCATCATGGCCTTCGCGCTCATGTTCATCGGCAGCGTCTTTACGGCGAAATCCCAGCTGTTTGAGGCGAAGGACAACGAGCTGCTGCTGTCCATGCCGGTCAGGCCTGGCCTGATCCTGCTCAGCCGTATGGCGGCGATGCTCGCCATGAACTTCGTGTTCGAGCTGGTCGTGGCGCTGCCGGTCTTTGCCGCGTGGCTGCGCTTCGGCAGCCCGGACGCCGCCGGGATCGCAGCCTTCGTGCTGATCGTGCTGGCGCTGCCGCTGTTTGCGCTGGCGGTGAGCTGCCTGTTTGCCTGGCTCATTTCGCTGCTTACGAGCCGCATGCGCAATACGACGGTCATCACCATGGTGCTGTCGGTCGTGTTTCTGCTGGCGTATTTCGTGTTCTGCTTCCGGATGAATACCTATGTCACCCAGCTGGCCGCGAACGGGCAGGCCATCGCGGGCGCGCTCGGTGCGGCCCTGCCGCTCGTCTGGCTGGGCAGAGCCGCGGCGGAGGGGAACCTGGCCTGCCTGGGCCTGACGCTCTTGTGGACCATCCTGCCGTTCGCGTTGGCCTATGCGCTGCTCGCGCGCAGCTTTATCCGCATCGTCACGACCAACCGCGGGCAGATCCGGGTCAGATATGAGAAAAAGGCCATGCGCGCCTCGTCGCAGGATGCGGCGCTCTACCGGCGGGAGCTGGCCCGGCTGACCAGCAGCTCGGGCTATATGCTGAACGCGGGCCTCGGGCTGGTGTTTGAGCTGGCGCTGGCGGTGCTGGCCGTCGTCAAGCGGCAGGAGCTCCTGACAGTTTTTCAGGTGATGCCCGCTTTGAAGCAGGCGCTCGCGCCGATCCTGCTGCTGGCGGGGATGCTGGTCTCCGGCATGGTGTTCTTCACGGCCTCCTCCGTCTCGCTGGAGGGCAAAAGCTACTGGATCGTGCGTTCCATGCCGGTCCCGACGAAAAAGGTCCTGCGGGCCAAGCTGAACCTCTCCAACAGCCTGTCAGCCGGCCCTGCGCTTTTGATGATGCTGGTGTGCGCGCTGGTGCTGGGGCTTCCGGCGGTGGAAGTGATCCTGCTGCTGGCCTGCCAGCTGCTGTTCGTGCTGTTGAGCGCCGATATTGGCCTGATGGAGGATCTGCGCCACTGCAATCTTGACTGGATCAATGAGACGCAGGCGGCCAAGCAGGGCGCGGGCGTGGTGCTCACGATGCTGATCGTGTGGGGGTTCGTGCTGGCGGTCGGCGCGGTGTATTTTGCGCTGCTGGCGATCGTGCTGACTACGCCGGTATTCCTGGCGCTGGTGCTGGCGCTCCTCGCCGCGCTGTACGCCCTGACCCAGCGCTGGCTCGCCACCCGCGGCGTCCGCCGCTTCGAATCGATCCGTTGATCCCCAGGCTCCCCTCCCAGGGGAGCCTTGTGTTTTCGGCAGTTTTGCGGCTTGCTTCCAGTGCATGGATGATGTAGAATAGAACAGTATTTTGCGCGGACAGGAGGCGAGCGGGATGAAGTATATTGCGATCTGCGGTACGGTCGGTGCCGGCAAGACCACGCTGCTCGGGCGGCTGATCGACCGGCTGGGGCCGCGCGCGGCCTTCCATGAGGAGCGCCCGCAGGATAACCCCTACATCAACGACTACTATTCCGATTCCAAACGCTGGTCGTTCCACTCGCAGGTAAGCTTCCTTTCACTCTATTTTGACGATCCGGCCTGGCGGCCGGGCGAAGGACAGCCGGAATTCTTTTTCTTTGACCGCGCGTTTCTGGAAAATCTGGTCATCGCCAAATACCGCCTGCGCCAGCAGGATCTGACGCAGGATGAATACGGCATTCTCTGCAAGCTGGCAAACGGCATCGCCTCGCTGATGCCGCCGATCGACAAACATCTCTATCTCGACTGCTCCGTCAGCACCATCATCGAACATATGCGCCAGCGCGGGCGGGAGTATGAGGACGATCTGGACCTCATGTACGTGTACGAGCTGAAGGAGCTCTACGACGAATGGGCCGAGACGCTCCCGCCGGACCGGACGCTGCGCATCAGCATGGACGGCGGAGAATACGATCTGGAGCAGATCGTGCGCTTTCTGGAGGCGTGAGCATGCAAAATCAGGATCGGCCGATCGCCTTTTTCGATTCCGGCCTCGGCGGGATCAGCGTCCTGCGGGAGACGGTGCGGCTGCTGCCGCAGGAAAATTATCTGTATTACGGCGACTCGCTCCACGCGCCCTATGGCGTGCGGCCGGAGGCGGAGATCCGCGCGCTGGCCGGCGCGGCGGCGGAGCAGCTCGTGCAGGCGGGGGCCAAGGCACTCGTTGTGGCCTGCAATACGGCGACGTCCGCTGCCATCGTGCAGCTGCGCGAGGCGTATCCCGATATCCCCGTCATCGGCACCGAGCCCGCGCTCAAGCCCGCGGTGGAGAAATACCCCGGCGGCCGGATCCTCGTCATGGCGACGCCCATGACCATCCGGCAGGAGAAATTTCAGGCACTTAAGGCACAGTATGACGACCAGGCGGAGATCATCGGCCTGGCCTGCGGCGGGCTGATGGAGTTCGTCGAGCGCGGCGAGCTGCGCGGCGAGGCGCTGGACGCGTATCTGTTCGATAAGCTCGGGCCGTACCTTAAGGTCCCGGTCGATGCGATTGTGCTCGGCTGCACGCATTATCCGTTCCTCACCGGCGCGATCCGCCGGATCGTCGGCCGCGGGCCGGAGATCCTGGACGGCAGCCACGGCGTCGCCATGCAGCTGGGGCGCAGGCTCGCCGCCGCGGGCATGCTCCGCACGCAGGGCGGGGCAGGGACCGTGGAGTTCCGGAACTCGCTGGACGAGCCGGAGATCCTTGCGCTCAGCCGCGCGCTGCTGCAATATCGGGAAGACTGAGAGTGCCGCCCTGCCGGGCGGCACTTTTTTCGGGAAAAATCAAAAAAAGGCTTACACTTTTTCTGCCGGGTCTGTTATACTGTACTTGTAAGAAGTTGTGTTTATCCGGGAAAGAAGGAGGAAGCCTATGTTTTCAGTTGGCGAATATATTATTTACGGCGTGGAAGGCGTGTGCGAGGTCGAGGAAGCCGGAAAGCTGAAAGTTGCCGGTCTGGATAAAAACCGGGAGTATTACCGCCTGCGCCCGTATTACCACGGCGGCACGATCTACACGCCGGTCGACGGCAAGGCCGTCATGCGGCCGGTCCTGACGCGCGCGGAGCTCGAAGGGCTTCTTCCGCGCCTGCCGGAGCTGGAGCCGCTGGACGATGTGCCTGCCGACAGCCGCGCCGCGGGCGAGTATTACCGCGCGATCCTCTCGGAGCATGACTGCGTCCGCCTCCTGCGGCTGTGCCGGACGCTCCACAATAAGCAGCAGGCCCTCTCCGCCAGCCGCCGCACCGTCAGCTCCACGGAGCTGCGCAGCTGGAAGATGGCCGAGGAGATGCTCTACGGCGAGTTCGGCTTCGCGCTCGGCATGCCGCCGTCGAAGGTGAAGGCATATCTGCAGGAAAAGCTGGGCAGCTGACCGGCCCTTGTAAGAAAAAAGCGTGCAGTCCTATGGACTGCACGCTTTTTCTGTGGGCATCATTCCACGCCCGTGACCTCGTAGTCCTGCGCCTCGACGGCGGACTTGAGCACGTCGGCCGCGACGTCCTTCGTGAGCGTCACGACGGCGGTACCGGCCGTATGGTCCGCCACGGCGGACTGCACGCCGTCCACAGCCTCGAGCGCCTTCTTGACGCGCGCTTCGCAGTGGCCGCACATCATGCCTTTTACATGCAGAGTTTTTGTCATAGTTGCTTCCTCCTTCATTTGGTCTGCCAGATGGAACTCCGGCAGGAGATTTCCCTTGTGATCGTGCTTCGGGTCGTACAGGCGGCACAGATTCAGCCGCAGCGCGTTCGACACCACGCAGAAGCTGGACAGGCTCATCGCGGCCGCGCCGTACATCGGGTTCAGCGTCAGCCCCAGCCCGACGAACACGCCCGCCGCCAGCGGGATGCCGATGACGTTATAGATGAAAGCCCAGAACAGATTCTCATGGATGTTGCGCAGCGCCGCGCGGCTGAGCCGGATGGCGGCCGGAACGTCCAGAAGCGTACTTTTCATCAGCACCACGTCCGCCGCGTCGATGGCGACGTCGGCGCCCGCGCCGATGGCAATGCCGGTATCGGCGGCGGTGAGGGCGGGTGCATCGTTGATGCCGTCGCCGACCATGGCGACAGGCCCGTATTTCTGCAGCTCGCGGATGACGGCCTCCTTGCCGCCGGGCAGCACGCCAGCCACGACGTCGTCGACGCCTGCAAGCTTGCCGATGGCCGCTGCCGTGCGCGCATTGTCGCCCGTCAGCATGACGACGCGGATGCCCATGCCGCGCAGCTGGCGGATGGCCTCCGGGCTCTCCGGCTTGATGGCGTCCGCCACGGCGATGAGGCCGAGGAGCCTGCCGCTTTTCGCAAACAGCAGCGGCGTCTTGCCTGCCTGCGAGAGCGCGTCTGCCTGCTTTTCCATTTCCTGCGGCAGCGCCAGCTGCGAGGCCATATACCGCACGCTGCTGCCCAGCAGCTGCGCGCCAAGGACCGTCGCCTTCAGACCGCTGCCGGTGATGGCGGCGAAATCCTCCGCGGCCTCCGGCTGGATCTGGGCTTCCTCGCCGCGCTTCATGATGGCCGCGGCCAGCGGATGCTCGCTCTTGGCCTCGAGCGAGACGGCGGCCTGCAGCAGCTCCTGCTCCGTCACGCCGGAAGCGGGGATGAGATCCGTGACCTCCGGCTGGCCGGAGGTGATGGTGCCGGTCTTGTCGAGCGCGACGATGCGCGTGCGGCCCGTGTGCTCGAGGCTCGCGGCCGTCTTGAAGAGGATGCCGTTCTTCGCGCCCACGCCGCTGCCGACCATGATGGCCACCGGCGTGGCCAGACCCAGCGCGCACGGGCAGCTGATGACAAGCACGGAGATGCCGCGCGCCAGCGCGAAGGAGAATTCGCGTCCGATCAGCAGCCACACGATCGTCGTCACGACGGCGATCGAGATGACCGCCGGGACGAACACGCCCGCGACCTTGTCGGCCGTCTTGGCGATCGGCGCCTTCGTCGCCGCCGCGTCGGAGACCATGCGGATGATCTGGCTGAGCGTGGTGTCCTCGCCGACGCGGGTGGCTTCGCAGCGCAGGAAGCCGGAGCAGTTGACCGTCGCGGCCGACACGCCGTCGCCGGGCGCCTTGTCGACCGGGACGCTCTCGCCGGTGAGGGCGGCTTCGTTGACGGCGCTCGCGCCGTCCAGCACGATGCCGTCGACCGGGATGCTCTGCCCGGGGCGGACGACAAAGATATCGCCCTTTTTGACCTGCGCGGCGGGGATCTTCACCTCTTTGCCGTCGCGAATGACGGTCGCCGTCTCCGGCGCGAGGGCCATGAGGCTCTTGAGCGCGTCGGTGGTCTTGCCCTTGGACCTTGCTTCGAGCAGCTTGCCGACGGTGATGAGCGTCAGGATCATGGCGGCGGATTCAAAATAGAATTCGTCCATATACGCCATGGCCGCCTCGCTGCCGCCGTGCAGCTGCGCGTTCGTCATGGCAAACAGCGCGTACACGCTCCACCCGAACGAGGCCGCCGCGCCGAGCGAGACGAGCGTATCCATATTCGGCGAGCCGCGCAGCAGGCTCTTCGTGCCGCTGATGAAAAATTCCTGGTTGATGACCATGACGATCCCGGCCAGCAGCAGCTGGACAAGGCCCATGGCGACGTGATTGCCGTCAAACCAGCCGGGCAGCGGCCAGCCCCACATCATGTGGCCCATCGAGAAATACATCAGAATGAGCAGGAAGACCACGGACGCGATGAGCCGCTTTTTGAGATGCGGCGTCTGGTGGTCCGCCAGCGCGTCGGTGCCGGCAGCTGCCGGCGAGTTCTCCTGCCCGCGCAGGCTCGCGCCGTAGCCCGCGTTCTGTACGGCCTGGATGATGGCGTCGGGCGCGGCCGTGCCTTCGATGCCCATGGAATTGGTGAGCAGGCTCACGGCGCACGACTCGACGCCGGGGACCTTTTTGACCGCCTTTTCCACACTCGCGCTGCAGGCAGCGCAGTGCATACCGGTCACTGTGAATTGCTGCATGGAACTCCCTCCTTGGGATATTGTGATCACTTCATTAGCTTTTGCAGGGTGGCGGCCAGTTCATCCACGATCTCGTCGTGGCCGTCCTTCAGATCCCGCGCGACGCACGTGCGCAGATGCTCAGCCAGCAGCTCGCGGTTGAAGGCGTTGACGGCGGCGTTGACGGCGGCGGACTGCGTCAGGATATCGTTGCAGTAGGCGTTGGACTCCACCATCGCCTGCAGCCCGCGGACCTGGCCCTCAATGCGGCGCAGCCGGTTGAGCAGCTTCTTTTTTTCTTCTTCGGCGCGCAGCGTGTGCTTTTCGCAGCAGGAACATCGCTTCGGCTCCGGCATATGCATCCCTCCTTTATACCCCTGCGGGGTATTTTCACTATATACCCTGGGTGGGTATTTGTCAATAGAAAAAACGCCAAAAAAGCAGCGCCATGGGCGCTGCTCAGTTTGGCAGAAAAACAACAAAAATATTCATCCGAGCAGATTCTGCGTGCGGCAGAGCGCGGCGTACAGCCCGTCCTGCTGCAGCAGCTGCGCGTGCGAGCCGCGCTCGGCGATGCGGCCGTCGGCGATGACGACGATCTCCCCGGCCGCGCGGATGGTGGACAGGCGGTGCGCGATGATGAGCGTGGTGCGGTTTTTTGCCAGCTCGTCGAATGCGTGCTGGATCTTCGATTCCGTCAGCGTGTCGAGCGCGCTGGTCGCCTCATCCAGAATGAGGATCGGCGGATTTTTGAGGAAGATCCGCGCGATGGCAATGCGCTGCTTCTGCCCGCCGGAGAGCAGCGTGCCGCGCTCGCCGACGTAGGTGTCGAAGCCGTCGGGCATGGCCATGATGTCGTCGTAGATCTCGGCCCGCTTCGCCGCCTCGACGATCTCGTCCATCTCGGCGTCGGGCTTGCCGTAGCGGATGTTCTCAAGGATGGAATCGGCGAACAGGAAGACCTCCTGCTGCACGATGCCGATCGAGCGGCGCAGGCTCTGCTGCGTCACGCTGCGCACGTCCAGCCCGTCGATGGTGATGCTGCCGGACGAGACGTCGTAAAAGCGCGGAATGAGCTGGCAGAGCGTGCTCTTGCCGCCGCCGGACGGACCGACGATGGCGACGGTCTGCCCGGCCGGGATCTGCAGCGACACATCGTGCAGCACGGCCAGATCGCCCTCGTAGCTGAAGCTCACGTCGTTCACGCCGATCTCGCCGCGCGGACGGCCGAGGTCGGCGGCGTCCGGTGCGTCGCGAAGCTCCGGCTCCGTGCGCATGATCTCCAGAAAGCGCTCAAAGCCCGCCGTGCCGTTGGCGTACAGCTCGGAGAAGTTGGCGAGCTTGCGGATGGGCGTGACGAAGGAGGCAATATAGAGCGTGAACGTCAGCAGGTCGACGGTGTCCATCTGCCCCTGCATGATGAGCAGACCGCCCACCGCGACGACCGCGACGGACAGCGAGGTCGTAAAGAACTCCATCGTGCCCATAAAAATGCCCATTTCCTTGTGGAACTGCTTCTTGGAGGTCTTGTAGGTGTCGTTCGAGCGGGTGAATTTCTCGGCCTCCACCGGCTCGTTGGCGAAGGCCTTGGCCGTGCGGATGCCGGAAAGCGCGGATTCGATGTCGGCGTTGATGACCGCCGTCTTTTTCTTGACGCGGCGGGAGGCCGTCCGCATGGCCTTGCGGCGCGAGAAGCTCACAAGGATGAACACCGGGATCATCACGGCCACGACCAGCGTCAGCCGCCATTCGATCGTCGCCATGACGGCCAGCGCGCCGACGATGGTCACGAACGAGATGAACAGGTCCTCCGGCCCGTGGTGGGCAAGCTCCGTGATCTCAAACAGATCCGTCGTCATCCGGCTCATGAGCTGGCCGGTCCGGTTGCGGTCAAAAAACTCGAAGCCCAGCTCCTGCATATGGCCGAAGAGCGCCGCGCGGATATCGGCCTCCACGCGGATGCCGAACGTATGGCCCCAGTAGGTGATGACAAAGTAGAGCAGCGCGCGCAGCGCGTACGCCGCCACCACGACCAGCATCACCGTGAAAAACGCGCGGTAGGCGTTCTGCGGCAGCAGCGTCCGCATCGCGTAGCGCGAGACGATCGGGTAAGCCAGATCGATCAGCGCCACGACCAGCGCGCAGGCCAGGTCGAGAAAAAACAGGCCCCGGTGCGGCCTGAAAAAGGAGAGAAAGATGGAAAGTCCGGACCGCGTCCGGTATTGCTCTGTCGTCATGATCGGTGCTCCGTTTCTGCGTGATGTTCTTGTATTATATCGGAGCGCGCGGCAGAATGCAAGCTGTTGCACGGCGTGTATTTTTCTGTTAGAATGGCAGAAAAGTGAGGGGACACGAATGATCGAAATTCTGCAGGAAACAAAAACCTCCGTTGTCTGCGTCAAGCCCGTGGGCATTGCGGCGCAGGGGACGGATCCGCAGGCACTGCCGCAGTTGCTTGCCGCGCAGCTGGGCTGCGAGGTCTACCCCGTCCACCGGCTCGATCAGACGGTCGGCGGCGTGATGGTCTATGCAAAGACGGCAAAGGAGGCCGCACGCCTCACCCAAAGCATGGGCGAGGGCGGCATGCAGAAGACCTATCTCGCCGTGCTGACCGGCTGCCCGGAGGAAACAAGCGGCACGCTGGAGGATCTTCTGTTCCACGACCGGGTGAAAAACAAGACCTATGTCGTGCGCCGGCCGCGCGGCGGCGTCAAAAAAGCGGTGCTCAGCTATGAGATCCTGGCGGAGGCGGAGGGGCTGAGCCTCGCGCGGGTCCGCCTGCAGACCGGACGCACCCACCAGATCCGCGTGCAGTTCGCCTCACGCGGCTTCCCACTGCTCGGCGACGGCAAATACGGCAGCCGCGACAATCGCTGCACCTGCGCCCTCTGGTCCTTCCGTCTCACCCTCCCGACTGGCTCCCGCCCCCAGACCTTCGA
>OMER01001133.1_pt1 | contig 11451 bp, 10 predicted proteins | sample 1645431 | NCBI WGS metagenome assembly OMER01 (sample SAMEA103958144, study PRJEB25191) | human gut metagenome | reverse complement strand
GTACATACACCTTCCCTGGAACATTTGGCGAGGGATGGTGTGACTTATGGAAATGCCTTTTGCACCTTTCCGGTTTGCACGCCATCACGATATAGTATGATGACAGGACTTTATGCGTATCAGCACAGATGTATAGACAATCGTACCAGTATTCCGGCAGATCTGCCGACGCTGCCTAAATTGATGCGTGAAAAGGGATACCTAACCAGTGCTGTGGGGAAATTGCATTGCAATCCGCCAAGGCAGGAAATGGGATTTGACAGATGTTTGTTGGCTGAGCAGTGTGGTGATGGAAGGTATGAGGATGATTATCATCAGTTTTTGCGGGAACAAGGACTTTGCGATGTCATCGATATGATGGATCAATGTAGTGAGTGGCGCGATAGAGCACCGGCAGGGTATTGGGAGAGTTTCGGAAATAGACCGGAAATTTTACCGGAAAATAAGGATTCCACTTCCTGGATTGGCGAAAATGCCTTGCGACAAATCAAAGAATGGGGAGAAGAAGACCATTTTTTGATGGTAAGCTTCATTAAACCCCATCATCCATTTGATGCGCCGACTGAATGGAGACAAAAGTATGATCCTGCAAGTTTGTCTTTACTGCCAGGATGGACAGAGTGTGTACCAGAGGTTGACTATAGAAGGGATCAAGGGTATTTTGATAATGCTCGTCTGACAGAAGTGATTCAAAAGCAAATTTTAGCATCCTATTATGCTTCGATCACACAAATTGATTTTTGGATTGGTCGTATGGTTGAAATGTTGCAGAGCAAAGGAATCTATGAGGATACAATGATTGTCTTTACTGCTGACCATGGGGACTACATGGGATTTCATCACATGGTACTTAAATGCAATCACATGTATGACCCGGTGATGCGTATACCTCTATTGGTAAAATATGCAGGAGAGCGGGGCGACAGATGGAAAGAGGACTATGCAGTCATGTGGATTTGTTTGCTACAATATTGCAGCAGTGCCAAATCGGCTTGCCCCCGTCAATCCCTGGTAAAAATTTGAAAGACTTAAAAGAAGATGAGTATGTTTTTTCACAGCAAACTGCATACGGTAAGCCGGAATATATGATTAGAACTTTCAGACATAAGCTGATCTTGTCAGTACAGGGAGGCATGCTGTTTGATTTGGAGGATGATCCTTTTGAATTGGATAATCGATATGAGGAGAACTCCTACCAATTGATTCGCAGAGAGCTTGAAGAAATTTTGCACAATCATCTGATGTTTGAGGCACCGTTGGTTCCTTGCTATGACCGTTCGCTTGTATACGGAGTGGAGGATTTGAAAAAAATCCAGGAAAACAGAGCTTATTTCAACGGAAAAGCAGAGAATAGTCGTATCGAGTCACTGATTTTTTGAAATATAATCTGAATTATTCGCGGAATGAAAAAATAACAAACAGAAGGAGTGGAACGGATGCGGTCATTTATAGATCAAAAGGTAAAAAATACATGCCAGAAACTGGCGGAGCTTTCCAAGAAGACAATACATGAAATTCCTGAAATGAAATATGTCCCCTGCGGCTATAAATCCGGAAAAGAGGTGCCAGGAAAGCCGGATTCTGACTGGAAATCCTTTTATCGCAATGATTTCGTCCAGGGTAAAGACAGGCACTTCTGGTTTTATACCGAATACAAAACGCCATCGGCAGATCCGGGCAAAGAAATAGGGCTGGAACTTACAACCGGGCAGAAGGGGGTTATTGATATGTTTAATCCTCAGGGACTCTTGTATCTGAATGGTGAGATAGTAAGCGGGTTTGACATCAACCATCGCTATGTAGCGTTACAGCCGGATACTGAATATAAAATCTTACTGTATTTTTATACGGCTGATTATGATATACGGATTGATGTTTTGCTTGACATAAAGGAAACCGACTTATCCGTTCAGAAATTATATTACGACATGAAAGTTCCGTATGATGCTGCGATGTGTTTTGAAAAAACAGACTATCTGTTTATCAGAACAATGAAGCATTTGGAGGCTGCGTGTAATAAAATCGATTTCCCGGTAAACGGGGAAATCGAGAAGTTCCTTAAAAGTGTAGCAGAAGCGGAACAATACCTTCAGACGGAGTTTTACGAAAAAGAGTGCGGAAAGTCAGAGGCAGTGGTAAGTCTTATCGGCCATACACACATTGATGTGGCATGGCTTTGGACACTGGACCAGACAAGAGAAAAGGTACAGAGAACATTTTCAACCGTGCTGCGCCTGATGGACAGGTATCCGGAATATGTGTTTATGTCCTCCCAGCCACAGCTTTATCAGTATCTGAAAGAAGAGGCGCCTGACCTTTATGAAAAGGTAAAGGAACGAATCAAAGAGGGACGCTGGGAAGTGGAAGGCGCTATGTGGCTTGAAGCAGACTGCAATCTTACCTCAGGGGAAAGCCTTGTAAGGCAGATTCTTTATGGAAGAAATTTCATGAAAGAAGAGTTTGGCGTTGACAGTCATATTTTATGGCTGCCGGATGTGTTTGGCTACAGTGCGGCACTTCCCCAGATTATGAAAAAATCGGGTGTTGATAAATTCGTCACCTCGAAAATCAGCTGGAATGAAACCAATAAAATGCCCTATGACAGTTTTCTGTGGGAAGGGATTGACGGAACAGAGATTTTTACCTATTTCCTGACTGCACGGGATCATGAGAAATACTGTGAAAATGATAACCGTACCACATACGTTGGAATGGTTACACCGGCGATGACACTAGGCACCTGGGAACGGTATCAGCAGAAGGATTACAATACGGAAACCATTATCACCTTCGGCTATGGTGACGGTGGCGGCGGTCCCACAGCGGAAATGCTGGAAACAGCGCGTCGCCTGGAATATGGGCTGCCAGGCATTCCCAAAACCCAGATGAGCCTTGCAGGTGATTTCCTGGACAGAGTAAAAAATAATTTTGACCAAAACTGCAGATTGACCGGAAGAACACCCAAATGGGTGGGGGAGCTTTATCTGGAACTTCATCGGGGAACCTATACATCCATGGCGAAAAATAAAAAGAATAACCGCGAATGTGATTTTCTATGCCAGACAACGGAAACACTGGCTGTGCTGAATGCACTGCTGAACGGTACCGAATACCCTAAGAAAACGCTGAAAACTGCCTGGATGACATTGCTGCTGAATCAGTTCCATGACATTATCCCAGGCTCGTCCATAAAAGAAGTATATGAGCGCAGTGACAGGGATTACGCGTCGATTCGCAGCAGAATCGGGAAAGAGAAAAAGAATGCGCTGAAGGAGATTGCCGGTGCGGTATCTGAAAAAGGAATCCTGGTATATAATCCCAATTCCTTTCCGGCATCCCAGCTTGCAGAATATAACGGCGCATATTTCTATGCTGAAAAGATACCTCCCATGGGGTGGAAGGTTATCCATCCTGTTCCGGTTAGAGAAACGGTGGAGGTATCAGATAAGCGGATTGAAAGCAAATACTACAGCATTACATTTGATGATGCCATGAATATCGTTTCCCTTTATGACAAAGAAAATCAACGCGAAGTAGTAAAGAACAACAACCCTGCAAACCGCCTGCAGATCTATGAGGATTACCCGCAGGAGTGGGATAACTGGGAAATTACCGATTATTATCAGGACAAAATGCAGACCATAGACGATGTTTCCAACGTGAAAGTACTGCAGGGGAATGGCTTCGGCGGCTTTGAGATTACAAGAAGCTATGGGCAGTCGGAAATTATTCAGAACATAATTGTATATGCCAATAGCCGGAGAATTGATTTTAAAACCGTCGCTGACTGGCATGAGCATCACAAGCTGCTAAAAGCATCCTTTGCAACGACAGTACACACCAATAAGGCGACCTACGATATCCAGTTTGGAAATGTGGAACGTGCGACACATAAAAATACAAGCTGGGATCAGGCAAAATTTGAGGTGTGTGCACAAAAATGGGGCGATCTCTCGGAGGATGGCTATGGCGTAAGCCTTCTCAATAACTGCAAATACGGTTACAGTGCGGAGGGCGGTGAGATCAAGATGACATTGATAAAGTGCGGCACCTATCCCAATACAGAAGCCGACCAGGGTGAACACAGCTTTACCTATTCCCTGCTGCCCCATAAAGGAAGCTTCCGGGATGGACATACGGTGGAGGAGGCATATCTTCTTAACCGCCCGTTGGAAGCTGTGCAGACAGTTGGTGGAGGAAGGCTGCCGTCAGAATTCAGCCTTGTATCCTGCGACTGCCCCAATATCGTCATCGAAACCGTAAAACAGGCAGAGGACGGAAATGGTTTTATTGTAAGGCTGTATGATGCCTGGGACAGAAAGTCCAGGCCGGTTGTGAAATTTGGTATTCCGACCAGGGAAATCATCCTTTGCGACCTGTCAGAAAATGATATGGAAGAGGTAGGAAGCGGTGATGAGGTTACGCTTCCGGTAAGCAATTTTGAGATTATAACGTTGCGGTTTACAATCTGAAACGTTCTGGAGCAGTTACAGATATTTTATCAAAAGGAAGGTTAAAATAAAAAGAATGGATAAAATAAGTGATGTTAGTATTCCTAAAATACTATTGGATAAAGCAGACGAGATAGCCAAGGCATTGCAACCATATAATTCCCAACTTTCTGTAATGTTTAGACAGTGTTTTTTAAATACAATACAAACTACAGTAAAACAATTACCGGATAATAGTTACTTTGTTATTACGGGTGATATTCCCGCAATGTGGTTGAGGGACAGTACAGCACAAATCAGACCATATATTGCATTCGCCAGTCAGGATAGGCAACTGGATTCGATTATTACTGGTATTATAGATAAGCAACTGGATTGTACATTAATTGATTGCTACGCAAATGCATTTAACTATGAGCCAAAAGGGTTTGCTTACCGAGACAGGACATGGGAGCATCCTATGGTTTGGGAAAGAAAATACGAAGTTGATTCTCTTTGCAACGTTATAGAATTAATGTATTCATATTACAAAGAAACAGGAAATACACGTATTTTTACACAAAAAAGTCTGTTATGCATGAAAAATATATATAACTTATTTAGGTTAGAACAAGATCATAAAAATTCTAACTATACATTTGTACGAGAGTCTGCAAGCGTCCCTTATGATACATTGTCTAATAATGGTTTTGGCAATATGATAGGTTATACTGGCTTGACGTGGTCTGGATTCCGGCCTTCTGATGATGCTTGTACGTATAATTATTTAATTCCATCAAATATGATGGCTGTGGTTGCATTAAAGCATGCTAAAGAAATATTGATTTATGTTTATAAAGACAATGACTTGGCAAATGACTTTGAAAAATTAGCAGATGAAATTCAAAGCGGCATAGAAGTTTTTGGAATTATTCACCATGAAAAATACAAAGAAATATACGCTTATGAAGTAGATGGACTGGGGAATCACTTGTTAATGGATGATGCAAATTCTCCCAGTTTATTATCCGCACCGTACTTTGGATATTGCAGCATTAATGATCCTATTTATCAAAACACACGGCGTTTTATTTTATCTCACGATAATCCTTATTATTATACTGGAAAGTACGCAAGCGGTATCGGAAGCCCTCATACGCCGCAAGGATATATTTGGCATATTGCACTAATTATGCAGGCACTTACATCTAATAGTGAAAATGAGATTAAGATGTGTCTAGAGATGATATTGGCAACAGATGCAGATACTGGTTTTATGCATGAATCTTTCTCCCCAAATAATCCAAAAGACTATACAAGATCATGGTTTGCGTGGGCAAATACATTATTCGCAGAATTAATACTAAAACTATATAACCAACACTTCTTTAAACTATAGGATAACTTTCAAAATACTTTGTTTAGTCCCTATTTACATTTGTGTGTCTGATGTATCAACAGTATAATGATACATTTCACGAATTGCGTATGCAATTAGAAAATCAAGTAGTCCAAATTCCATAAAATGAAATTTTAGGGCAAATTACAGACATTGGCTTGGCTGTAGTATTTTTAAATAACATGTGTTAGACTACTGTTATACTAATCGGTACTTAACGAGGAGGTAATGATTATGAGTAGAAATATAAAAGGTGGTTTTTTAACATTAAGTGGTGTTGTTGGTATTGTAGGAATAGTAATAGCGGCAATGCAAAATCCAGCAACTGCATGGGTAACGCCACCTGGAAGAATGATTGTAAGTATTTTAGAAAATGAATTATTGATTCCTACGGTTTTATTCCTTGTTCTTTTTATTTATGGATTGTATATTCTCCTAACGGAGAAAAACGATTGAGCAATACCGGTTTGTCGAATTAAGAAAACCGGTATTTGTGGAGGAGGAATTCTGTAATGAGATTTTTTGAAAATACCCGTAAGCCACAAGGCTTCGGCGGAAAATTGATGACGAAGATGATGAACAGCGGTCATGCCAAATTATCGCAATGGGGATTCTCAAATATCTCCGCGAAGTCTGATGCTGAAGTTCTGGACGTCGGCTGTGGCGGCGGAGCAAATATTGCGGTCTGGCTTGATAGATGTAGAAATGGCCACGTGACAGGAATGGATTATTCTGAGGTTAGTGTGGCAGAATCTCAAAAATTGAACGCCCTCGCCATTAAACAAGGGAAATGTAAGGTAGTTCAAGGAGATGTATCTGCTATACCCTTTTCTGACGCGACTTTTGATTATGTTTCTGCCTTCGAAACAGTTTACTTTTGGCCAGGATTAGTAAAATGCTTTTCCGAGGTCAACCGTGTGCTGAAAAGCGAAGGCATATTCCTGATTTGTAACGAGAGTGACGGAACGAATGCCGCAGATGAAAAATGGACAAAGATGATCAATGGTATGAAGATTTACACATCTAAACAACTTGTTGCCACTTTGAAAGAAGCGGGTTTTACAGAGATCAAAACGTATTCAAATGCAAAAAATCATTGGATAAGTATTGTTGCAACGAAATAGCCAAATTCAAGTTTGCCGCACTGGCAAAATACAAAAAATAGTATAAGATTCATCAACTGGCAGGTAGCTAAATCCTTAGTTGCCTGCCACTCTTTATGCCTATAAACGTGGCTTTCCATAGGGGTGTTCAAATGAACCCCCTTTTGAACACCCCGGAGAAAATATGGTTAAATTGTATCAACATCAGTGTCCAAACGAACTGGGCTGATCCTGCATGGATACAAAAGGAATATGGGGCAGTGGTTCACCCGGATGTAACCTTTGCCGGAAAAGAGAACGGAGAGATTGGGTGCCTGATTACCAATAAACCCGGAAGCGGTGTAGAAGGAAGCGGACGTAACCGTCCCAAGACCGGAGCTGCTACACCAGTAGCCGGATATGCGATGATGGCAGTCCTTTGTGGCGGAATTTTCGTTTTCTACATCCGAAAACGTAAAAAAGACCATAAAAAGGCGTAAAAATCCAGTAAATATGCGGAAAACCCCTTGCCTTTTCAACGAAAAAGTGCTAGGCTACAAGAGTAGTGGACTTGCGAGTCCACTATTTTTGTGCCTAAATGGACGAAACAACGACAATTGAATAGCGAAAGGAAAGTGTGTACATGTCTAAAAAAGAGACATACGAAGCAAAGACGGAAGAATTGCTTGTCCCTATCGTGGAACGCTACCAGGTGGAAGTGTACGATGTGGAATATGTAAAAGAAGCAGGAGAGTGGTATCTGCGGGTTTACATTGACAAGCCGGACGGAGTCAATATCAATGATTGTGAGAATGTGAGCCGTGCATTGTCAGATGTTCTGGATGAGGAAGACTATATTGAGGAAGCCTATATCCTTGAAGTGAGCAGTCCCGGACTTGGCAGACAGCTGAAAAAAGACAAACATTTGGAAAAGAGTATCGGCAAGGATGTAGTGGTAAAAACTTACAAAGCCATTGATAAATGTAAAGAATTTGAAGGAACCTTACGTTCCTTTGATGCAGATACAATTGTGATTGAGCAGGCAGGCGAGGAACGCAGCTTCTCCAGAGGCAGGAGGATAAAGGAAAATGAACAAGGAATTAATGGAAGCACTCAACATCTTGGAAAAAGAAAAGGAAATCAGCAAAGAGACTCTGTTTGAAGCCATTGAGAACTCTCTGATTACCGCATGTAAGAACCATTTCGGTAAATCTGATAACATTAAAGTTGAAATTGACCGTGATACCTGTGATTTCCTTTGCTATGCAGAGAAAGAAGTAGTGCCCACTGCAGAGGATGTGGAGGACAGCTGCCTGCAGATTTCCCTGGAGGATGCACAGGCAATCTCCAAGAAAGCGAAAGTCGGCGATACCATTCATGTGGAGATCAAGTCCAAAGAGTTCGGACGTATCGCTACCCAGAATGCAAAGAATGTCATTTTACAGAAAATTCGTGAGGAAGAGCGCAGTGTGATCTATAACCAGTACTTTGAGAAAGAGAAGGATGTGGTTACCGGTATCGTACAGCGCTATGTTGGCAGAAATATCAGCATTAACCTGGGAAAAGCAGATGCCATGCTTAATGAAAATGAGATGGTAAAGGGTGAGGTATTCAAACCTACCGAGCGTATCAAGGTTTATATCCTGGAAGTAAGAAACACACCGAAGGGACCCAGAATTCTGGTGAGCCGTACCCATCCCGAATTGGTAAAACGTCTTTTTGAGTCTGAGGTAACAGAAATCAAAGATGGTACTGTAGAGATCAAGAGCATTGCCAGAGAGGCCGGCAGCCGTACCAAGATCGCTGTATGGAGCATCAACCCGAACGTGGATGCGGTCGGTGCCTGCGTAGGTATGAACGGTGCCCGTGTCAATGCTATCGTAGAAGAGCTGCGCGGTGAGAAGATCGATATCGTGAACTGGGATGAGAACCCCGGTAACCTGATCCAGAATGCACTTTCTCCTGCCAAGATCGTAGCAGTATTTGCGGATCCCGATGAGAAGACCGCAAAGGTAGTCGTTCCCGATTATCAGCTGTCTCTGGCGATCGGTAAGGAAGGTCAGAACGCAAGACTGGCAGCAAGACTGACCGGATACAAGATTGACATCAAGAGTGAGACACAGGCGAAGGATGCACCCGGCTTCCGTTATGAGGACTACATCGATGATTATGATGAGTACGAGGAGGGCGAGTACGAAGAAGGCGCGTATGAGGAGCCGGCTGAGGACAGCGGCGAGTCTGTAGAAGAGCCTGCAACAGAAGAATAAGAGGGAAAAGATATGGCAAAACAGGTTGCTAAGAAAATTCCCTTACGGCAATGTGTCGGATGCGGTGAGATGAAGAGCAAAAAAGAAATGCTCAGAGTCTTAAAGACCGCAGAAGATGAGATTGTGCTGGATGCAACAGGAAAGAAAAACGGAAGAGGCGCATATATTTGTTTTTCAAAAGAATGTCTGAAGAAGGCACGGAAGAACAAAGGTCTGGAGCGTTCTTTCAAGATGAGTATTCCTGAAGAAATATATGAGAGGCTGGAGAAGGAGTTTGACGAGATTGAAGCAGAATAAGGTATTGTCATTGTTGGGCCTGGCAGCCAGATCCAGAAATGTGGTGAGCGGAGAATTCGCTACGGAGAATTCGGTGAAAGAGGGCAAAGCCAAGCTGGTGATGGTGGCGGAGGATGCTTCTGACAATACGAAGAAGCTGTTTACCAACAAATGCACCTATTATCATGTGCCGCTGGTATTTTATGGAGAAAAGGAAGCACTGGGACACGCAATGGGTAAAGAGGTCAGATCTTCACTTGCAATCACGGATTCCGGTTTTGCGAAAGCACTGATGGAACAGATGGAAACGGTATGGAGGTAGTTAACGCATGGCAAAAACAAAAGTATTTGAACTTGCAAAAGAATTTGAGATAAAGAGCAGTGATGTCCTGACCTTTTTACAGGAGAAAGGGATTGAAGCAAAGGCAGCGCAGTCTTCCGTTGAGGATGATGCAGCATCCCTTGTGAGATCCCATTTCGGTAAAAAGAGTGCACCGGTTGAAAAACCGGCAGAGCCTAAGGCGGAAAAGACGGAAAAACCGGAGGCACCTAAGGCAGCTCCGGTGAAAACGGAAGAGCCGAAGCAGGAGAAGAGCGGAGAAGAGGAATCTCCGAAGAAAAAGAAAAAAATTATTTTCGTTAGTAACCCGAACAATTCCAAGATTCAGGGTCAGAATTCCAGACCCCAGGGAAATAACGGACAGAGAAACGGAAATGGGAATGGAAATAACAACGGTACAAACCGCAGACCCCAGGGCGGGCAGAATAACAATAATAACGGGCGTGGTGGCAACACCTTCCGTGTGAATTCTCCTACCGGCAGACCCCTGATCCGTTCCAGCGTGAAACCGTCACCGGTCACCAATGATTACGATGGCAGAGCTTCCCAGCCTCAGCGCAGACAGGAGAGATCTGCAAACGAGCAGAACAAACCGGTAAACAATACAGTACCGGCAGCAAATGAAGCAGTACAGAGCCGTCCTGCAGAGAAACCTGCACAGGCACAGCAGCAGAGTCAGGAGAGAAGACCTTCTTCCAACTTTACAGGAAGAACGGCACCTCCGGTAAGACCTGCAGGAGTAGGAAATGGACAGTATGGACAGAATAGAAACGGTCAGAACAGAACAGACAGACCGGGGAACCGGGATAGCAGACCGAACAATGGAAACGGTAACGGCGAGAGACGTTTTGACGGTCAGAATAGAACAGGCTTTGGCAATAGCCAGGGCAGCAGAGGTAATTATGGCGGTAATGGGCAGGGTAACCGCCCTGCTAACGGTGGCGTCGGCGGTCAGAGAGGCAATGCAGGACCGGGAAATAGACCCGGAAATAAGTTCCAGAAGCCGGCACCTGGTAAGGGCTTTGCAAGCGAGGCTCCGATGCAGAACGAGAAGCCGCGTGACGACAAGAAACGCCGGAACAACCAGGAGAGAGATAACCGCTCCAAGAAGGATCATATCTACGAGGATGACAACAGCAAAGTAAAGACCAATAAAGCCGGACGTTTTATCAAGCCGGAGAAGAAGGAGGAAGCACCGGAGGAACAGATCAAGGTGATCACGGTTCCCGAGACCCTCACCATCAAGGAACTGGCAGATAAGATGAAGATGCAGCCCTCTGTTATCATCAAGAAGTTGTTCTTACAGGGACAGGTTGTAACGGTAAACTCTGAGCTTTCCTTTGAGGAAGCAGAGAACATTGCCATTGACTACGATATCATCTGTGAGAAGGAAGTTAAGGTAGATGTCATTGAGGAACTGTTGAAGGAAGAAGATGAGGATGAGGCAGAAATGACCTCCAGACCTCCTGTAGTCTGTGTTATGGGTCATGTTGACCATGGTAAGACTTCCCTTCTGGATGCGATCCGTAAAACCAATGTTACGGACAAAGAGGCCGGTGGTATCACCCAGGCAATCGGTGCATATACCGTACAGGCGAAGGGACAGAGCATTACCTTCCTTGATACCCCTGGACATGAAGCATTTACCGCAATGCGT
>OMER01001129.1_pt1 | contig 11488 bp, 8 predicted proteins | sample 1645431 | NCBI WGS metagenome assembly OMER01 (sample SAMEA103958144, study PRJEB25191) | human gut metagenome | reverse complement strand
TAAATTCATTAAGAGATGTAATTGACTCTAGCTTTGCTTCACAAGGACAGGACGCTATAAATAATAGCTTGCAGCAACAAGAAGCTTTTAATACGTTATTCCAAGAGATATTTGGCGCTGGATATACCGCCGTTAGCCAACTTGATTCTAAAGTTTATATTATTCCAGATCCTTCGCCTATTACATATTCACAAGGAATAAAGAATACCATAACAGTAATTTCAGAAGGAGATTCATCAAAGCCTATCTCTGTTTACCTTAAAACCAGAGTAGATGAAGAGTTTTTATCTTCTGGTGGAATGAAAATAAATATTGGTGATTTTAATTTAGCGCTTAACGTAGGGCTCGACGATATTGGAATAAGCGCATCAACAAAGAAAGATGAGATTACCAATTCATTTTCGATTACAGCCAACTTGACTCAACTTAAGGTAGGATTCGAGAGCGCCCAAACTGTAGCTACCAGTAACGAGAGTAGCGTAACAACATATCAAAATGTCAGTGTAAGTGGGATTCCTGTATATCTTCTTTATTCTTTCCTCACCTATGGATATACTTCTCCTTCGCAACAACCAGTGAAGTAATTAACCCAAAAGTAAAATTGTAGTAGGAGGCTTAAGCTTTTGATATATGGAATTATTCGAATACTGATAAGTGTATGCTTTCTAGTGACCATATTTTTCTTTATAAAACGATTCCTCAAATCTCCTAAGAAAAGAAAAATTGCAATTATATTACTTTTCTTTGTGGGTGTTGCTTTTTGTGCTATTACATTTTTATTTCCGATAGAGAATTTCGTTTGGACATTTTCTTCGCCAGAAGCTGTTTTCAAATATGCAGGGACAGGTGAAATCGTAGATGTTATTGATGGTAAGCATTCCTGCATGATAATATATTCAAACGGACGCAATTCCTACTCGACAATGATAGCACATAAAGACGCAAATGGTTATAAATTATCTTCTGCATTAGACTATCGTGTAACGTCATCAATCAATGAAAAAGGAGTTTCTGCAAACACTTATCGTCTTTCTCAGACAACCGATAATTATGTTACCGTATTATGGTTTTCTAATGAGTCAAATTCAACAATTAAAGACAATAAAAGCTCTACGTTTTTTAGTATTTCTTCTGACATTTCAAATGGCGAATCACCCAATACTATTTTTTCTTATGCGTTCGTAGAAAACCTTAATGATGAATATGCTTTATCACTTAATAACTCGGAATTTTTCAAACTAAATTAGGATTGTGCTAAAAAAGATTTTGTACAATTGTATTAACTAAAAGGGTCAGAGAACAACTTCTTAGGATTGATAGGGCCTCCTCCTTACATTGTAACAATGAAGGAGGAGGTTCCCCCTTTTCATGCAGAACACCTACAACGAAGTGGGCAACCGGGTGGGCGCTCAGCTGCCCAGCGGAAAATCCATCACCTACGATTACGACGCTCTTGACGCGCTTGTCCAAAAGAGCTACAGTACCGGTGAGGCGGATGTGCTCTATTCCTACAGCCCGGACGGCAACCTTGTTTCCATGCGGGACGCCACGGGCGACAGCACCTATACCTATGACGCGAACGGGCGGCTGGTTTCCTATACCAACGCGTTCAGCGCCACGGTAAGCTATGCCTACAACGAAAACGGCGGGATCAGCGCCATCACCTACCCGGACGGCAAAACCGTGGGCTACGAATACGACGCGCTGGGCCGCATGGTGAAAGTGACCGGCCGGGACGGCGGCGAAACGGTGTATGAATACGACGCCCAGGGCAGCGTGACGCAGGTCGCGCGCGCGGACGGAAGCGTCACCACCGCCGAATACGACCTCGCGGGCCGTGTGGTCCGGCTGACGAACCGCGACGCCTCTGGCGCTGTGGTTTCTGAATTCAGCTACACCTACGACGCCACGGGATACATCGCCACTGAGACCGTGACACAGGGCGAGCGGAGCGCCGGGCGCAGCTATACCTATACGCAGCGCGGCGAGCTTGCCACGGCCACCGAAAACGGGCAGACCGTTGCCTATACCTACGACGGCGCGGGCAACCGCATCAAGGAGGAAGGGCCGAACGGGACCACCGTATTTGTGTATGATGAAGCCGACCGGCTGCAGAGCACCGGCGGCGCGTCCGTCACAGCCTACACCTGGGACGCGGACGGGAATATGACGTCCATGGAATCCGGCGAGGGCGTGTACGAATACATCTATGACACGGAAAGCCGCCTGCTGGCGGTGCGCGAGGGCGGCAGCCTGCTGATGAGCGTGCTGTACGACGGCCTTGGCGACCGCTCCTACGGCCTTGAGTTCAAGATGATCGACCGTCACCTGAACAAGTTCCCCCATCTGCCGGGCTACTGGAACAACGGCCACTGGAACTGCATTCCCGATGCACCGGAGGGGCCGAAAAATCCAAAGCAGGCCAATGCGGCAGCGGAAAATACGCCCGCGGAGGCTGAAGAAGGAACGGGCTTCTGGCAGGGCGTGGTGGATTGGTTTACAGGCCTGTTCGGCGGTGAGGACGAAGCGTCCGGCGAGGCTTCCGCCTACGGTGTGGGCAATGCCAACGGCGATTACACCAACAACGGCGGCGCGGACAACGACCACGGCGGGAACGGCAACACCAACAACGGCAACGGAAAGCCGGGCAACAACGGGAATGGCAGCGGAAACAACGGGAACGGGAATAACGAAGGCGACGGCGGCGCCATTTCCGATTGGGCTGTCAAGAAGCTGAAAAAGCTCGGCTTTACGGATATGGACATTGAAATGCTGGAGCGGCTGGGCGTAACGGACGCCGACGCACGGCAGATCATCGAGACCGCCAAGGTGCCCAATACGGGCAACGGCCCCACGCACTTCATCCCGGCCTATGACCTGATGTACTATGTCAACGACGTGAACCGGGAAAACACCGAGGTGCTGACGCTGGGCAGCCGCTACAACAGCGACACGGCCTTTGTGTATGGGCAGCAGCGCCTGTATGCGGACCATGAGGGCGAAAGCGAAACTTATCTTTACGACGGGCGCGGCAGCGTGGTACAATTGTTAAAGGACGGCGCTGTCACACAGGAATACGCCTACGATGCATACGGCTACATCAATGCCGATGAATTCGGCATCCAGGCTCCGTTCTATGGGTACAACGGCGAGGAGCAGAACCCGTTCACGGGCCTGCAGTATCTGCGCGCGCGGTATTACGCCCCGCAGAACGGCGGCTTCATCACGCAGGACAGCTTCTCCGGCGTGCTGACGAACGCGCTTTCACAGAACCGGTACGCCTATGCCCACAACAACCCCGTGAACTACGCCGACCCCAGCGGGCATTCCATTTGGGACAGCATCAAAAACGGCGTTACGAACGCGGTCAACTCCGTAAAGAACTTTGTGAGCAACGTAGCCAACAAGGTTTCATCGGCTGTTTCCTCCGCGGTAAATGCAGTCAAGTCTGCTGTCACAGGCACAACAACGAAAACGGTAGCAAACACCTCGTCTCCTGTTAAACAGTCGTATACCAATACCGCTGTCCGTAAAAAGGCAAGTTCAGCAATTAGCAAGCCGTCGGGTTCTTACTCAAGCGGCGCGGCGGCTGCGGCAGCCCAAAGCGTAACGACGCGCTATTCCAACTCGGTGGTCAATGGTGTGATTGCGGATTCCCGGATTCCGTTTACCAATGCCGCCGGGCAGACCTTGCTTCTTCCACAGCATTTTTCCGATGTGCAAGCGTCTGCACAGGAGTTCACCAGACAGGGATGCGCAGAAGGCTTAGAGCATGTAGGCAGCCAACAGGGCTGGGATGGTCTTACCTCTATGGCGCTGTCCTCCACTGCCGGCGTGCTTGAACCCAACCAATTAGCGCAGGCTATTGCTGAGTTCCTCGCAAGCCTTGGTGTTACTCTGAAAAATGTAGCAGTTTCGGGCCTCGTAAAAGTTCTTACGCCATTCCTTTTAGTGCTTTCCCTTTCTGGAGATACGGACCAGAGGATTCAGGAACGGTTGGCTGAATACGAGAAAAAGGATGTTCCAACTTCGGATAGTGATGAAGGCGAGTCCACCGCTGAAGATAAACCAGCCAAGGAACCCTCTGATGCAAAAGATTTAGGTGATGCAGATATAAAGGATTTGGATAGGTTACCTAAAAGTAAAATCAAAGAACTTGGCGGAGAAGATTATACTCAAGGGGCGAAGCGAAATACCGGAAAAAGCAAGTCTGACTTATATTGGGATAAGGAAGGAAACGTATACACTGTTCCCAAAAATGGAGGACCACCCCAATGGGTTGATTGGTTGCCAAGATAGTGTGTGATAAAGTGCTACTAGGCTCCGGCGAGAATTTTCGCCGGAACCTAGTAGCATAAAGCGAAATATTGAGTTTGTCTTGGAGGTTTTTATGTCGGGGAACAATTTTCCAATAAATAATAGCAATGCTGATATTATTGTTGAAGCAACAACGCCTGAATCACATATAGTTATGCAGAAGTTTGAAAGCATATTTGACTTTTTTTCAGAAGAGCCTTCTTCGATAGTTGTAGAAGCCAAAGAAGGGATTTCTGAGGATAACTATATTTGTGTTTTGAGAATTCGTATCTGGAATGCAGAAAAAAAGAGCTATTGTTGGAGCGTATATTCTCCCAGACGGCATGAATTGAGTGGTCTGGTTATTCGAAAAACAGTGTGGAATATGAAGCAAGACTTAAAATTTGCTATGAGTAAAGTTAAAGAGAGTCGAGATGAAGTTTTGTCTTCCTGCCCGTCAATCACTATATACAACAAGTACATTTCACCGTTGTTCTCTAACGATATATCTCAGTTGATAGCATCTCTTGACTCGGAAATTGGAAGCGGTTTTATTTTAACAGAAAATCAAAATCCAACTTGGGAATGGCGCGATTTGGAAATTTTGCGCCTATATGATTGGGGACAACTACATTTTACATGGAGTCCAAACAAAAAAAATGAACAAGTGGAAAAAAAGCTAAAAAGCCTTATTTTAAATTTAGATACCATCATAAGTGAAGATTCTGACAAAATTTTCAAGATGAAATTCAATTATAGTATTCTCCCGGAACTTTATTTAAAGTCTATTAATGTAACAGTTGATTACAAATAGATTTGGACAGTTAAAAGAGATAAATTATATATCAATCGAATTCTTCAGCTGAATAACAATTTTAACAGCCTTAAAGCTACAGTACCGGTGAGGCGGATGTGCTCTATTCCTACAGCCCGGACGGCAACCTTGTTTCCATGCGGGACGCCACGGGCGACAGCACCTATACCTATGACGCGAACGGGCGGCTGGTTTCCTATACCAACGCGTTCAGCGCCACGGTAAGCTATGCCTACAACGAAAACGGCGGGATCAGCGCCATCACCTACCCGGACGGCAAAACCGTGGGCTACGAATACGACGCGCTGGGCCGCATGGTGAAAGTGACCGGCCGGGACGGCGGCGAAACGGTGTATGAATACGACGCCCAGGGCAGCGTGACGCAGGTCGCGCGCGCGGACGGAAGCGTCACCACCGCCGAATACGACCTCGCGGGCCGTGTGGTCCGGCTGACGAACCGCGACGCCTCTGGCGCTGTGGTTTCTGAATTCAGCTACACCTACGACGCCACGGGATACATCGCCACTGAGACCGTGACACAGGGCGAGCGGAGCGCCGGGCGCAGCTATACCTATACGCAGCGCGGCGAGCTTGCCACGGCCACCGAAAACGGGCAGACCGTTGCCTATACCTACGACGGCGCGGGCAACCGCATCAAGGAGGAAGGGCCGAACGGGACCACCGTATTTGTGTATGATGAAGCCGACCGGCTGCAGAGCACCGGCGGCGCGTCCGTCACAGCCTACACCTGGGACGCGGACGGGAATATGACGTCCATGGAATCCGGCGAGGGCGTGTACGAATACATCTATGACACGGAAAGCCGCCTGCTGGCGGTGCGCGAGGGCGGCAGCCTGCTGATGAGCGTGCTGTACGACGGCCTTGGCGACCGCTCCTACGGCCTTGAGTTCAAGATGATCGACCGTCACCTGAACAAGTTCCCCCATCTGCCGGGCTACTGGAACAACGGCCACTGGAACTGCATTCCCGATGCACCGGAGGGGCCGAAAAATCCAAAGCAGGCCAATGCGGCAGCGGAAAATACGCCCGCGGAGGCTGAAGAAGGAACGGGCTTCTGGCAGGGCGTGGTGGATTGGTTTACAGGCCTGTTCGGCGGTGAGGACGAAGCGTCCGGCGAGGCTTCCGCCTACGGTGTGGGCAATGCCAACGGCGATTACACCAACAACGGCGGCGCGGACAACGACCACGGCGGGAACGGCAACACCAACAACGGCAACGGAAAGCCGGGCAACAACGGGAATGGCAGCGGAAACAACGGGAACGGGAATAACGAAGGCGACGGCGGCGCCATTTCCGATTGGGCTGTCAAGAAGCTGAAAAAGCTCGGCTTTACGGATATGGACATTGAAATGCTGGAGCGGCTGGGCGTAACGGACGCCGACGCACGGCAGATCATCGAGACCGCCAAGGTGCCCAATACGGGCAACGGCCCCACGCACTTCATCCCGGCCTATGACCTGATGTACTATGTCAACGACGTGAACCGGGAAAACACCGAGGTGCTGACGCTGGGCAGCCGCTACAACAGCGACACGGCCTTTGTGTATGGGCAGCAGCGCCTGTATGCGGACCATGAGGGCGAAAGCGAAACTTATCTTTACGACGGGCGCGGCAGCGTGGTACAATTGTTAAAGGACGGCGCTGTCACACAGGAATACGCCTACGATGCATACGGCTACATCAATGCCGATGAATTCGGCATCCAGGCTCCGTTCTATGGGTACAACGGCGAGGAGCAGAACCCGTTCACGGGCCTGCAGTATCTGCGCGCGCGGTATTACGCCCCGCAGAACGGCGGCTTCATCACGCAGGACAGCTTCTTCGGCGTGCTGGATGATGCCCTGACGCAGAACCGCTACACTTATGCGGGCAACAATCCGGTCAACAACATCGACCCCAGCGGACACCGGTATGTAAAGGGGATTGAAATTGGCGATAACCTGAAAAGCTCCTCTGCCAAAAAGCAGCCGACAACATCCGGCCGCCCGCTTTCCCCCGGTCTGACGGGTGCTGTCGTGAAGAAAACGACAACGAGCAAAAAAGTGCCTGCGATCTCGGGCAGCATCGCGGCCAATGCAGCTTTGTCTGCCGCTCGTGCAGGTGTTCCCGTGGGGGCCAGTTCGGCGGTTGTGAATGCGATACGGCAGGAGCCATATGTCCCGTGGACGAATGCAGCCGGACAGACGCTAATGTTACCGGGGCATTTTTCGGATATGCAATCGGCTGCCTTGCAGCATATTTTGCAAAGGTGTGATCCCAACGCAAGTCATATTAGTGCGCGGGAGGACCACTCTGGAAGTTGGGCCAAGTTATCTCTTGCCGCACTATCTTCTCTTGCTTCAATGTCTGCTGGTGCGCATTACATGATTCCCGCCATATTACAAGCCTATGATTCTGTCAACGCGTTCAAAGATGTAACACAAGCCGGAGAAGCTGATTGGTTACTTTCAACAGTACTTGGAGCAACTCCCGATTCGGATAACATTTATCATATACGGCAAGATTGGTGGCAAAGCTGGAAACCTGTCGGATATAACAATATATACGATATCGTATTTGAAAAAGCAACCCAAAAGACCGGGACCTCAATGGCAAAAGACCGCTATACTTTCAATGTTGGTGAAAAAACATATGCCATCTGGATGTGGAAAGGCGATTATATCAACTTGGGAGCAGGCGCTGAAGCTGGAATTTATGAATACGCGGGCTTAGGTCATTGGTTCACCGCAACGGACATGGCTATGCCGATGGAACTTTCATTAACTTATAAGGGCGATGAACTGTACCATTACACCCCTGATGAAAAACAGTGGTGGATTACAGGGTTTGATCCTTCGCATCAGAACGTTCAAAAGGATGAAGTAACTGCAACTGTAACTTTGGACTTTTCAGCCTATGAAGACAATTCGATGTGGGAGGGATTTTTGAAGAGTGTCGAAAATGATGAACGCTGGAATATCGACTATGCCAACAAGGCAGCATCTATTAAATGGTAAGGCAGGGGGCAGTATGAAAAAAATCAAACAAGGAGTGATATTGTTAATTGTGTTATCTTTTGTAAGCCTTTTTAATGGGTGTAGTTTAAAAGATATTAAACCCTATGAGGATCGTTTAGCAGAAAAAAAATGTCAAGAAATATTATCTGCAATAGATAATAAAGACGCTGATTCTCTAAAAGCATTATTTTCAAAACAATCTTTGGCCGATGCAACTGATTTGGACCAAGGAGTAGAGTATATTTTTAGCATTGTTTCTGGAGAACTACAGTCTTTCGAAATTGACCATATTCATACCAGCGATGTACTTGGCAGTCAACATTCTAAAATGTTTGATGCCTATTTCACTATTACTACAAGCGATAACGACTATAGGATGTATTTTTCTTATTGGTATGAAAATAGCGTCAATCCTGACATGATAGGAGTATACCGAATCAAGTTGGTTACAAGAGAAACCATAGATAATACAGCTGATTTCAAATGGGGAGAAGTATCTAGTCCTGCTGGAATATATAATCCGAGTTGGGATTGAAAAGTTATTAGTTGTTTGAGATTTTTTAAAGAATACGAGAATAGGCCCCAAGAGGCTAAACCCTTGGGGCCTATTCTAAAATCAAACATCACAACTCCGCATACAAAACATATAGCCATTACTTTCAGAGTCCAGCTGAAAAAGTGTTTGGCGTTAAAATAAAACAACAACTGTTATAGAGAGGTTATAGTTTTGGAGAAGATATGCAAAATAGTTTACTTTGATGAAGAATCAGTTACGGATTACGTTCAAATCGTTGCTGGAGGTGAATTGCAAAATACAACGGAATTGTTGAAATCAAGAGATGCACAAGAGGCACAGTCTGTTCAGGCTGGTGGAAAAATTGGAATTAGTGGTGTGTTTAAAGCTCTATTAGGGTGGGAGACTAGTGCTTCTGCAGATGCATCGGCTGGGCTTTCTTTCAATAGCACCAAGATGGTTAAAAATATTGTAAAGAATACAATATTGACGGATTTTTTAAAAGCGATAGAGGATGCAGACACAGGCAAAAGTGCTTCTAAATTACCAAAAGGGACAATAAAGCAGTTTAAAGGATATAAAATAAGTACGGAAGAGGATTCCTTGTCCTATATGGTTATGGTTTCTCCTTACCTGAGCATGCTAAAAAATGGAAGCTCTATTCCTGCCGGAGAATTTAATATTGCTGTGGACAAGCTTGATAATGCATTGCGACACGCAAAAGGCTACTACGAATTTGTTGGAACTAAAGGAAAAAGTCGCGCCATTCTTCGCTTCAACATAAATTCGTTTAGAAATAGCTATACAATTAGCGATTTGCTCAAAATGGATTTGAGTATTTATGCCATAAAAGTAGGACGAACTTCCTTAGAAAATTTAAATGTTAACAAAGAGTTAGGAATGAAAGTGTCGATACTCCCCAAAGATAACCCCTCCTACGAACCAAGCGAAAAAACGGATAATACAGTATCGAATAGTCCGATATTAAACGTATTCGATGTTTTACTTGCGGGAGTTGAGGCTGATGACTGATAGAATAGTTATTTTTTATGGTTCAAAAAAAGATTTTGAGGAATTAATCGCAAGGGAAACCGACAAAAATCAGACTACCATCCCATTTATGGAACTGATTCAACACTATAATGCTCGGTTACGGCCAAACGAATCTGGTGTGCGAGAATCTGCTCTTAGTCACAATATTTTAGTCGATAACTGCATTGTTAGAGCTGATGATTACGGTTCTGTTTTAGAACATGTTCTGTCTAATTTTGTTAATATAGTTACGCTAAATCATGACATAGGCAGTTTGTTTGTCCACAATCCGCCAAGAAAGGTTAGGGATTCTTTGCGCTCTACCTACGGCGATGAAATAGAATACTTTAATACTGAGTATCCGGATTTGACGAGAGAAAAGCTTAAGGAAGTCTATTCAAATATTGATGCGGACATTTTGGGGCAGAGTAATTGTAAAAAACAAATTATTAGCGGGATGTATCGTTTAATTACAAAGACGAATAATAAGCCTGTTGTTTTGATGTTATATGGGCCATCGGGAGTCGGTAAAACAGAAAGTGCCAAGAGTATAAGCAAAGCAATGGGTGGCGAACTTTTAAGAATCCAGTTTTCTATGATGCAGACTACCGAGGCGTACAATTATGTATTTGGAGCAGAACATTCTAAAGGAAGTTTTGCAAGAGACATGATGGCAAGGGAGTCAAATATTATTTTGATCGATGAATTCGACAAAGTTAACTCTGCTTTTTATAATGCTTTTTATGAACTGTTTGATGAAGGACACTATGTAGACACAAACTATGATGTAAATTTGGGACAAGCTATATTTCTTCTGACCTGTAATTTTGGTAGTGAAGAAGAAATCAAAAAAAAGCTTGGCCCTGCCATGTTTTCAAGAATAGGATGTTGCGTTGAATACGAAGAACTTTCTACGGAACAGAAGCAAGCCATTGTTCAGAATTGGTATAACGCTATTATCTCATCACTTAAAGAAGACGAAAAAAAGGAAATCCAGAAAACCGATATATTAGATTGGTTTCTCAAAAACGCGGAACGATATGATAATATCCGAATTTTGAAAACCAAATTAGAAAATGCTGTTTTTAATAGATTAGCGGAGGCATTCGTTATTGCTTAAGTTGTGACAACACCATGGCAGCAAAAAAACAGATAGCTTCTACAGCAAATTTGTTTACAGAGGATGAACTGTTTATGCCCGATATCCTATGAGAATATGCAGGGCCTCATCTTTTAACCTTCCTCCCCACAGATAGTTCCTTGTCGAATTCATCCACATCTTAAAACACACCGCAGCGCCTTCTTTGGCCCCAAGGTCATAACCTTGGGGCCATTCCTAAAACCAAACATGTAAAAACGGGATTGAAGAATCTATGAATAACGGTTTTAACAAAGAGTTTTTCATCCGTGAAAACGGATTGAACAAGTACACAAAACTGCTGGACTTTCTGGAGTGCGAAGTAACGCGAAACACATACCGGGAAATCGTGGCGCTGCTCTCCAGCCGCCGTATCCGAAAATTTGTCTACGATGGCGAACGATACCTGATGCTGCGCGAAAGCATCAATATGCCCGTGCGTATATTTGAAAAATCCGCTTTGGAAAAAGGCTTAAAAGAACATCAAGCCAAATTCGGCATCCCGGCAGAAGCTCTCCTGAGCCTGATTGCCAGATATCAAGGGCAATACCGCACAGAAAAGTAGCCACAATATCGCCCGATATGATATAATAAAAAAATGGATAAACAAATGAGCATGTCGGCACTGAGCGATGAACTGGCGCAGGTGCGGACAAAGAAGAAAGAATTTCTGGCGC
>OMER01001124.1_pt1 | contig 11529 bp, 13 predicted proteins | sample 1645431 | NCBI WGS metagenome assembly OMER01 (sample SAMEA103958144, study PRJEB25191) | human gut metagenome | reverse complement strand
TTGACGAAAAATCTCTCGCCGTCCACAGCCGCTGATTTAATCAGAGCTTCCCTAATTAAGATATGGCGGGAGCGATGCTCCCGCCATTGCAATAAAAGAGGATTTTGATTATGGGTAAAAGAATTGTGATCGCTCTCGGCGGCAACGCCCTGGGCAATACGCCGGCTGAGCAGCTCGCGCTGGTGCGCGAGACCGCGAAGCCCATCGTCGATCTGATCGCCGAAGGCAACGAGGTCGTCATTGCGCACGGCAACGGCCCGCAGGTCGGCATGATCAATCTCGGTATGTCCACCGCCGCAGAGGCCGGCGCCATCAAGTCCGACATGCCGTTCCCGGAGTGCGGCGCCATGAGCCAGGGCTACATCGGCTACCACCTCCAGAACGCCATCGGCAACGAGCTTGCCGCGCGCGGGATGCACAAGGATGTGGCGACCGTCGTCACGCAGGTGCTCGTCTCGGAGGACGATCCCGCCTTCCAGAAGCCGACGAAGCCCGTCGGCGCGTTCTACGACAAGGAAACGGCAGAACGCATCGCAAAGGAAAAGGGCTACACCATGGTCGAGGACGCAGGCCGCGGCTACCGTCAGGTCGTTCCCTCTCCCAAGCCCATCGACGTCATTGAGAAAAACACCGTGCAGGCGCTCGTGAACGCCGGTACCGTCGTCATCACCGTCGGCGGCGGCGGCATCCCCGTCGTCCGCAAGGACGGAAAGCTCTACGGCACACCCGCCGTCATCGACAAGGACTTTGCCTCGGCAAAGCTTGCCGAGCTGCTCGACGCGGATATGCTCATCATCCTGACCGCCGTGGAGAAGGTCGCCATCAACTTCCGTAAGGAAAACGAACAGTGGCTGTCCGACCTGACGCCCGATATGGCGCGCAAGTACGCCGAGGAGGGCCAGTTCGCGCCCGGCTCGATGCTGCCGAAGGTGCAGGCCGCCGTGTCGTTTGCCGAGTCCAAGCCCGGCCGCACCGCGCTCATCACCCTGCTGGAAAAGGCAAAGGACGGCATTGCGGGCAAGACCGGCACCGCCGTACATCTCTGATATCTTCCCCTTTCCTTCCCGCTGTGCGTTCGCCCGTACAGCGGGAGCTTTTTTCAAGAAAGGTCGTGAAACGATGCTCTATACACCCGCGACAAAGAAGGCGATGAAGCTCTGCTTTGAGGCGCATAAGGATCAGGTGGACAAAAGCGGCGTCCCCTATGTTTTTCATCCGTTCCATCTGGCCGGGCAGATGCAGGACGAGCAGATGCAGGACGAGCAGACGACCATCGCCGCGCGGCCTTTATACTTTTTAATTTGACGAACGCATCCGTGTATTGTAGAATGAAAGAAAACTTACAGAAAACGGATGGGAAATCTTGTGAGCTTCAAATCTGTGTTTTTTACCCTGCTTTTGTCCATGGCCCCGGTCTCGGAGCTGCGCGGCGCGATCCCCTATGGGCTGGCGCACGACATTCCGCTGTGGCTGCTGCTGCCGATGTGCGTGATCGCAAATCTGCTGCCGGTGCCGTTCATCATTCTCTTCCTGCGGAAGGTCCTGAGCTGGATGCAGCTCCTCGGCGGAAAGCCGGAAAAGCTGGCCGGATGGCTGATCGAGCGCGGTTATAAGAAGTCCATGATCATCAAAAAATATGAGACGTTGGGCCTTTTCCTGCTCGTCGCCATCCCGCTGCCGGGGACCGGTGCGTGGACGGGCGCGCTGGTCGCGGCGCTGATGGGCCTGCGCATCAAGTTCGCCCTGCCCGCCATCGGCGCGGGCGTCGCCGCTGCGGGCGTGATCGTCACGCTGGTGTGCCGGGGCGTGATCCATATTGCCGGACTTGGCTGACGAGAGGATAGCGCTGCGGACGCTTCGACAGAAGCCTGCGCGGACAGGGAACAGAAGAAAGAAGAAAAATATGGAAGAATTATATGTATACGCGCTGCTGTGTTCCGTGGGATTTGACAGATACGCGGAATTTCAAAACGCCTTAGACCGCCATTTCCTTGCAGATCCGGCCAATGAGGCACTGCTCGATCTGGAAGAGCGGGGGACCAAGGATGCGATCCTGCATACGCTCCATCGGATGGATGAAAATGGCGTTGAGACCGAAAAATTCGGAAAGAAGCTCATGGCTGCGCTGAAGCTGCTGTACCGCAGCAGCCGGATATCGGACTTTGCCGGTAAAATGTATGCGCTGTGGAGCGCGCTTCCGGAGAAGCTCGCGCGGGAAGAACCCTTTGCCACGCTCAGCTACGCGGACGCCTGCCTGCCTTACGGAGATGAAGCGCAGTGCAGACGCTTATACGAGGCTGCTTTCGATCATTACGCGCGCGGCTGACGCGCAGGAAGCGCGTCCTCTGACTTGCCAAATACACAGCAGGCTCCTGCCCGGAGATTTGGGCAGGAGCCTGTTTTTTATGCGCAGAAGCGCGGCTTATTTCGCGTAGATGAGTCCGACGAGCCAGTTGAGCGTCCGCACCGGCAGAAGCTTTGCCAGAACGCAGAAGAACTTGTATTTCAGCCCGATGGAGCGCAGCGGCTTGACGCTCCGGCGTGTGGCGACGGAGGCGATATAAGCGCCCGCCGTTTCCGGGGACATGCCGGTCTGCTCGTCGTGCTCCATGCCCGCGACGCTCCGCGCGATGCGGCCATGGTACACGTCGTCGCCCGCCTGACTTTTTTCACGCGCAGCGGTGAAGCCGGTGCGGATATCGCCGGGCATGACGGCGCAGACCTGCACGCCGAAGGGCTTCACCTCGTTGGCCAGCGCCATGGTGTAGGAGTTGATCGCCGCCTTGCTGGCGGAATAGTAGGTCTGGAAGGGGATCGGCACGACGCCCGCGACGGAGCTGAGATTCACGATGCGGCCGTGTCCGGCCCCGCGCATGACGGGCAGGACGGCGTGACAGACGTTGACCATGCCGAAGAAATTGACCTCGAGCTGCTTCTTTGCGGCGGCGGGCTCGGTGAATTCGACGGCGCCGGAGACGCCGAAGCCCGCGTTGTTGATGAGCACGTCGATGTGATCCTCCTGCCGGAGGACCTCCGCGATCGCGGCGTCCACCATTTCCGGCTTCGTCACGTCGGTAGGGATATGTACGAAGCCTGCGACGCCGGTCTCCCGGCGGCTAAGCTCATAGACGGCGTAGCCCTTCTGGCGCATGGCCTCCGCCGTGCATTTTCCGATCCCGGAGGTGCCTCCGGTGATGACGCAGACTTTTTCGCTCACAGGTCATGCCTCCTCAGAACGTCGGCGATCACGCCGACGGCTTCGTCGATCAGCTCATGGGTGTGCGTGGCCATCAGGCTCGTCCGCAGCAGGCATTCGTGCGGAGCCGCCGCGGGCGGGAGCGAGCTGTTGACGTAGACGCCGTTTTCATAAAGCTCCTTGGCGATCTCGAGCGTCGGAAGCTCCTCATAGGTGTAGATCGGGATGATCGGGATGATATCGCCGTTCGACGGGCGCATTTTGATGCTCTGCTCCGTCAGGCGCTTGCGCATATACAGGGCGTTGCCCTGAAGCGTCTCGACCAGCTCCGGGTGCGCGCGCAGATGGCGCAGCGCGGCCAGCGCCGCCGCGCAGTTCGCGGGCGGGATGGAGGCCGAGAAGATAAACGGGCGGGAGGTGTGGCGCACATAGTCCGCCACGCGCGCGGAGGCCGCCATATAGCCGCCGAGCGATGCGAGCGACTTGGAGAACGTGCCCATATAGATATCGACCTCGTCCTCCAGACCGTAGTAATTCGCCGTGCCTCTGCCGCCGTCGCCCAGCACACCGAGGCCGTGCGCATCGTCCACCATGACGCGCGCACCGTATTTTTTGGCCAGACGGCAGATCTCCGGCAGATTTGCAATGTCGCCGCCCATGGAGAACACGCCGTCTGTGACGATCAGGCAGCCGCAGTTTTCCGGCACCTTCTGGAGCTTCTTTTCCAGATCCGCCATGTCGTTGTGCATGAAGCGCAGCATTTTTCCGTAGGAGAGGCGGCAGCCGTCATAGAGGCTGGCGTGATTCTCACGATCCATGATGACGTAGTCATGCATCCCGACGATGGCGCTGATGATGCCAAGATTCGACTGGAAGCCCGTGGAGAAGGTGACGGCGGCGTCCTTGTGCAGGAAGTCCGCAAGCTCCTCCTCCAGCTGGAGATGCAGCTTGAGCGTTCCGTTGAGGAAGCGGGAGCCGGAGCAGCCGGAGCCAAGCTCCTGATAGGCCCGGACACCCGCCTCGATGACCTCCGGGCAGGTCGTGAGGCCCAGATAGTTGTTGGAGCCGAGCATGATGCGGCGCTTGCCCTCCATCATGACCTCGACATCCTGCCGGGATTCGAGCGCATGGAAATACGGGTAAAGCCCGCGCTCGCGGATGTCGTCCGCCAGCATTCGTTTTTCACATTTTTCAAACAGATCGATCATGGTTTTCCTCCTCTTCCACCTCGTCCAGCAGCGTGGTCAGAACACGCGCCGCCAGCTCCAGCTGCTGATCGGTATAGGTTTTTTGCAGCGTCTGCACCGCCTGCTCCAATCCGCCCTCGCCGCGCTCCATGTACTTCCGGAGCTTTTCCGCAGGCTGGAGACGGATCTCGCGCCGGTCGCCGGGCGAGGGGACCTTCTCCACATAGCCCTTGGCGACCAGATTGTTGATCTTATAGGTCGCGTTCGGCTGCGAAATGCCGAGGTACTGCGCGAACTGGGAGAGCGTCGGTGCGCCCATCAGCTGAATGACGTCGGCGGAAAATGCCTCCGTTGCGCTGAGGCTGCCGCTGCGTTCGCGGATCGAGCCGAAAATGCGCCGGTAGCTGGTCAGACGAAGGCGGCGGTAAAGCTGCCGGAGCGTTTGCAGGAGCATGGCGTACCTCCAAATTACATAAATAATTTTATATAAGTTTTCTTAAGTATATGCGCCTGTATGCCGCTTGTCAAGCCCCGGCGTCCATTTTTTCCGACGGTGCGGCCCTGAGAGCAGAGCGGACGGGGAGATATCTGTTGTAAACGGCGGAAAAATATGCTATAATCTTAGGGTGTATCTGAAAACTCCCAACGCACCCGGACAGCGGGCCTTTTCACGCTGCGCTGCACCATTTTTCCTTGAAATACGTCAGTATTCCTGCGAAAAAATGTCTTGCGCAACGTAAAAATCCCTCGCTGTCGGTCACATCATGAGTTTTCAGATACACCCTAGGCTGAATAAGGTGCTTTCTGAGGAGAGAAGCTATGAAGATCACAGACGTTCACGCGCACGTCTTTCCGGACAAATTGGCGGACAAGGCCGCGCATTCCATCGGGGATTTTTACGGCGCAGCGTCCTATTGCGCCGCGAGCGTGGAAAACCTGCTGCGCGAGGAGCAGAAGGCCGGGATCAGCCGCTGCGTTATCAGCAATTCCGCCGTCACGCCGCATCAGGTGCATGACGTGAATACGTTTCTGGCCTCGGCGGCGGCTTCGCACCCGTCGTTTGTCGGCTTCGGCTCGATCTATCCGGGCATGGACGGCTTCGAGGAGGAGTTGGACCGCATCATGTCGCTCGGGCTGCGCGGATTGAAGATCCACCCGGACTTCCAGAAGCTGCCCATCGACGACCCGTCCGGCATCGAGACCTACCGGGCTGTCGCAAGGCGCGGGCTTCCGGTGCTGTTCCACATGGGCGACGACCGCTACGATTATTCCACGCCGCAGCGGCTGATGAACCTGCTGCGGCAGGTCCCTGACCTGCGCGTGATCGCCGCGCATTTCGGCGGCTGGCGCGCGTGGGAGCTTTCGTATGAAAATCCGCTGCCGGAGAACGTGCTTTACGACACCTCCAGCACCACGCCCATGATCCCGAGGGATTTTGTCCTCCGGATGCTCGACCGCTTCGGGCCGGAACGCTTCCTGTTCGGAAGCGATTTCCCGATGTGGGAGCCAGTGAAGATGGTGGAGCAGTTCCGCGGGCTTGGATTGGATGAAAATACGCTCAGCCGTATTTTCAGCGGCAATTTTGAGGCGCTTTTTCCGGAAAAAGCTTGACGGCTTACCGGAGGATGGGCATAATATAGAAATATACACGGCAAGTGAAAGCGAGGCATATTTATGTATCAGATCGGTGTGGATATCGGCGGCACCAACATCAAGATCGGCCTGGTGGACGACGCGCTCGAGATCGTGGAGCGGCGCTCCATCCGGTTCCCGCATGACGGGCCGCAGAGCGTGGCGGACAAGCTGGCGGAGGCGATCCGCGAGGTCCTGACGGCGGCGCAGGTGCCGGAAACGGTGCTCCAGAGCATCGGCATCGTGGTGCCGGGAAGCATTGACCCCACGGGTGAGATCGTTATCAACGCCTACAATCTCGGCTTCCATGACGTGCCGTTCAAGAAGCTGATGGAGGCGCATTTCCCGAACGTGCCGGTGCTGATGGCAAACGACGCGAACGGCGCGGCGCTGGCGGAGCTGTATAAGGGCGCGTTCGCCGGATGCCGGACGGCGGTGCTCTTCACGCTCGGCACGGGACTCGGCGGCGGCATCATTCTGAACGGGAAGATGTTCAACGGCGGCATGAACCACGGCGTGGAGCTTGGCCATGCGTATCTCGTGGACGAGGGCGAGGCCTGCACCTGCGGCAACCGCGGCTGCGTGGAGTCCTACTGCGCCGCGTCTGCGCTGGCCCGGGATGGCGCGCGCGCCATGCAGGGCGATCCGTCCGGCATGATGATGGAAAAGACGGGCGGCAACGCCGCGCTCGTGGACGCGAAGCTCGTTGTGGACTGTGCGAAGGCCGGAGACGTGACGGCAAAGCGGGTGTTCGACGCCTATGTCGGACGGCTCAGCTCCGCCTGCGCGTCCATCTTCAACACACTCGACCCCGAGGTGCTGGCCATCGGCGGCGGACTGTGCGGTGCGGGAGAATTCCTGTTTGCGCCGCTGCGGAAGCTCGTCGATGAAAAGTGCTTCTACAAGAAGAACCATGGCCCGGTCGTTCCCGCCGTCATGGGCAACGATGCAGGGATCGTCGGCGCGGCCATGCTGCGCCGGGACGCCGACGCATAAACCGGAAGCATACAGGAAGAAATCCTACAGGAGGCAATCAATATGGTAAGAATCGATCGTTCCGGAACGGAAAAATTCGTCCAGCCGCATACGCTGGACAAGGCGGCCTGCAAGGCGGCCATCGATACGCTGGTGAACGGCACCGGCGCAGGAAACGACTTCACCGGCTGGGTCAACCTGCCCGTGGACTATGACAAGGAAGAGTTCGCCCGCATCCAGAAGGCGGCGGAGAAGATCAAGGCCAACTCCAAGGCGCTGGTCGTGATCGGCATCGGCGGCTCCTATCTCGGCGCGCGCGCCGTGATCGAGCTTCTGAAAAGCCCGAACTATAATGCGCTGCCCAAGGACACGCCCGACGTCTACTTCCTCGGCAACGGCATTTCCTCCGACGCACTGACCGACGTGGTCACGATGCTCGGCGACCGCGATTTCTCGGTGAACGTCATCTCGAAGTCCGGCACCACCACGGAGCCGGCCATCGCCTTCCGCATTTTCAAGGAAATGCTGGAGAAGAAGTACGGCAAGGAGGGTGCGCGTGAGCGCATCTTCGCCACGACCGACAAGGCGCGCGGTGCGCTCAAGACGCTGGCCACGCAGGAGGGCTATGAGACCTTCGTCGTGCCGGACAACGTCGGCGGACGCTACAGCGTGCTGACGGCGGTCGGCCTGCTGCCCATCGCCTGCTGCGGCATCGACATCGTGAAGCTGATGCAGGGCGCGGCGGAAGAGCGCGAGACGCTCTTGAAGGAGGGCGCGGAGAGCGCGGCGGCGGAGTACGCCATGCAGCGCCAGTACCTCTATAAGACCGGCAAGAGCATCGAGATTTTGGCCGCCTACGAGCCGTCGTTCCGCTTCATGTCCGAGTGGTGGAAGCAGCTCTACGGCGAGTCCGAGGGCAAGGACAAGCTGGGCATTTTCCCGGCGTCCGTCGATCTGACGCCCGATCTGCACTCGATGGGCCAGTATATGCAGGATGGCCTGCGGAACCTTCAGGAAACGGTCGTGTTCTTTGACGAGGCGCGTACCTCCGTCAAGGTCCCCGAGGACGCCGACAACCTCGACGGCCTGAACTATCTGGCCGGACGCGAAATGAGCTATATCAACGAGAAGGCCATGGAGGCCACCCGCGCGGCGCATGTAGAGGGCGGCGTCCCCGTCACGATCCTGCGTCTGCCGAAGATCACCGAGGAAGCGGCCGGCGCGCTCATCTACTTCTTTGAGTTCGCCTGCGGCGTCTCCGGCTATATGTCCGGCGTCAACCCCTTCAACCAGCCCGGCGTCGAAGCCTATAAGAAGAACATGTTCCATCTGCTGGGCAAGCCCGGCTATTGATCGCAACCTCCGCAAAACAGCGCCCCTTCGCAGCCATTCCTGCGGAGGGGCTTTTGCATACGGCCCCGGACAGGCCGCTGCGGGCGGAGACTGCGCCGGAAAGAGGCGGGGCGAAGCGCGCCGCAGACAGATTTTTTCGGAAGTCTGCGGCGGAATTTACAAGTATGACACATCCGCGTTGTAAAATGAGAGCAGCATGGGAAGAAATGGCTTGACGACTGGAATGTGAGTGATTGCTTTGAAAACGATTCTGATCATAGAGGACGACCGCGCGATCAACAACCTCATCAAGGGTACGCTGAGCGCGGAGGGCTACGTCTGCGACTGTGCCTTCGACGGACGCGAGGGCGCGAATCTTCTGGAGGAAAAGCGGTATGATCTGGTGCTGCTGGATCTGATGCTGCCGGAGATCGGCGGCTATGAGCTGCTGGAATACATCCATCCGATGGGCATTCCGGCCATCGTGATCTCCGCGATGGGCCGGGTCGAGGACCGCATCCGCGGCCTGCGGATGGGCGCGGACGACTATCTGTGCAAGCCGTTCCAGATCGGCGAGCTGCTGGCGCGGGTCGAGTCGGTGCTCCGGCGGACGGGCGCGCCCGCGCAGAAGCTCCAGATCGGGGACGTGACGATCGATCCGGAGTCCCGGCAGGTGTGGAAGGCGGGCGAGCCGGTCGAGCTGACGGTCAAGGAGTTCGATCTGCTGCTGGAGCTGGTGCGGCACAAGAACGTCGCGCTCAGCCGCGCGTCGCTGTATGAGATCGTCTGGCAGGAGGAATACACCGGCGAGACGCGGACGCTGGATTCGCATATCCAGCGCCTGCGCAGGAAACTCGACTGGAACGACCGCATCCAGACGGTGTTCCGCATCGGCTACCGGCTGGAGGTGCGCCGGTGAAGTATTTTCACAAGCTGTTTTTCAGCATCCTGCTGATCCTGACGCTGGCTGTGACCGCCGTGGAAAGCGCGGCCGTCTCGTTCAGTCTGGAAAACTCCTTCTCGCGCGAGAAAACCAAGGCCCTTGCGCAGCACCAGCTTGTGAAATACTCCATTCAGGCGGCGGTTCTCTCCTCGGCGCAGGATGGCGGCGTCTCGGCGGCGGAGCTGCCGATCATCGGAGAAAAGGCGGCGGCGCTGCTCGGCAGCGGCGGATTTCTCTATTTTGCCGGAGACGGAGGCGAGGTCTACTACTCCAATCTGCCGTCGGATATCGCTCCGGCGCTGCCGGAGGAGGGCTTCGTGTCCTACCGCGTCGTCTCCGACAGCTTCGGCATGACCGATCTTCAGGTGGAGAGCCGCTTTTCTCAGAGCGGGGCCGGATTCGTGCTGGCGACCGCGCAGTATATCAGCGACGTGTTCCGGGAGGCCGATGAGATCCGCACCGCCTGCACGCGCATCTATTTTGCCGTCATCACCTTCGGAATGCTGGCTGCATTCCTGCTGGCGTGGTGGCTGACGAGGCCGATCTCGTCGCTGCAAAGGACAAGCAGGGCCATCGCGGCGGGAAATTATCAGATCCGCTCCAACGTGAAGAGCCGCGACGAGCTGCGCGAGCTTTCCGCTTCCTTCAATCAGATGGCGGACACCATCGAGGAGAAGATCCGTGAGCTGGAGGAGGCTGCCGAGCGCCAGAAGGCGTTCACGGCGAATTTCGCGCACGAGCTGAAAACGCCGATGACCTCCATCATCGGCTACGCCGACACCATCTATCAGAAGGAGCTTGGCCCGGAGCAGGTGCGGCAGGGGTCGTGGTACATCCTCAACGAGGCCATGCGGCTCGAGGCGCTGTCGTTCAAGCTGATGGATCTGCTGAACCTTGACCGGGGGAATTTCATTCTCGAGGAGATGGACGCGGAGCAGCTTCTGGACGACGTGCGGGCGTCCATTCTTCCGGCGGCGCAGAAGCGCGGCGTCGCCATCCAGAGCAACGCCGCGCCCGGATGGGTGCGGGTGGAATACGACCTGTTCAAGACGCTGCTGATGAATCTGCTCGACAACGCGCTCAAATCCGGCGCGACGACCGTCGGGCTTTACGGCGTGCCGTCCGGCGGGAGCTACCGCATTTCCGTCGTCGATAACGGGCGCGGCATTCCAGAAGCGGAGCTGCGCCGCATCACGGAGGCGTTCTACATGGTGGACAAGTCCCGTTCGCGCAAGGAGCACGGCGCGGGACTGGGCCTCGCGCTCTCGGCAAAGATCGCGGAGATCCATCACACGCATTTGGAATACGCAAGCCGCCCGGAGACCGGGACGATGGTGACGATCACGCTGAAAATGGTGGAGGAAGATGAAGAGGAAGGGTAACTGGAGGGCTGTGGCGGCGGCGCTGCTTGCCGCCGCGCTCATCATTGCGGCGGGCTTATGCATCCCCGCGCTGATCCTGAGCCGTCATGAGGCGGCCATACTCGCGCAGACCGGCGTTGTGGAGGCAAGCGCCATCGACCCCTACAGCCACCGCACAACGCAGCAGCGCATTCAGGCGTTGGCCGCGCTGATCGGGGACGACCCGGACGCCGCGTCGTGGAGCACGGCGCGGAAGCCGTTTCAGAATGAGCTTCCCCGGCAGGACGCAGAGGAAGCGGGACGGCGGATCGTGATGGAGCTGCTGGTCTTCTATACGGCGGAGAGCCAGCTCATGGCTATTCCCAGCATGCCGGAGGATCTGGCGGACGCGATTCTGTTTCTGGCCAGCGATCAGTCCCGCTACGTCAACGGCGAAGAGCTGAAATGCGACGGCGGCTGGACCTGCTTCTGAGCATCCAAGCAACATAACAGCACAGGCGGCCCGTACAGAGCCGCCTGTGTCATCTTGAAATCAGGGAGGAACTTACATAAAAAGGCCATAACGGTCGTGACAGGCGGCCATGGCGGCATGGGCAAGGCGATCTGCAAGGAGCTTGGAAAGACTTCTGCGATCGTGCTGGCAGGCCGTAATCCTGCAAAGCTGGAAACGGCAAAAGCGGAGCTGGACGAGCTTGGTGTGGAGAGCGATCTTTGCAAAACTGACATTGCAGATCGCGCACAGGTGCAGGCACTGGCAGACTATGCTGCATCGCTGGGCAGCGTGAAGCAGATCATCCACACCTCCGGTGTGTCGCCGAGCGATACAGGGACGGAAAATATCATCAAAATCAACGCAGTTGGCGCAGTCAATATGGTTGAGGCGTTTTATCCGGTCCTGGCCGG
>OMER01001121.1_pt1 | contig 11556 bp, 7 predicted proteins | sample 1645431 | NCBI WGS metagenome assembly OMER01 (sample SAMEA103958144, study PRJEB25191) | human gut metagenome | reverse complement strand
GTCCTGGGCGTGTTACGCGATTTGAACAAAGCCGCAATTCCTTTGCGTATCAGCTGGAATGGCGGGCAGCTGATCAGCAAAATACTGGCAATAACTCCGGATAAACTGGTGCTGGATTTCGGCAGCCAGGCCGAAGACAACATCGCCGTGCTAAAGGCGCAGCACATTACCATTACCGCCGAAACTCAGGGTGCGAAAGTCGAGTTTACTGTTGAACAACTACAGCAGAGTGAATACTTGCTGCTTCCGGCATTTATTACCGTACCGCCTCCCACCTTATGGTTTGTACAACGACGCCGATATTTCCGCATCACCGCCCCACTCCATCCGCCTTATTTTTGCCAGACCAAACTGGCGGATAACAGTACGTTACGTTTCCGCCTGTATGATTTGTCGTTAGGCGGCATGGGCGCATTACTGGAAACAGCAAAGCCTGCCGAATTACACGAAGGCATGCGCTTCGCTCAGATTGAAGTCAACATGGGGCAATGGGGTGTTTTTCACTTTGACGCCCAGTTAATCTCCATCAGCGAGCGCAAAGTGATTGATGGCAAAAATGAAACCATCACCACTCCCCGTCTGAGCTTCCGTTTTCTTAACGTCAGCCCGACGGTGGAGCGGCAATTACAGCGGATTATTTTCTCTCTCGAGCGAGAAGCCCGGAAAAAAGCGGACAATGTGCGCGACTGATTTACATCGCGTCCAGTGCCTGCTCAAGTTTGTAGATATAGCGCGGAGCCTGCGGCGCAGGATGATTTCGCGCTACGTGATCGAGGAACTCATCAGCATCCAGATCGTTGATTTTGCTGATCGCCTTTTTCCGATCTGACGAGAAAGTCCGTAGCAGCGCACCTGCCCCGTTAGCGTATGACACCACCAGCGCATATTGCAGTACCTTCGGATCTTCAATGCCTGCCAGCGGGCCGGTTTCCAGAATATTCAGGTAAGCCGCCCCCATTGAAATATTACGCTCCGGATTTTTCAGCTCGCTGGTCGTCGGCTCACCGCTCCAGCCCATACGACGATATACATCACGTCCGGAGGTTGAAGCTTTTATCTGCATCAAACCAATGGCATTCGATTTACTCACCGCGTTCGGATTACCACCCGATTCGATAGCGATAATCGCCGTGATCAATTGTGGATCGACGCCCCAGGCTGCACCGGCTTTCTGGCTTATTGGCATCCACTGCATCGCACGTTGCACCGGAACTTTCGCGTTCCACGGCGGGTTCGTCATGCTTTGATGAACAACCCGCTAATAACACAATCAAAAAGGCAAACCATCTCAATTTCACTTCTTCTGTCCTTATAGCCTGGAATCGCCGTTGAGGTGACAACGGCACACCTAAGCGGCATGATATACATTTCGTTTCTGTTGTCAGCAAGGAATTGCCATGTCTCTGTTTCACTTAATTGCCCCATCGGGTTACTGCATTAAACAGCACGCCGCGCTGCGTGGTATCCAGCGCCTTACCGACGCGGGGCATCAGGTCAATAACGTCGAGGTTATTGCCCGTCGTTGTGAGCGTTTTGCGGGTACGGAAACGGAGCGTCTGGAAGATCTCAATTCTCTTGCCAGACTGACTACCCCCAACACCATCGTGCTGTCTGTACGCGGCGGTTACGGTGCCAGTCGTTTACTGGCAGATATTGACTGGCAGGCACTGGTGGCTCGCCAACAACATGACCCGTTACTCATTTGCGGACATAGCGATTTTACCGCCATTCAGTGCGGTCTTCTGGCGCAAGGCAATGTCATCACCTTTAGCGGCCCCATGCTGGTAGCAAACTTTGGCGCGGATGAACTAAATGCCTTTACCGAGCACCACTTCTGGCTGGCGTTACGCAATAAAACGTTCACCATTGAATGGCAAGGGGAAGGCCCGACATGTCAGACCGAAGGCACGCTGTGGGGAGGCAATCTTGCGATGCTGATTTCACTGATTGGTACACCGTGGATGCCAAAAATTGAGAACGGTATTCTGGTGCTGGAAGATATTAACGAGCACCCTTTCCGCGTCGAACGTATGCTGTTGCAGCTCTATCATGCTGGAATTTTGCCACGTCAGAAGGCGATTATTCTCGGTAGCTTTAGCGGCAGCACGCCTAATGATTATGACGCAGGTTACAACCTGGAGTCAGTGTACGCGTTTTTGCGTTCCCGCCTGTCGATTCCACTCATTACCGGCCTCGATTTTGGTCATGAACAACGCACGGTTACACTGCCGTTGGGCGCACATGCCATTCTTAATAACACCCAGGAAGGCACCCAGTTGACGATTAGCGGTCATCCTGTTCTTAAAATGTAAAAAAATCACGCTTCAGGGCTAAGTAAAACGCTGTCTCTGCCGCTAATATGGTAGGGTTTATATAAGAGACAGCGTAATCAGGAGTAACCGACCGTTGGATGCCACAACAATAATTAGCCTTTTCATCTTAGGATCCATCCTTGTCACCAGCAGTATATTACTTAGTTCATTTTCTTCCCGTCTTGGCATTCCCATTCTGGTTATTTTTCTGGCGATCGGCATGCTGGCGGGGGTTGATGGCGTCGGCGGTATCCCGTTTGATAATTACCCCTTCGCCTACATGGTAAGTAACCTGGCGCTGGCGATTATTTTGCTCGACGGCGGGATGCGTACTCAGGCCAGCTCCTTTCGTGTGGCGTTAGGACCGGCACTGTCGCTGGCGACGCTGGGCGTGCTTATCACCTCTGGTTTAACCGGCATGATGGCGGCGTGGCTGTTTAATCTTGATTTGATTGAAGGATTATTAATCGGCGCTATCGTCGGCTCCACCGATGCTGCAGCGGTCTTTTCTCTGCTGGGTGGTAAGGGGCTTAACGAACGTGTTGGCTCGACGCTGGAAATTGAATCCGGCAGTAATGATCCAATGGCGGTCTTTCTGACGATTACCCTGATTGCGATGATCCAGCAACATGAAAGCAGTGTCAGTTGGATGTTCGTGGTCGATATTCTGCAGCAATTTGGCCTCGGGATTGTCATCGGGCTTGGCGGTGGTTATTTACTGCTGCAAATGATTAATCGCATCGCCCTGCCCGCCGGATTATATCCATTGCTGGCATTAAGCGGCGGTATTTTAATTTTTGCTTTAACCACGGCGCTGGAAGGCAGCGGTATTCTGGCTGTTTATCTGTGCGGTTTTCTGCTGGGTAATCGGCCGATTCGCAACCGCTACGGCATCCTGCAAAATTTCGACGGCCTCGCCTGGCTGGCGCAAATCGCCATGTTCCTGGTGCTGGGGCTATTGGTTAACCCAAGCGATCTGCTGCCCATTGCCATTCCGGCGCTCATTTTGTCCGCATGGATGATTTTCTTCGCCCGTCCTCTTTCGGTATTTGCCGGATTGCTACCGTTCCGTGGCTTCAATCTGCGTGAGCGCGTGTTTATCAGCTGGGTAGGATTACTCGGCGCGGTGCCGATTATTCTGGCTGTGTTCCCGATGATGGCGGGGCTGGAGAATGCGCGACTGTTCTTTAATGTCGCCTTCTTTGTGGTCCTGGTTTCACTGCTATTGCAGGGAACATCACTCTCGTGGGCGGCGAAAAAAGCCAAAGTGGTCGTTCCGCCAGTGGGACGTCCGGTGTCACGCGTTGGCCTGGATATTCATCCGGAAAATCCGTGGGAGCAGTTTGTTTATCAATTGAGTGCCGATAAATGGTGCGTGGGCGCGGCACTGCGTGATTTGCATATGCCAAAAGAGACGCGTATTGCGGCACTGTTTCGTGATAACCAGTTGCTTCATCCCACCGGCAGCACCCGACTGCGCGAAGGCGATGTGTTGTGTGTAATTGGTCGGGAACGCGATCTCCCGGCGCTCGGTAAACTGTTCAGCCAGTCGCCGCCGGTCGCGCTGGATCAACGCTTCTTTGGTGACTTCATTCTCGAAGCCAGCGCCAAATATGCTGATGTGGCGCTGATATATGGTCTGGAAGACGGGCGAGAATATCGCGATAAGCAGCAAACGCTGGGTGAAATCGTCCAGCAGTTGTTAGGCGCAGCACCGGTTGTCGGTGACCAGGTAGAGTTTGCCGGGATGATCTGGACGGTGGCCGAGAAAGAAGATAATGAAGTGTTGAAGATTGGTGTTCGGGTAGCGGAGGAAGAAGCCGAATCTTAAGTTTAATGTGTTTTATAACGCTGGATACGACGCTGGTCGCATCCAGCGATAACAAGTTACACCGTCACAACCGGGACGCGTAACGCCAGCGCGCACATCAACTCATAGCCTACCGTTCCGGCAGCGGCGGCGACATCATCAATTTTGATCTCCTTGCCCCACAGCTCAACTGGCGTACCAATACCCGCTTGCGGGCAAGGCGTTAAATCGACCGCCAGCATATCCATCGAGACTGTCCCCACCGTCATGGTGAGAACGCCGTCCACTAAAACAGGGGTACCGGTAGGCGCGTGGCGCGGATAACCGTCGGCGTATCCTGCGGCGACAATGCCGATTCGCTGTTCATCGCGCGCAGTATAGCGACCGCCGTAGCCCACACGCTCGCCCGCTTTTAGCGTCTGGACACCAATAATCTCACTGCTTAGCGTCATCACCGGACGTAATCCGGTATTGGCGATATCACGCCACTGACCGGACGGCGAAGCGCCATACAAAATAATACCAGGCCGAACCCAGTCAAAATGCGCTTCCTGGTGCCACAGAGTCGCCGCCGAATTGGCCAACGAACGCCGACACTCCAGCCCTTCCGCCGCCTGCTCAATACGCGCCATCGCGCTGGAAATTCCATCAGGATGTTCCGCTTCGGCAAAATGCGACATCAGGGTCATTTCGCCAACATTCGCCATCGCCCGCAACTGCTGCCAGACGGTAAGCACGCGATCGGGCTGGAAGCCCAACCGATTCATCCCACTGTTCACTTTAAGATAAATATCCAACGGTGCTTTTAGCCGCGCATTTTGCAGTGCTTTGAGCTGCCAGTTGCTGTGTACGCAGGTGGTCAGGCGGTGCTGGTCATAAATCTCCAGATCCTGAGCATGGAAAAATCCTTCCAGCATCAGGATCGGTCCTTTCCAGCCGCGCTCACGTAACGTTATTGCCTCTTCCAGATTAAGCAATGCAAAGCCATCGGTGGCCCCGAGCGCGCTCCAGATACGCTCAATACCGTGCCCGTAAGCGTTCGCTTTTACCACCGACCAGACGCGCGCGTACGGCGCGGCCTGGCGGACAATGGACAGATTCTGTTTTAATGCCTGCAGATCGAGGCTGGCCTGTATCGGACGGGTCATCTCGTTTCCTTAGCTGTGTGCGCCATGTAAATGGCCCGGGCGTGATGGCGTAAATCCACGGCTGTAGCGCGCTACGCTTAGATCTTCATACGGGATCGCTGGCGTGCGCCCCGAGAGCAGATCGCTTAACAACTGACCGGAACCGCAAGCCATCGTCCAGCCGAGCGTGCCGTGACCGGTATTCAGCCACAGATTTTTAAAGCGTGTACGCCCGACAACCGGCGTGCCGTCTGGCGTCATCGGGCGCAGGCCAGTCCAGAAAGTCGCCTGCTCAACATGACCGCCGCGTGGATAGAGATCGCGAACCACCATCTCCAGCGTTTCACGACGCGGTTGCAACAGCTCGGTGTTAAAGCCAACAATTTCCGCCATTCCGCCAACACGAATGCGGTTATCGAAACGGGTAATGGCGATTTTGTAGGTTTCATCAAGGATAGTAGACACCGGCGCACCATCTTCCTGCGCAATCGGAATAGTCAGCGAGTAGCCTTTCAGCGGATACACCGGAATATCAACAATGCCTTTGAGCATCGCCGTCGAGTAAGAACCAAACGCCATCACATACGCATCGGCCTTAATCACTTCATCACCACACTTCACGCCGTAAATTTGCTCGCCGTCGCAAAGCAGTTGGTCAACGGGCGTATTAAAGCGGAATTTAACCCCCGCCTGCTCCGCCATCCGCGCCAGATTCTGGGTAAACAGCTGGCAGTCTCCGGTTTCATCATTGGGCAGTTGCAGGCCGCCCGTCAGTTTGTGCGCCACTTCTGCCAGCGCGGGCTCCACTTCCGCCAGGCGGCTGGATTCCAGCAGCTGATACGGTACGCCAGCATCTTCCAGCACGGCGATATCGCGGGTCGCGTTTTCATACTGTTGTTCAGTACGGAACAGTTGCAGCGTCCCACCCTGACGCCCTTCATACTGAATATTGGTTTCGGCGCGCAATGCTTTCAGGCAATCACGGCTGTATTCCGCCAGACGCACCATCCGCCCTTTGTTTTCCATATAGTGGCTGGTGTCGCAGTTACGTAACATTTGCCACATCCATTTCAACTGGAACTGCGTACCGTCGAGACGAACCGCCAGCGGCGCATGGCGCTGGAACATCCATTTAATCGCTTTTAAAGGCACACCTGGTGCCGCCCACGGTGCAGCATATCCGGGGGAGATTTGCCCGGCATTCGCGGCACTGGTTTCCAGGGCGGCCCCCGGCTCCCGATCAATGACGGTGACCTCATGTCCTGCCTGATTTAAGTACCAGGCGCTGGCAACGCCTACCACACCACTTCCCAGTATGACAACTCGCATAGCCACTCCGATAACGGTAGATACAGTAAAAGAATAATAATCTAATTACATCTTGATAACTCAGTTGAAAATATTATTCAACATACGGCTTTTTTATGGTGAGCTGGCTCACATCTCCCTGACTCTGCGGCAATATGGCGTCTTTAGTATCTCCTGCTGAACGCCCTTTTTATCCAGCATAAAATTCCGTTCAGAAGCGGATTAGTGGCACTCTGATAATAAGAAATCGCAAAGAAAAAAATTCTCCGGCGACGCGGTTTTTAACAGGTGTTCTATGCTTGAAATGAGGTGCTCCACACAGAGAGCGCCGACAACAATGAGGTGCGCGTATGGCGACGATCGATTCTATGAATAAGGACACCACACGTTTGAGCGATGGACCCGACTGGACGTTCGACCTGCTGGATGTTTATCTGGCAGAGATAGACCGGGTGGCGAAACTCTACCGGCTGGATACCTACCCGCACCAGATTGAAGTGATAACCTCAGAACAGATGATGGATGCCTACTCCAGCGTCGGCATGCCAATTAACTATCCGCACTGGTCATTCGGTAAAAAGTTTATCGAGACTGAACGGCTGTATAAGCACGGTCAGCAAGGACTGGCCTATGAAATCGTCATTAACTCTAACCCGTGTATCGCTTACCTGATGGAAGAGAACACCATTACCATGCAAGCGCTGGTGATGGCTCATGCCTGCTATGGGCATAACTCTTTCTTCAAAAACAATTACTTATTCCGTAGCTGGACCGACGCCAGTTCGATTGTCGATTATCTGATTTTTGCCCGTAAATATATTACCGAGTGCGAAGAACGTTATGGCGTTGATGAAGTAGAACGGCTTCTGGACTCGTGCCACGCGCTGATGAACTACGGCGTGGACCGGTACAAACGCCCGCAAAAAATCTCGCTGCAAGAAGAGAAAGCCCGGCAGAAGAGTCGCGAAGAGTATCTGCAAAGTCAGGTCAATATGCTCTGGCGTACCCTGCCGAAGCGCGAGGAAGAGAAAACGGTTGCTGAAGCGCGCCGCTATCCGTCCGAACCACAAGAAAACCTGCTCTATTTTATGGAGAAAAATGCGCCACTGCTGGAATCATGGCAGCGTGAAATCCTGCGTATTGTGCGTAAGGTGAGCCAGTATTTTTATCCGCAAAAACAGACTCAGGTGATGAACGAAGGCTGGGCGACCTTCTGGCACTACACCATCCTTAACCATCTGTATGATGAAGGGAAAGTAACGGAACGTTTTATGCTGGAGTTCTTGCACAGCCACACCAATGTGGTCTTCCAGCCGCCCTATAACAGCCCGTGGTACAGCGGCATCAACCCGTATGCCCTCGGGTTTGCCATGTTCCAGGATATTAAACGGATTTGTCAGTCGCCAACGGAAGAAGACAAATACTGGTTCCCGGATATCGCCGGTTCCGACTGGCTGGAAACGCTGCATTTCGCGATGCGTGATTTCAAAGATGAGAGTTTTATCAGCCAGTTCCTGTCACCGAAAGTGATGCGTGATTTCCGCTTCTTCACCGTGCTGGATGATGATCGGCATAATTATCTGGAGATTTCCGCTATTCATAATGAAGAAGGTTATCGGGAAATCCGTAACCGGTTATCGTCGCAATATAACTTAAGTAATCTGGAGCCGAATATTCAGATCTGGAACGTGGATTTGCGCGGCGACCGTTCGCTGACGCTGCGTTACATCCCACATAATCGCGCACCGCTGGATCGGGGGCGCAAAGAAGTGCTGAAGCATGTGCATCGCCTGTGGGGATTTGATGTGATGCTGGAACAGCAAAACGAAGACGGCAGCGTCGAGTTGCTGGAACGTTGCCCGCCGAGAATGGGAAATCTGTAAATAGTCCTCCTCGTTTGAGGAGGACTCATTTTTGCCGGATGCGGCGTAAATGCCTTATCCGGCCTACAAAGTATCGCAAATTCAATACATTGCAAAAAAACACGTAGGCCTGATAAGCGTAGCGCATCAGGCAATTATACGTTTGTCATCCGTCTGGAAGGATTATCGTCCCTGAATGGCTAAATCACCCGGCAGATTTTTCTGCATCCGGTGCCAAATCTCGCCACTCTCATGCCCATAGCGACGCACTGTTTCATATACCTGATCGTGTGCGCCTTCACTGCACAACGCCGACAGTTTGTGATAGAAGCCCAGCGCCAGACTGCGCGCTTCCGGATTGGCGAAATAGTGACGACCAATGCGCGTATACAGCCCTTTCATCCCGTTAAGGATCAGACCGTAAATCGGGTTGCCGGAAGCAAACGCCAGGCCGCGGAAAATGTTGTAATCCAGCTCGGCAAAGGCGTCGGCGTGATCGGCCACTTCATTAGCGGTTGCCAGCACTTCCTGCGCTTTATCGGGATGCTGACGAAACGCGGTGCGAATAAAAATAGTTGAAATATTGGTACGCACCGACAGCAAATTATCAATAAGCTGCGGCACACTTTCGTGGTCCAGTCGCGCCAGTGTTTCAAGGATATTTAAACCAGAGGTTTCCCAGAAATTATTCACCTTCGTCGGCTTGCCGTGTTGAATGGTCAACCAGCCATCTCGTGCCAGACGTTGTAACACTTCACGTAACGTAGTACGCGTTACGCCAATTAATTCTGAAAGTTCACGTTCTGCGGGCAAAATAGTCCCGGGAGGGAAGCGGTTATTCCAGATACTTTCAATAATGTACTCTTCCGCGAAACCCGCCGGGCTTTGCGCCTTAATGACCATAGTGAGATTTCCATAACACAGCAAAACAAAGTTGGACTCATCATACCAGAGGGCTAACTACGCTGATAGAAGACAAAAAGAAGAAAAAAGGGATCAAGGCTTCATTTTCTGCATCTCTTTCCCCTTGACTATCAAGACTTGCCTCACTCCTGTCTGACCGTTAAGCTTTGCGTTTAAACATAAAAACATCATTGATTATTTCTAAGGTAAGGGAAACCATCATGGAGATCTCCTGGGGCCGCGCACTATGGCGCAATTTTTTGGGCCAGTCCCCCGACTGGTACAAACTCGCCCTCATCATTTTCTTAATCGTAAATCCGTTAATTTTCCTCATCAGCCCTTTCGTCGCTGGCTGGTTGCTGGTAGCGGAATTTATTTTCACTCTGGCTATGGCCCTGAAATGCTACCCGCTGCTCCCCGGTGGTTTGTTGGCTATCGAAGCAGTATTCATCGGCATGACCAGCGCGGAACACGTCCGTGAAGAGGTGGCGGCAAATCTTGAAGTCTTGCTGTTACTGATGTTTATGGTGGCGGGTATCTATTTTATGAAACAGCTGTTGCTGTTCATATTTACCCGTTTGCTGTTAAGTATTCGCTCCAAAATGCTGCTGTCGCTCTCTTTTTGCGTGGCGGCGGCGTTCCTCTCCGCGTTCCTCGATGCCTTAACCGTCGTGGCGGTGGTGATCAGCGTTGCAGTCGGTTTTTATGGTATTTATCACCGCGTAGCCTCTTCCCGTACTGAAGATACCGACCTGCAAGACGATAGTCATATCGACAAGCATTACAAAGTGGTTCTGGAACAGTTCCGTGGCTTTCTGCGTAGTCTGATGATGCATGCCGGTGTCGGCACCGCATTAGGCGGCGTGATGACCATGGTGGGCGAACCACAAAACCTGATCATCGCTAAAGCGGCTGGCTGGCATTTTGGCGATTTCTTCCTGCGCATGTCGCCGGTGACCGTCCCGGTTCTGATTTGTGGCCTGTTAACCTGCCTGCTGGTAGAGAAGCTGCGTTGGTTTGGCTACGGTGAAACGCTGCCGGAGAAAGTCCGCGAAGTGCTGCAACAGTTTGACGATCAAAGCCGCAACCAGCGTACCCGTCAGGATAAAATCCGTCTGATTGTCCAGGCGATTATCGGCGTCTGGCTGGTGACTGCGCTGGCACTGCATCTGGCAGAAGTCGGTTTGATTGGTTTGTCGGTCATTATTCTGGCGACATCATTGACCGGTGTTACCGATGAACATGCTATCGGTAAAGCCTTCACCGAATCTCTGCCATTCACCGCACTGTTGACGGTGTTTTTCTCAGTAGTCGCGGTGATTATCGACCAACAACTGTTTTCGCCGATTATTCAGTTTGTGTTGCAGGCATCTGAACATGCTCAGCTGTCGTTGTTCTATATTTTCAACGGTCTGCTGTCATCCATTTCGGATAACGTCTTCGTGGGGACGATTTATATCAACGAAGCGAAAGCGGCAATGGAAAGTGGCGCTATCACGTTGAAGCAATATGAGCTGCTGGCGGTCGCCATTAATACCGGTACCAATCTGCCCTCCGTCGCTACGCCGAACGGTCAGGCTGCGTTCCTGTTCCTGCTGACCTCTGCACTCGCGCCATTGATTCGTCTCTCTTATGGCCGCATGGTGTGGATGGCCCTGCCTTACACCCTCGTCCTGACACTCGTCGGGCTGCTCTGCGTCGAGTTTACGCTTGCTCCTGTAACCGAATGGTTTATGCAAATGGGCTGGATAGCAACGCTTTGATAACAACTTACCGGGCATATAAATGCCCGGTTTGCCTTTTCGCCCGATAATTGTCCAATTGCGTCCTATTTTTGCTGCCTCCTGGTGGCGCAGCGAATGAATTGGTTTAAACTGCGCACTCTATGCATATTGCAGGGAAATGATTATGTTGCGATTTTTGAACCAATGTTCACAAGGCCGGGGCGCATGGCTGTTGATGGCGTTTACTGCTCTGGCACTGGAACTGACGGCGCTGTGGTTCCAGCATGTGATGTTACTGAAACCTTGCGTGCTCTGTATTTATGAACGCTGCGCGTTATTCGGCGTTCTGGGTGCTGCGCTGATTGGCGCGATCGCCCCGAAAACTCCGCTGCGTTATGTAGCGATGGTTATCTGGTTGTATAGTGCGTTCCGCGGTGTGCAGTTAACTTACGAGCACACCATGCTTCAGCTCTATCCTTCGCCGTTTGCGACCTGTGATTTTATGGCTCG
>OMER01001109.1_pt1 | contig 11686 bp, 8 predicted proteins | sample 1645431 | NCBI WGS metagenome assembly OMER01 (sample SAMEA103958144, study PRJEB25191) | human gut metagenome | reverse complement strand
GGAACAAAGCTTGTGCTCGACTATACGGTGGAATCCGTTCTGCCGTGGGACACCGTTCATCCGGTCTGCTATGAGGTGTGCACACAGCTCATCCAGGATGAAAAGGTGCTGGATGAAAATGTGACGGTCACAGGCTTTCGACATGCCGAGTTTAAGGCGGACGGTTTTTATCTGAACGGTAAAAAAGTAAAGCTCCGCGGACTCAACCGCCATCAGAGCTATCCGTATGTGGGATATGCCATGCCGGAATCCATGCAGCGGATGGACGCGGATATTTTAAAGTATGAGCTTGGCGTCAACGCCGTGCGGACATCCCACTATCCGCAGTCCCATTACTTTATCGACCAGTGTGACAGAATCGGACTTCTGGTATTTATGGAGATTCCGGGATGGCAGCACATCGGCGATGAGGCGTGGAAGGATCAGGCGGTTATAAATGTGCGCGATATGGTGATGCAGTACCGCAATCACACGTCCATCATTCTCTGGGGTGTGCGCATCAACGAGTCGCAGGACGATGATGATTTTTACCGCAGGACGAACGCGGCGGCGCGCGAACTCGATCCATCCAGACCGACGGGCGGTGTGCGGGCGCACAAAAAGAGCAGTCTTCTGGAGGATGTCTACACTTACAATGATTTTGTGCATGACGGAACAAACCGGGGATGTGAGAAAAAGACGTCTGTGACTTCCGATCCGAAAAAGCCGTATCTGATCAGTGAGTATAACGGGCATATGTTTCCGACCAAGCCGTTTGACGATGAGGAACACCGGACGGAGCATGCAATCCGTCATGCAAATGTATTGAATGCGGTGGCACAGGAGCCGGACATTGCAGGAAGTTTTGGCTGGTGTATGTTTGACTACCAGACCCACAAAGATTTCGGCTCCGGCGACCGTATCTGCTACCATGGGGTGACGGATCTGTTCCGCAACCCGAAGCTGGCGGCGGCAGTCTATGCCAGCCAGGGGGATACCGACCCGATATTGGAAATCAGTTCTTCCATGGATATCGGAGACAGTCCGGCCGGACAGTTAGGCAAGGTATATGCCTTTAGTAATGCGAAACAGGTGAAACTCTATAAAAATGATGTGTTCGTCACCGATCTGCATCGCAGCGAATGGACGGCTTTACCCCATCCTCCTTTTGTGGTGGATGATACCATCGGGGAGCTGCTGGAAACCCAGGAGCATTTTTCCCCATCAAAAGCAGCCATTTTGCGGGATTGCCTGCTGGCTGCCGGGAAATACGGTCTGGCGGGCCTGCCCCTTTCCTATAAGCTTAAATTGGGCTGGTGCATGCTACGCTATAAGATGAGTTTTGAAGACGGTGTGTCTCTCTATGGAAAATATGTGGGAAACTGGGGTGGTGAAGCCACCCGCTGGCGATTTGATGCTGTAGAGGACGGCAAAGTCGTCCGCAGTGTAACCATCTGCCCCAGCGCAAAGCTGCACCTGGAAGTCAGAACCAGTGGGACGACACTCCGGGAAAAAGACACCTACGCTATGGCTGCCATCCGGGTACGCATTCTGGACGGAAACGGAAACCCGGCGCCTTATGCACAGCTTCCCGTGAAGTTTGTTGTGGAGGGAAATGCAGAACTTGTCGGAAATGAGATCGCGGTGGCGGAAGGTGGCATGACCGGTGCTTATCTTCGTACAGTCGGTACGGCAGGAAAGGCAGTGCTGACCATTTCTGCCCCCCAGATGGAATCCGTTACGTTACAATTCATAGTGGAAAAGGAGGATGCTATATGGAACTGAAATTGAAACAGAAAGCCGCATTTGGCATTGGTGCCGTAGGTAAGGATATGGTGTATGCACTGTCGGCTTCTTATGTGATGTACTATTATCAGGATGTACTGGGACTGTCGGCCAGCTTTGTTGGCCTTGTGTTGATGGCAGCACGGTTTTTTGATGCTTTCAACGACCCCTTTATGGGAATTCTGGTAGCAAAAACCCATACCCGCTGGGGAAAGTTCCGTCCCTGGATTTTTTCCGGGACAATTCTCAATGCCCTGGTACTCTATGCATTGTTTGCAGCACCGGTGCTGAGTGAAGCCACATTGATGGTCTATTTCAGCGTTGTGTACATCCTGTGGGGTGTCACCTATACCATGATGGATATCCCCTACTGGTCCATGATTCCCGCTGTGACCCAGACACCCAGAGACCGGGAGAATCTTTCCATGGTAGGGCGTACTTGTGCTGGTGTGGGTTCCGCACTGATTGCCATGTTCACCATGCTGTTGGTAGGCATTCTGGGCGGCGAAAGTGAGCGTGCCGGTTTTCGTTGGGTAGCCTTAATTGTGGCTGTGCTGTTTGTAATCACGGAACTGATCTGTTGTGCTTCCATGCGGGAGACCACCGCCGGTGAAATGAAAACCGCTACGGTGAAGGAAATGTTCTCGGCGCTGTTTCGTAATGACCAGGCGATGGTGGTTGTTGGCAGTATCGTGCTGATCAACTCGGCGCTGTATCTGACTTCCAATTTTATCATTTATTTCTTCAAATATGACTTCGGCGGAACGGGCTGGAAAGCTACCTATACTCTGTTTTCTACCGTGGGCGGTGCTGCCCAGATTCTGGGAATGATGGTGCTTTATCCGCTCCTTCGTAAGAAATTCAGCAGCATACAGGTATTCCAATTAAGCCTTGTATTGGCACTTTGTGGCTATGGAGCCCTTCTGATTTTCTGCCTGACGGGTCTGTCCCACAGCCTGGCACTGCTGTGTATACCGGGTGTGGTAGTATTTGCATGTAACGGTATGTTGAGTGTGCTGACCACTCTGTTTCTTTCCAACAGTGTGGATTACGGTCAGCTTAAGACCGGTCGCCGAGAGGAAAGTGTTATCTTTTCCATGCAGACTTTTGTAGTTAAGGCAGCTTCCGGTGTGGCAGTGTTCCTGACCGGTATCGGGCTGGATGTGATTGGTCTTGTGGGAAATACAGACGAGACCGGTCCTGTGGCGGTGCAGAGTGCCGGTACACTGATGGGACTGCGCCTGATGATGACCATTCTGCCCATGTTGGTGTTGACCGGGGTATTGCTGCTGTTCCGTCGCAAGTTTATTCTGACGGATGAGCGAGCTGCTCAGATCAGCGCACAGCTTCATGGAGAGAAAGCATAGTTCGCGAGGAGGATTACCATGACGGAGAGTTTGCAATGGTATGGAGAAACAACCGGAGGTGTGCGACAGGGCAGCTGCTCTGTTACGGAACGCAGTGGTGTATTGCATCTGGCAGAAAATCTGCCAGTCGGAAAGTTAAAAACCGTTAAGGCAGAACTGCCGTGGACCATGGCAGAGGATGAAAAATTGTTTATGAATGGTTACCAGACCTGGACTTACAGTCCGGAGTTGAACCGGGACGGAAAGCTGCGGGGAACGGGTCACATTCCTGCACCACTGCGGAAAAAGTATGCCTTTGACCGTTACGGGGATTATCATTTCGTATCCTATGGCAAAAGAAAGGGACAGAGCCACGGCTTTTCTTATTGTTATTTTCGCAGAGGCGACCGCTTTCGCCTCATTGGATCCCTGAACGAAACACCGGGATATACCATCTTCCGCTACGACAGCGGCAAAGCCCTGCTGACGCTGGAGCGGGACTGCGCCGGGGTGGAGCATCCCGGCGGCAGCTTTGCTCTGTTCGACCTGTTTTTTGCCGAGGGCGGCGAGACCGAGGTGTTCGACGGCTGGTTTCAGGCTATGGGCATCAAGCCCCGGACTGAAAAGAAGCTGGCAGGCTATTCCAGTTGGTACAACCGCTATCAGGAAATCACCGAAGAGACAATCCGGGAGGATTTGCAAGGGTGTCAGAGCTTGCTTTCACCGGGGGATTTGTTTCAGATTGATGATGGCTGGGAGCCCAAAGTGGGAGATTGGCTGGAAACAGATAGGCAGAAATTTCCCAGGGGACTGAAAGGCATGGTGGATGAAATTCATGCTGATGGATTTCAGGCGGGATTGTGGCTTGCTCCTTTCGTGTGTGAAAAAGATTCTGCCCTTTTTCGGGAACACCCCGATTGGCTGCTACAGGTAAATGGAGAGCCCTGGTGCTGCGGCTGCAACTGGAGCGGTTTCTATGCATTGGACATCGACCACCCGGCAGTGCTGGATTATCTGCACAAGGTATTTCAACAGGTACTGGATGAATGGGGCTTTGATCTGGTCAAGCTGGATTTCCTATATGGAGCGGCACCTTTCGGCAACGCAAGGGAGAGCCGTGCCGCACGGATGAGCCGTGCCATGCAGCTATTGCGGAACTGGTGCGGGGAGAAATTGATTTTAGGCTGTGGTGTGCCGGTGATGCCTGCCTTCGGTCTGGTGGACTACTGCCGCGTCAGCTGTGATGTGGGGCTGGATTGGGATGATGTGTGGTATATGCGCCTGTTTCATCGGGAAAGAGTGTCCACACGACAAGCCATCAACAACACGATTCTGCGCCGACAGCTGAATGACCGTGGCTATGGCAGCGACCCGGATGTGTTTTTTCTCCGAGAAGAAAATTGTAAGCTGACGGCAGAACAGAAACGGCTGCTTGCCACAGTGAACGCTCTGCTGGGAAATGTGTTTCTTACTTCGGACATGCCTTCCCATTATACGGATACACAGCGGGAAGAGTACCGCCGCCTGCGAGCCTTGTTTGAACAGGAAGAAAAAATTCCATTTGACCAAGTGATGAAAATGATTAACAACATGCAAACATCGTGAGAAAAGGTTACAACTAAGAAATCTGGTTTGTAGTCAATATTGTTTTTATCATGTGAATCCGCTATACTATAGTAATGTATAGCGGATTTTTGCCTTATCGGGCAATTATGCTGCGGCGGACTTTTTCCGGTCGGGAGGTTTCCATGGAGAACAGATTAAAATTACCGGTAGGAATTGAAAACTTTGAAGAAATCCGAAAAGAAGGCTTTTATTATGTTGACAAAACGAAACTGATTGAGGAACTTTTGATGAGCTGGGGAAAGGTTAATCTCTTTACGCGCCCCCGTCGCTTTGGCAAAACCCTGAATATGAGCATGTTCAAGACTTTTTTTGAGATTGGCACAGATCAGTCGGTTTTTGATGGACTCTATATATCCTGCAACAAAAGACTGTGCGAGGAGCATATGGGGAAATATCCGGTTATTTTTCTGTCCTTGAAGGGTGTCGACGGATTGAACTTTGAAAAAGCCAGGGAAATGCTGCTGCAGTTGATCATGGAAGAGGCAGATCGCCATTACTATCTAAAAACGAGTGATAAACTGACAGAGGAAGACAGACTGCTGTTTCAGAAAATGCTGCTTGGAGATGGAATTGCATTGGAAAACAGCATAAAGATGTTAGCCAGATTTTTATACAAACATTACTCCCAAAAAGTAATCATTCTCATAGATGAGTATGATGTGCCACTGGATAAAGCATTCAGTAATGGTTATTATGAGGAAATGGTCGAACTCATCCGCGGACTGCTGGGGCAGGCATTAAAAACCAATGATTTCCTGCAGTTTGGTATTTTGACAGGATGCTTGCGTGTATCAAAAGAGAGTATCTTCACCGGCATCAATAATTTTGAAGTACTGTCAATTCTTGATGTTCGGTATGATGAGGGCTTTGGATTCACTGATGAAGAAGTAAGAAAGGTATTAAAAGACTATGACTTCCTGGAACACTATGCTGAGGTGAAGGAATGGTATGATGGATATCACTTTGGAAACACAGAGGTATACTGTCCATGGGATGTAATCCGTTACTGTAAAAGCCTATGCGCAGATTCTACCGCCAAACCACAGGATTTCTGGTCCAATTCCAGTGGCAATGCGATTGTCCGCCGTTTCATTGACAAGGCGAATGCCCAGACCAAGACAGAAATAGAGCAGTTAATTGCAGGAGAAAGCATTGAAAAAAATATTTCACTGGAACTGACATACAACGAGATTGATAAAAATATCGAAAATCTCTGGAGTGTCCTGTTTACCACCGGCTATCTGACACAGTGTGGTCAAACAGCAAGCGGAGCCTATCTGTTGAAAATCCCCAACAGAGAAATAAGAAACCTGTTTACCAGACAGATTAGGGAATGGTTCAGCGATGTATCAAGAAGCGATGGAAAAACACTGGAAGAACTTTGTGATGCATTCCTGAAGAAGGATCCTGAAACGATAGAAAAGCTGTTTGGAGTCTACCTGTGGAACACCATAAGCATAAGAGATACTGCCGTAGCAAGGGAAAAGAAAGAAAACTTTTATCATGGTATCCTGTTGGGACTTCTGGGTTATAAATCCACATGGCGTACCATGTCCAATGCAGAGTCGGGCATCGGATACAGCGATATCCTTGTGGAGGCTGGGGAAAACAGGACAGGGATTGCCATCGAATTAAAATATGCAGAAGATGGAGATATGGATGCTGCGTGCGAAGCCGCACTGCAGCAGATCGAAGAAAAAGACTACCTGACAAGATTGAAGCAGGATGGCATGCAGAATTTTATCAAATACGGTATTGCATGCTTCAAGAAAAACTGTAAGGTGGTTATGGGAGACTAAAGGAGGAAAATCCTCTCCTCACTAAGGGGTTCGGATTTTGCTTCGCAAAACAAGGAGGATTAAATGAAAATTACAAGTGACATCAAATATGTAGGAGTCAATGATCATCAGGTGGATTTATTTGAGGGGCAGTACGTTGTGCCCAACGGCATGGCATACAATTCTTATGTCATCCTGGATGAAAAAATTGCGGTCATGGACACCGTGGACATTCATTTTGAAAAAGAATGGCTTGCCAATGTGGAAACCGCACTGGATGGAAGAACTCCCGTCTATCTGGTGGTACAGCACATGGAGCCTGACCACTCTGCCAACATCCAGAACTTTATGAAAAAGTACCCCGATACAACCATCGTAGGAAATGCCAAAACCTTTGCCATGATGGATCAGTTTTTCACCTTGGACAGCCAGGTAAAACGCCTCACGGTACAGGATAAAGGCACGCTTTCTCTGGGAAAACACGAACTGACCTTTGTGTTTGCACCCATGGTTCACTGGCCGGAGGTTATGGTGACTTACGACAGCACCGATAAAGTTCTTTTCTCCGCAGACGGATTTGGAAAGTTTGGTGCCCTGGATGTGGAAGAGGATTGGGACGATGAGGCACGCCGTTACTACATCGGAATTGTGGGCAAATATGGCATGCAGGTACAGAAACTGTTGAAGGAAGCCTCTGCGTTGGATATTCAAATCATTTGTCCTCTCCATGGTCCTGTACTTACAGAAAATCTCGGACACTATCTGGAAAAATACGACATCTGGTCATCCTACAGACCGGAGGAAAAAGGCGTCCTCATTGCTTATGCCTCTGTGTATGGTAATACGAAAAGGGCGGCAGAGCTGCTGGCAGAGAAGGTAAAAGCAAAGGGCTATCCCAATGTGGTACTGGCAGACCTGGCGAGAAATGATATGGCAGAATGTGTGGCAGCAGCGTTTCGCTATGACCATCTGGTATTGGCAACCCTTACTTATAATGGTGATGTGTTCCCTTGTATAAAAACCTTTATTCATCAGCTGACGGAGAGAAGCTATCAGAACCGTACCGTTGGCTTTATGGAAAACGGAACCTGGGCGCCTACGGCAAAGAGAGTGATGCAGACCATGCTGGAAAAGAGCAAAGCCATTACCTATCTGGAAAATAATGTGACCATCAAATCCGCCGTCCATGAGGACACCGAGGCAGCCCTTGAGGCAATGGCAGAAGAAATCTGCAAGTAATAAGGAGAACGTGCAAACCAAGGAGAAATCATGCATTCATTGACGAATCTGCTGCTTTTATTTTTTATTTATTCCTTTGCCGGCTGGGTGCTGGAAACGATTTTCGGAACGATCCGGCACAAAGTTTTTACCAATAAAGGTCTGGTGACCGGTCCTTTCTGTGTGATTTATGGTATCGGTGCCGTGGTGGTTTCCGTCACCTTAAATGAATTGACCGGCTTCTGGCTTTTTGTATTCGCCATGACCTATGCCACCATCATTGAGTGGATTGCCGGGCATTTAATCGAAAAATTTTTTGGAGAGCGTTGGTGGGACTATTCCAAGGTGAAATGGAATCTGGATGGTTATATCTGCCTTCCGGCATCGGCTCTGTGGGGTGCTCTGGGTTACATCATTGTACGCTGGGGAAATCATCTGCTGATTACTGTCGGTGACTTACTTCCCAGCCTGCTGAAAACGCTTCTTGTACTGATTCTGCTGGGATTATTGGCATTGGACATTCTGGCATCTGCCATTCTATTATGGGGACAAAGCAAACAGGCAGCAAACTGGGAAAAAACTAACCAGCAGTTTGATGATGTTCATCGGTGCCTTTCTGGGAGATATTACGGAGACGATTTTTTGTCGTATCACTGCCGGTGTATGGATGAGCCGCAGCAGTGTGGTCTGGGGACCTTTCAGCATCGTCTGGGGACTGGGCGTGGCACTGGTCACACTACTTCTTTATAAATACCGGAACAGCGACCGCTTTTTCCTCTTCGCCATCGGAACCCTGTTGGGTGGTGTATACGAATACTTCTGCAGTGTCTTTACCGAGATTGTCTTTGGTAAAGTGTTCTGGGACTATAGCCAGATTCCCTTTAATATTGGGGGAAGAATCAATCTGCTGTATTGTTTCTTCTGGGGAATCGCCGCGGTAGTCTGGTTCCGGGGAATTTATCCCTTTGTCTCCAAATGGATTGAGAAAATTCCGAAGAAAGCCGGAACAATCATGACCTGGGTATTGATTGTTTTTATGTGCTGCAATATTGTGATGTCCTGTATGGCACTGGTGCGTTACGATGAACGATCCAAAGACACTAACCAGTATAATTCTATACAGACCTGGCTGGACACCCACTACGATGACAGCCGCATGGAGCGGATTTATCCCAATGCAAAACAGGTAGATTAACTCCATAAAAAGCAAGCAAAGAAAGCGGTATGAACGAGCACCTCTCCAAGCCCATCGACTTTGACCAGGTTGCCGCAATGATCCATAAATACCAAAAGAAATAAAATACAGAAAGATACAAAAAGAAGCGGCTCATGGAAAGAGCCGCTTCTTTTTTCTATGAAAGGAAAGAAAAGGATATCGGAAACTATCCCATGACTGCTTCTACAGTCACTTCTTTGCCGGTTACCATGGAAACCGGAATCTGATTGCCTTCAAGGGTGACTCCGTTCACGGAAAGGGCTTTGATTCCTTTTTCTACGTGTGCCGGATTTTTCACGGTGATATGGTAAGTGACTCCACGGAAATCCCGTTTTACTTCAAAACCTTCCAGAGAAGACGGAATACAAGGATCGATGACAAGACCGTCATATTCCGGCCGGATACCCAGAATATACTGGGAGACATTTAAGAATGTCCAGGCTGCTGTGCCGGTGAGCCAGCTGTTTTTGGCTTCGCCGAAATTGGGAGCATCCTTTCCGGCGATCATCTGGGAGTATACATAGGGTTCTGTGCGGTGGATTTCACTGATATCTTCAATATAAGCGGGACAGGTGCGGGTGTATACCTGCCATGCCCGGTTTCCTCTTCCGATTACGGTTTCTGCAATGGAAATCCAAGGATTGTTGTGGCAGAAGATTCCGGCATTTTCTTTATATCCTGGTGGATAAGAGGAAATTTCACCAAGTTCTACATGGTATCTGTGATAAGGTGGCTGAAGAAGTACAATACCGTATTTAGTATCCAGATATTTTTCTACGGATTCCATGGCTTTCAGACAGTATCCCTCGTCTTTGCCGATTTCTGCCATGACGCAGAAACCCTGCGGCTCGATAAAGATTTTACCATCCTCACACTCCTTGGAGCCCACTTTATTCTTATAATGATCATAGGCACGTAAGAACCACTCGCCGTCCCAGCCGGCTTTTTTCACGGTTTCGCACATTTTTTCCACTTCCAGCTGTGCCTCTGCCGCTTCCTCATCCAGTCCCCGATGCTTACAGATGCTTACATAGTCCTTACCGTATTTGACGAACATTCCGGCGATAAAGACAGATTCGGCATTTGGTCCTTCGGAGGGGCCAAAGGTCTGGAAAGATTCACCGGGTTCCTCGGAAAAACAGTTCAGGTTCAGACAGTCATTCCAGTCAGCACGTCCAATCTGCGGAAGTCCGTGGGGACCCAGATGGTTAATGGTGTAATGGAAGGAACGGCGCAAGTGCTCCATAAAGTCGGTGGCCTTGGAGGCATCATTATCATAAGGGGTGATCTCATCCAGGATGGAGTAATCACCGGTTTCTTTGATATAGGCAGCGGTACCTGCAATCAGCCACAGAGGATCATCGTTAAATCCGCTTCCGATATCGGCATTTCCTTTTTTCGTCAGAGGCTGGTACTGATGATAAGCGGAGCCGTCCTCAAACTGGGTCGAAGCGATATCCAGGATTCGTTGTCTTGCCCGGTCGGGAATCAGATGAACGAAACCAAGGAGATCCTGACAGGAATCGCGAAAGCCCATTCCACGACCGATTCCGGATTCAAAGTAGGAAGCAGAACGACTCATATTAAAGGTTACCATGCACTGATACTGATGCCAGATGTTTACCATACGATCCAGTTTTTCCTCGGAAGAGGATACCGTAAAGTGAGAAAGCAGTTCATCCCAGTATTTTTTCAGTTCAGCCAGTGCTGCTTCTGATTTTTCTTTGGTATCAAATTCTTTCATCAGAGTTTCCGCACGTGTGCGGTTAATCTTTCCATCTTCGGCGCGTCCGATCCATTTTTCTTCAACAGGATTCTCTATGTATGCCAGAATAAATACGAAAGTTTTGGATTCGCCGGGAGCAAGAGACACTTTCAGATGATGGGAGCCTACTGGAGCCCATCCGCTGGCAATAGAGTTTTTGGACTGATCGGACACGACAACTTCAGGAGCCGAGTTTTCTCCGTATGCTCCAAGGAAGGAATCGCGGTCAGTATCAAATCCGTCTACCGGGGCATTCACTGCATACAGTGCATAGTGATTACGACGCTCACGGTATTCGGTCTTATGATAAATTGCAGATCCATGAACTTCTACTTCACCGGTAGAGAAATTACGCTGGAAGTTGGTCATGTCGTCCATTGCATTCCATAAACAGAATTCTACATAAGAAAAAACAGAAAAATCTTTCGTCTCTTTACTGTTATTGGTAAGAGTCAGCTGATTGATCTCACAGTTCTTTCCAACCGGAACAAATGCGGTCAGCTCTGCCTGCAGATCATTTTTACTGCTCCGGAAGGTGGAGTAGCCCATACCGTGATGACACTCATAAGCGTCCAGATCGGTCTTGGTTGGCATCCATCCGGGATTCCAGATGGTATCGCCCTCTTTAATATAGTAGTAGTGTCCATTGCTGTCGAAAGGAACATTGTTATAACGGTATCTCGTCAGACGAAGAAGCTTTGCATCTTTATAGAAGCTATAGCCACCGCAGGTATTGGAGATCAGAGAAAAGAAATTCTCAGAACCCAGATAGTTGATCCATGGGAGTGGTGTCTTAGGAGAGGTAATAACATATTCTTTGTTCGCATCATCGAAATATCCAAATTTCATGTGTGTATCCTCCATATAAAATTATTTACTTGTGACATAGTAGATGAAAGTGGAAAGAAGCATTTGGTGGAGTAATCAATCCATCGTGCTTGTTTTAAATGCCACTTATCTATAAGAGCGAAAA